>Ga0307984_1000028_pt1 | contig 53415 bp, 44 predicted proteins | sample EllFjometageno78_FD_203169 | JGI IMG/M metagenome (GOLD analysis project Ga0307984, IMG submission 203169) | Marine microbial communities from Ellis Fjord, Antarctic Ocean - #78 | ecosystem: Environmental > Aquatic > Marine > Unclassified | place: Southern Ocean | collected 2014-10-09
TATCTAACTCGGTTGCAACTACTAAAGTTATCGGTACAAATATTTCGCTAGATAATAAAACAAGTTTACTTATTAATGTTGGTCAAGCTATTGCCTTTACTGGTAGTGGGACTAACCCACAGAGAGTTGGTTTATATTCCAATGTAATAGATACACAAGCAGTATCTGATGGTGAAAGTATACTAACAGATTTAACTACTGATAGTGGAACATGGGCTGGTTATTTTGTAGGCTGTGTAAATATTGATCAAGGCGGATTAGTCCTACCCTCTTCAACTTTTGCTAATAGGCCATTATGTAATGATATAAGCGGAGGAACTACAGCAGAAAGAACGTTATGGATTAATTCTGCTAACGGTCATTTATATAGAGGAACTACAGATATTGAAACAGGAACTCCTAGTAATACACTGAATGGTTTAGATGATGTAACAATAAGTGGGTTAGCTGATGATAATTTATTAGTATATAATAGCTCAACATCAATGTGGGAGAATGCTGCATTAGCTGCTTATAATTTAGATGCTATCGGTTTAACTAATGGTGGTGTAAGTATTCAATTAAGTGACGGTACTGCGAGTAGTGATATAGATTTACTACCGGGTACAGGTATAACATTTGCTGTGGATGAAGCTACTGATGAAATAACAATTACAGCAACCGGCGGAGTTGGGGCAACAGGTCCAACTGGTCCAACTGGTCTAACTGGAGCTACTGGCTTAGGTGCAACAGGACCAACTGGCGCCACTGGTCCAACTGGAGCCACTGGTTTAGGTGCAACCGGACCAACTGGCGCAAATGGAGCGACTGGACCAAATGGAGCGACTGGAGCAAATGGAGCGACTGGACCAAATGGAGCGACTGGAGCAAATGGAGCGACTGGAGCAAATGGAGCGACTGGAGCAGGGGCAACAGGTCCAACTGGAGCAACCGGCCCAACTGGAACTACCGGCCCAACTGGAGCTACTGGGTTTGTTGGAACTGCAACTGCTAACACTGTCTCAGGTACATTTATTTTAGATCTCAATAATGTTGTAGGTAATTATTATAATATGGGAAGTGTATACACTGGAGCTAATACATTTTCATTAGAAACACCAACAGTGTTAGGTGGTTTTGCTAGAGTGTTATTAAATAATGCGACTCAACCAACTATCACGGGTGCAACCCTAATTAAAGGTGATTCATTTGCACCAAGCATTGATATGTATATGACTGTTCAGTGGAACGGTTATGTATCGCAATATTGGTTAGAGCAAATTGCACCTTAATAAGATATAAACAACAATATGAGAAAGATAATTTCAGGAAGACGTGGGAGCGGTTCATTAGGTAGTTTTGTTTTTACAATTAATACTGCAATAGCCGGTGACTCTGGTGTAAATTTCTTTAGGATTCCAATAGCAAGTGCATTTCCTGGTGGTGGTGGTACTTTTTCATTCATAGCGAATTGGGGGGATGGGACTCCATCAACTATCATCAATGCGTCTAACTACACCACAGCAACATTGCATAATTATGGCTCGGCTTCAACATGGACAGTTAAGCTTACTGGTCTTGTACGTGGTTTTGGTTTTGGTAACATGCCAGCGGGTGGTAATGATGATGTTAAGATAACAGAAGTCACTCAATGGGGAGATTACATAGGAACACAAAACAGAGTATTCAAGGACTGTACTAACCTATCACTAGTGAGTGCAGCTGATGCGCCACTATTAGAGCATCAATCTACAGCATTTGAAATGTTTTATAGATGTGCTAATTTAATTGCAATTAATAATATAGCTAACTGGGATACTTCTAGACTTACCACAATGCAACGGATGTTCAATTTATGTACTAAATTTCAGTTTGGTGATGCACCCGGGAGTACCAACCCAGATTTATCCGCATGGGATGTTAATAATGTTTCTAACTTCCAAAACATGTTTTATGCAGCTCAGGCATTTAATGGTAAAATGTTTGATGTAACAAGTACAGCTACAGGTTCATCATTAGACTATATGTTTTTTAGGGCATATGCATTTAATAATAACGGATCTCCAGATATTGACAACTGGGATGTGAGTAATACGACACAACTGTCAAATGTATTTTTTGGTGCTAAAGATTTTAATCAGCCACTTAATAACTGGAATGTAAGTAGTGTTACAAGGATGGAGAATTTGTTTAGTGGGTGGAATAATGTAATGACATTTAATCAACCGCTTAGTAATTGGGATACTGCTAATGTTACAAGAATGAATGGTATGTTTTTTGATAATCCTGCGTTTGACCAAGACCTAAGAAACTGGAATGTTAACGCATGGAACAATCCTAATTCTGGTTCGTATGTTAATATAACTGGAAGTGGCACTGGTAACGACTTAACTTTGTCTACTACTAATTATAATGCTTTATTAATTGCATGGGACCAATACGCATTCCCATCATGGCCAGGTGGAACCGTTGATTTTGGAAATAGTCAATATTCATTAGTATCACCAGGTGGAGCAGTCGTAACTGCAAGAAATAGTTTAATTGCTAAATGGGGTGCTATTAGTGATGGTGGTGGAATATAAAATATAACAAAAAATGGCAATAGTTAATTACACAATAACCGAAAATACTTTTTTTATTAGTTACCTTGATGGAGAAAAAACTATATATAGATTCTCATCTTTCCCAAGTGGTACTACTGAAAGGCCATGTACACTAAGTATTGACAATGGTTTACAGAATACGTATAGTACACTGGAATTATATAATACAGAAATGATTTTACTAGGGCAGCCTCCGTTAGCAGTTGACCCTTTTGGTCCAGTTCAAATATAGCCTACGCGCTAATTACAAAGATACTTAAACAATTATTATATTTAAGGTATAATAATAAATAGATACCAAATGCAACAAGAAAATACAACTAATGATTCTGATGAAGTAATAGAGTCTAAACATTGGCAATGGATAAAGGGTGATTTGATTGGTGATGTAGTTACATTCAAAGACACTGATGACCAGTGGATTAACTTTAATGAAGGTGGTAGGATTGCAATAGGTTTAAAAGATGAATTTTTAATAAGCCTTGATACTGATATTGCAGGGGCACTAATGCCAAACACTGCAATTGGAATTGATCCCTTGGGAATAAGTAAACAATCAAGCATAGCGCCACCACTCAAAATTGCTACCATAACTAAATCCCCAATTAGATTATTGTTTGATAAGCAGAAAAAGAATGACACAACAAATCTTGTATTAGAATTTCCCGTAAATATTCCACCAAAAGGAATGTATGGCTTGATGAGTACATCCTTTGATGAAACTGAAGTAATTACCGAACTCAAAAAATTTATATTAGACCAACTATCAAAAGATGATATATCAGAGTGTTTAACTAAAGGTATAGAATCATTAATCGAGAGTAAATACAAAGAAGAATAGCACACTTTATAACTAGTAATATATAATAAAATCAATCACATGAACGAAGCAAATAACAAAACATCTGGAATTCCTAATCGTAGCCAAAGAAGAATGGCAATGAAACACCAAGGGTTATTAAAACAAAAAAGAAACCTTTCATTATCTGACTGGTCTAAGTTATGTACAGAGATCAGGATCAAGGGAAACGAAATACACCAAGCAAATGTTGAACGAAATGAAAACGCTATGTTTGCAAGATTAGAGGAAATTGAAGCTAAGAAGATTTCACAATGGAAAGAAGAAGGTTATAACGATAAAGAAATAGAACAATTAAGAGAAGCTCATGCTCTTACTGCAATCAAAGATAAAAATACTTGGAAAGCTGATAAGAAAAAAGCTATTGATATAATTAAAGAAACTAGAACAAACCTACAACAAAGATCATAAATGGTAAAGATAATTTTAGAATCTGCTAGAAATGGCGTAATCAAAAAAGTCACTGATGATAACTATGGTGGTGGTAAAGAGTACTTTACTTCTACTGATGTTTATGAATCTGCTGACGAGCTTGATAAAAACAAAAAAAGTTATATAAAAAGATTCTTTTTTGATCTATGTGACGATCTAGGTTTAGAGATTGGTAGCAAGTTCGATAATAATATATTGGATATTACTTCAATATGGGGATCTCATTATGAACCTACTGTTAAAGAAATTGAGTCTAAAATAAAAAAGCTTAAAACCGAGCTTATAGAATTAGAAGAATGGAAGAAGAACATATAGAATTTAATTTCATATACTCAGAAGATGCTAGACGTGTCAAAACATTTTTGGGTAATGTACCTAGGAGTATTGAGTGTATAAATTATATGGATATATTTAACAAGCTTACAAAAAACGATTATTACCAATTTGAGCCATCTGATGCAGTAGTGTCATCTTATCTAATGAGGCAATTACAAAACGCAATAAGTCGTAATATCTCTACTACAATATTTTATGTATTAGGAAATCTTGATAAAGATACTGTTAATGGAATACAAGAATATGTAGAATCATTATCCAAAAAACCTATTACATATAAAATCTATCATTCACCTGATATTATGGTCAATGGCACAGCTGAGCTATTCGATGACATAATAGAATTTGAATGAAAACCCACAGAATATTTAATAAAGGACAAACTGTATATTGCTTATTAGCATCTCATACAAATCCAAATATACTTTTACCTGTTAAGGGTATTATTCTAGATTCCAAATGGGATCCAGTAAACCCACTCTATCAAATTCGTCTTGTTAAGTTTTATGATAATATGAAATTCTTAAAACAGCACTTCTTTGATATGAATTTCAGACATGTGTTTCAACACCGAGCAAGGAAGATGATCCTAAAAGCAGACGACTTTAAAACTACTAGTGTATTAGAGGCTAGGCTAAATGATATAGACCGTGAGAGGTTTTATGTCGTTATAGAATCTGTGATGTGTACTAAAACTAAAGTTAGTTTATCTGAATTATTTGAAAAGGTTCAATTTTATATGATTTCTAAAAATCTAAAAGAAATACGTGACATTTCAACAAGACCATTCTTTAAAGGTCCATTGTCACTAGATAGTGTAAAAGAGTTCGATGCTAAGTATAAAAAAGGCTGGTCTGATAAATTCGATAAGAGTAGTTTAAACATTGATAAGTATCTTAATAGCTTAGGTTAAATATATAATAAAAATAACCTTACTCTATGGGATTTAATCTAAGTGATAGTATACAAAATTTAAATGATGCAATGTTCCCTGGTCCTAATAAGGCTACGAACAGTATGATTAGTAGTTTTGGTGGCCAGTCAAACGGGTTTGCTAAAGGTATGACAGATAAAACTAGTGATTTGTTTTATGTAGAGCGAGCTAAAGCATCAGCAGGTACTGTTGCTATGGGTATTGCAAACCAAGAAATACCACGTTCCATTGCAAATAAATATGCACTGTTTAACTTCCAGGGCTTTCATGGAAATTTAGCAACACCACAGGGCGATCATTTTATAGATAAAGCAAACAACCCTCTTATGGGTGGTGACGTTGGAGCTAAAACAGTTTCTATTTCAAAAATTATAAATTATTTTGAGGACAAGTATCCAAAAATAAGTTATAGACCAGCTGATTTTTTATATGGTAAATATTATAAAAAAATACCAGTTAATCATTTAATTACATTAAGAAGGTTTGCTACTCCTATTGCAGATAACATTTATAATTACAATATCAGACCAAAGGGTGGTGCTAAAGCAGACTCTGTTGATGCATCGCATGTAGCTGGTGTTACTGCCGTTACTTATCTAGGTGATACTGCTGGTAATAAATTATCGGAGTTGCTTAAATTTTCGTTCGGTTTAAACTGGAAGAAATTAGAAGCTGAAATGGAAGCAGTTGATACTGGTGGTGCTGGTGGTGGATATACACAGCAGCCATTTTATAGTAAGTTAGGTGGTATTGGGAAGGCAACTGCTGATGCTGCAAAGGGTGTTAGTTCTGGTGCAAAGTTCAGAGCACAAAATGGATCAGGTTCTTCTACCGCAGATCAATTAGGTACTACTTATGCAAATTTTGTACTAGGGCCAATAAATGTAGTAGACGAAACTACAATAAGGGATCGTGGTATAAATTTTGCAAATGACATGAGTCTTACTTTTGAATATGAATTAAAATCATTAAGTTATGTCAATCCTAAAATAGCAATGATTGATATTATAAGTAACATGCTAGCAATGACTACAAACAATGCCCAATTCTTCGGAGGTGGTCATAGGTATTATGGTAGTGCAGGTTTTGTCGCTAGTCAATTTGGTGACCCTAGTAAATTAAGAAACGGTGATTTTGCTGGTTATATGGGAAGTGTAGTTACTGATGTTGAGACTGGTATGAAAGGTTTGTTTGGTGATTCGAGTGGAAACTTTGATGCAAACAGTATTGTAGATGGATTAAAAACTGTAGGAAAAACTATGCTAGGTAATATGCTAGGTGGATTTTTAGGTAGCCAAGTAGGTGGACAAACCGGTACACAGGCGACCAAAGCCTTTATTAGTGGTGAACCTACTGGAGATTGGCATGTAACTGTTGGTAACCCACTTAACCCTATTGTTATGATGGGTAACATGGTTTGTGATAAAGCTACAATGACACTAGGTGCAGGTTTAGGTTATGACGATTTCCCAATGGAGGTAAAGTTTGATATAGATATGAAACATGGTAAGCCGAGAGATAAAGGTGATATAGAAAATATGTTTAATGCTGGTAACGGTAGAATATATGCTACAGTACAAGGAGCTGAAGATCTTCTACCAGCAGAAACGCCTTACTTAGGTGGAACTTTTGGTGGAAAGAAAACAAATGGTACTACTCACATAGAAGAGTCGACCAATGCACCATCAACTAAAGAAGTAAAAGGAAATGAAGGTTCTAAGAAATCAACAGCTGCCGCGAATACTTCGGTGTCAGGAGAATATATTAGTAACCTAACCCAGATGTTAATCGACTCATAAAATAATATAAAGAAAATGAATATTAGGTCTTTAGAATTAAAAAATAAATTAAGCATAGAAGAAACTGGCGAACAGTACTATGACTTATCAGCCCCGTCTTTTAGTTATAAAAGAGAACTTGGTGTCAAAGCTTTACATTATGTTACTGTAGATCAGGCTGGTCGTGTTGATAAGATATCCGAGCAGTATTTTGGAACAGGTGCTTATATAGACGCGATATGTATTGTAAACAATATTTTTAATCCATTTTCAGTTTCTGAAGGTGATATATTAGCAATACCGCAACTCAAGAACGAAGGGCTAGTATATGCAAGACCTAATGCTGCATCACGTCCTAGCGAAACTTTAGCACAATATACTAACACAGATAGACAAAGTGCACCTGATCAATCAAGAATACAGAGACTAGCACAATTAGCTAAATCCAAAAAGAATGGTGTTAAATCACCAATCCCACCAAATATGCTACAACAAGGACAAGAGGCTAAAACATACGCGGGTGGTAAAATTTTATTAGGAGCGAATTTACCAACTAGGACTAAAACAAAAAAATAAGATATGTCAGAAAGTATAGTTGAAAGAAACATATTAACAATTATAGAACCGTCTATTGAATTGGATCCATTAGAAATATTGGATGCAGAAAGTGGTAGTGATAATTCTGATGGATCAACAATGGAACAAAAACCATCGCTGTTTTCTCAAGTAGTTCCTGAGATAAGAGTAAATGGCTACGATGTTCAGATGGATAGATTAAATCTATTCTCATTAATGAATGATAAATTCTACCCAACTTGTAAATTACAATTTGCAGATGTTGACGGGTTATTCACTGCAAGGTTTTATCCTAAAGATGGTGATCTTATGCAAGTTAATATTAGGTCACAGGGTGATGAAACTACATTCAAGCCAATTCGAATAGATTTTACTATCATTGAATGCAAGCCTATTGGTGGAGGTGGAGAAGCCGCTAACGAATATCTCATAAGAGGTAGAATGTTTGTTCCTAAACTATTTACAGAATCTGTTGATTACGAAGAAGACGTTACTAGCTTTACTGCGTTGTCAAATATCGCAGAACGAATGCAATTAGGATTTGCATCTAATGTAGAAGATACTGCAGATGCAATGACCTGGACAAACCCTAATGATACTACTGAAACTTGGGTACAAGATATTGTAGCAAATAGTTATTTGAATGAAGAAACTTTTTTTACAAGTTACATTGACCCTTACTATTATTTGACTTTAGTAGATGTTAATAGATTCTTTAGCCAAGAAGGTGCAATCGAAGCTAGTCAAAGTTTTACCACAAATGCTGGTGATACTATGGGGGCAGATGGCGCAGAGGGCCAAACTGACGGTATTCCAAACTACTTAAGTAACATGTTACAGTTGCAGGGAACTGCTAGGTATATTGTAAAACACCAAATGGTTAACAAGAGTGGTGCAATAAGCAAAGCTAATGGCTATAAAAGATATACTCAGTATTGGGACTTAGAATCTAAGGAATGGGTGAGTGAATTTGTCGATCCGTTGACTAACGATACACCTGGTATGATACCTGCGACAAAAGGAAGATTGATAGACGGTGAAGTAGAAGGCCCAAGAAATGATCAAGTTAAATATAAGTATCTAGGGACACAGGGTGATAATGTCCATGCGCAATATCAATACAGTACAGTACTTAATTATCAAAATATAACTGAGATTAATAAGATGGGAATGGTCATATCACTAGATACAATCAATCCTGCTCTCATGAGATATACTAGAATATATTGCCAGATCTTAGAATTTGCAAGTCCAATAAAAAGTGTTTTACTTGCACCGTCACAAGATGAAATAGAAGGGGATGAAGCTCCACAGACTAGAGAAGGTGGTCCTGATGAAAATGATAAAGCATCAGAGAGCGGTGTAGTAAACGAATACTTAACTGGGTTTTATGTTATCTCTGGTGTGGAATGGATATATGCAAAACCTGGACCAATAGGAATGAAATTAACATTACAGCGTAGAGAGTTCACGCCAACAACATAATAAATATAAAAACAATTAAAAAGATATGGCAGATTTTTCAAGTATAGCTGGACCGTTTAGTGGTGCATTAGGTGGTAAGTCATTCCCAGCAAGTTATCCATTTGCAAAAAGATTTGTACAAAATGCAACATCTGCACAAGGAAGTGGAAATAACGGTGTTACTGCATTAGATGACCCAACTTATTTAGGATTCGGTTTGATGTTTGATATTACGTCTCCATTATTTAATGCTGCATGGATTGGTGATGTACCACCTGGTGAGGTAGCACCTGAACCAGCAGCAACTAAATTAGATACCTTAGCAGGGAATGTTACTGATGGTATTAATGGATTGAAAGATAAGATAGGAGGAGCACTAGGTATAGAAAACTTCGGTGGAGCCAAACCTCTAGAGGCTGGTAATACTGCACCTGCATCATTTCCAGCTGAAGCATCAGCAGTAGGCTACTTGCATAAAATTGGGGAAGTTCAGCGAATGAAGTATCTGAAAGCATTTATACAAGGACTATTAGAAGTTACTAATACTAGACCATACTACTTCCAAACTATTGCAGGTTTGTTAGAAGCCTGGAGTAAAAGCACCGAATTCACAGAGGATCCTTATACTGGTGTTGACGCTAAAGATGGTGTTACTATCGGTTGCCTAGAGGCTATAGATTTAAAAATGACTGGGTTGTTTAATTTATATAGAATGGCAGTATATGACGAGAGATACAAAAGATTTGTCTTGCCAAAAAATTTAATGCGGTTTGATGTATATGTAGACGTTCATGAGATAAGAAGATTTAAAGCAGTGAGAAACTGGCTAAAGGCATTAAACCCTAGTGATACAACTAAAGATACTAAAGATTTTGTAAATGAAAATAGTTCACGAATTAGATTTAAATTTACAGAGTGTACATTTGACCCTGCTGCAAGTGGTAAAGTTTTTGATGGTGTAACTAATGTTGGTGGAAACGTAGCAGCAACCGAAATTAAATTTGGGTATGGGTCACTTGAACTAATGTCGCAGTATTCTGGGTTTGATGATAGTTTAGATGTTAGTAAACAACAAATTAGTTCTAACCCATCGTTCACAGATAAAATTAAGCAGTTTGGAAAGGCTCAGCTTGACAACGCAGTGCAGGGTGTTGCTAATAAATTAACATCGGCTGTGAATAGTACAATACAAGGTCTTACTTTGGGAAATGTATTTGGTTTAAGAAATGAATTATTAGGAACTTTAGCAAACCCGCAAGGTTTACTAAACGCAGCGCTAGGTGCGGCTGGCCAAAGTGGATCATTAGATACATTTGGGCAACCTAATAGAAATAATAATCTTGGAGATAATCCATTGAGCGATGCAGTTGCCCCATTACAAACTATTAATTCAAATAGAGCATTTGACGATTCTACGGATAGTCATGGTGGACTAAAAACAATTAACGCGTTTGGTGCACCTGGACCTGCGCAAGATAACGGAGGTTTAGCCTCATCAAATATTTTTGAATAATGAAAGTAAACCCAAGAAATTTCAATGCAGACGATTTAAGAACTACTCAATGGGTAGGTATAGTCGAAGATACTGCTGATGATATCTTCGAAGGAAGGTGTAGGATTAGAGTGTATGGTAAAATGGATGACAGAGTAGATCCTGAAGATCCTGATAGTGCATACAAAATTCCAACAGCAGCATTACCGTGGTCAAGACCTCATCAACTAATGTATGGCGGTAGTAATACTGGTAGTGGTAAATTTGAAATTCCAAAATTAGGATCTATTGTTAGGATGACTTTTGATAATGGAAATCTTTACCAACCAATATATCATGAGAACATATATCCATCTGACGAAACGAAGGCTGAGATTGAAGCTTCATATCAAAATTCACATGTACTTATCTATGATACTGCTTTTGGTTTAACAGGTGGTGAAAATGGTACAGAAGTTACAAATGATAGGGAGGGGGAACATGTTAAAGTTTTCTTCACTGAGGAGAAAGGTGTAATGATTGATTATACGACAACAGAAGGACCTACTTCAATTAACATTAAACCAGATAATTCTGTAGAAATACTAAATGCAAATGGTGATTCTATTGTAATGTTAAATGATGGAAATATTACAATGACTCACTCTGCTGATGTTAATATAAATTGTGTAAATGCTACTGTTACTGCAACTGGAGAAACTCATATTAATTCACCTAGAATTAAATTAGGAGAAGCAGCAGCTGAGGCAGTTATTAAAGGTGATACTTTTGCAGGGATATTTGATGCACATACACACATTGGAAATTTGGGAGCACCAACAAGCCCACCGACATCAGTCACTGCACCATCACTAAGTGCAAAGAATACTACCGACTAATATATAAACTATAAAACAATTTAACTATGCCACTATTAACAGACTTATTAGCAACACAACTGGACACTGCATTTAAAGATGCTTTAGAGATAGGTTTACATGATGCATTTAGAGAATTTCTAAATTTTCAACAAACTGCAACTGATGGGTCAAGCCAGGACCAGTTCGAGGCCGCTGTTGATTCAGCTGCTAGTGTTGGTGGGGCAATTGGTGGTTCTACATTCAAAGATGCGGCTGCTGATGCAATCGAAGCATTCGTAAAATCTGGTACAGTTACAACAGTTGTAGCAACAGCCGTTGTGGTAGCGACAACAGGAACGGCAGTCGCACAAGCAGGTAGTGGGACTGGTGTTGGTTCAGGAACAGGTGCACCTTTTTCTGGAATATCATAATACTTAATTTAATAATGAAACAAATCTATAAGTGGTGTGTACAATAATAAATACATCCAGTAGATACCTAATATATAATACAGATAACAACCTTTAAAAATAAAAAAAATGACTGAGCAAGAAATCACAATTCAATTAAGTGATGATCCATTTGATACTAAAGTAATTAAAGTACAAGTTCCAAAGGGGACAAAACTAATGAGTACTGAATCTTATGCTGCTGATGTTTTAGCAATGTATGAACTTTCAGATTCTGCTATTCAAAAAACTCAATTAACAGAAGACAATATATCTTACACTACATCTGGTGAAATTACTTATATCTCGCCTGATAGATCAAGAGCAACTATTGATACAAACTCTAAATATACAGCAAGTTGCTTTTTAACAAAAGAACCTGAGTATATTGTTGAGCAGATGCAAGTTGGTATGGAGATCGATGTAAAGATCAAAACTTCAAAAAATGGTGATGTTATAGCTTCCATTAATGATGCGTTGATGGATATTAAGTTAAAAGAAATTAAGGATGCTATAGGTAATAAAACGGTTGGTTTTACTGCCATTGTTAAAGAACTTATACATGGTGGTTATTGGGTTGATGTTGCAGGTATTAATTGCTTCATGCCAGGATCTCTTGGTGGTTTAAATAAATTACACGACTTTAATTCTTTAGTAGGTAAAGAAATTATTGTAATGCCAATAACATATTCACAAGACAAAGCTACAATTGTAGTATCTCACAGAGAATATCTAAGAACAATGATACCAACCAGGATTCATGAATTGGATGAAAATATAAAAGAAGCTAGAACTGGGTTTGTAACTGGTATAACTAAATTTGGTGTATTTGCCCAATTTGATGATTGTTTAACTGGTTTAATTCCTAGAGCTGAATTAACTGATAAAATGAAAGAGGCATTAGATAATAGAGATATTAAAGCTGGTGATGAAATAGAATTCTGGGCTAAAGAAATAATTTCAGATAAGAAGATTATATTAAGTCAATTAGGTCCTAAGGTTGATCTATGGGATGGGATAGATGAAAAATATAAACCTATGATGATTGTTGAAGGTACCGTTACTAAGATAACTTCATATGGTGCATTTGTCGAACTTGAAAAAGGTATTAGTGGTTTAATCCACAAATCTAAACTAAAAACTGCTGACTTGACCAAGGGCGATGTTATCAATGTTAAAATTGGTAGTGTTAATGTTAGTGATCGTAAGATTACTATGAACGTGGCATAACCGCAATCCTGGTTTAGAATATATAAACAAATCAGGAAATACATGTACACTAACGAACAGCTAAATGCTATATATGCATCAAAGATTGGTTTAGAATTTGAATTCTTTGCTAATGAAGGAATGGATGAAGTTAAACGAAGCCTTTCCCAGACTCTAAATAAACAAATACGAGTCGAGGAAAAGGCACACAGCGACTTTAAACCTAGTGATGAAATCTTTAAACTAGAGCCAGATAATTCTGGTGGATCTGGGATGATCGAATTAGTAACAGGCCCAATGCCTTTTGTTGAATCAAAGTTAATCATTGCAAAAACTCTAAAATGGATCAGGGAGAATGGATCTACTAATGACAGATGCTCTATTCACATTAACATTGCATTCGATGGACACAAACTTGGAACCGCTACTAATGTATCATCTTTGGATATTGGTAAGTTCGTTCTTAACTTCAACGAAAATGCGGTATACGAAGCATTCCCTGATAGAAAGGATTCTGTTTATGCCAAATCTATAAAATTTATTGTACCATTAAGTGGAATGACACAACCGTCTCCTGAGAGAATTTCATGGAAGAATTATATGTTTGTGTCTGAGAAATACTATGGAGTAAACTTTTCTAAAATACCACAGAACTATATTGAATTTAGATATCTAGGTGGTAAAGATTACGAAAAGAAATATAACACTATAATGAATATGACAGAACATTTTGTTGTATCTTTATATGAAAGTTTAGTTGACCCTGTTTATAATGCAGAAGATATTAAAAAATTAGATGTTATATTAGAAAAGCATAAAGGTATCGTAGAATCTTACAAAGCATACCGAACATTCAAAAGAAATTTTCCTAAAGTCAAATTAATGGTTGATTTACAAACCTATGACCAGATAGTCGAAACTTACTTCCCAAAAATGAGGGAAAAGATATTTGAACTATTAACAAAAGCAGGACTTACTGAAGGTTTAGTTAATTATGATTCTGATACTGGTAGGATGCAGTTAAAAAATGCTGAATTAATGAAATGCTTTGAAATACGAGGAATTGATATTGTCGATTCTAAGATTCAAGGAAACCTCATAGGGTGTGATATATTTAGTACTGAATTAATAAATTCCTCAATGATGGAATGTAACTTATTCGGTTCGACTGAAGTTGCTGATTCTAAATTAGAAGATTCTTACGTTAGTAAAAATGTATTGTGTAAAGATTCTTATGTATTTGGTATAAGAGGTGTATTCAGTGGTGAAATGGATGGTGGTATATTTAGAAAAGGTAGAGCAACGAAACTTGCAAGATTTGAAAATACTGAAATTATTGAAATAGAAAAAATATAAAATAACATGGCGAATACAAATACTTATTGTAATGATCCTGATGAAGCAGCATGCTTAGATGCATTGATCAAAGAAATTAACGAGGAGCTAACTATTGCTTGTCAAATACCCTTCACAGTTCCTAAAAAAGAATTGGCTAATATCATCAAAAGAGCAAAAGGTTACTTCTACAAAATATATGAAGATAGTGTTGAACAGATGTATATTGCATTACCAGCTGGCGCATTAGCTAAACAGACATTTAACCAAGGTGTACCGTTTGGGACTGGTGAAGCTAATGAAGTGATAACTAACAAAAACCAAATATCAAACCCAAGAGGAGTTGTACAAATGCCGTCAAGGGTATATTCAGTTAATGCTGTATTTGAAATTGGTGGATTCTCTGGAGAAGATGGTGGTTTTGGTAGTGATGGATTTAATGCAGGTGATGTAGATTTTTCAGTTGATAAGTTTATCTATAATGATGTATATGGCGCAGGTTTAGGAAGTGAAAATTTAATGTACTATGTAGTAAATTCATTATTTATGGATAATGCTAGACAAGTACTATTACCACAAATATCATTCACATATAATAGGTTAACTAAAAAGTTTAGATTCCAAGGAGAATTACCAAAACAGGCAGTTATATTTGAAATCTTTTCAACCGTTCCTGATTGCGCGCTATTCCAAGATGAAGCTTTTATTAGATACTGTATAGGTCAAGCAAAAATTCAATTAGCTAGAATACTAGGAACCTTCTCATTTAATCTACCAGGTAATATTACTATTAACTATGATATGATTTCAACTGAGGGTAGAGAAGAAGTAGATAGAATAGTTGAAGAAATTAAAAACGATGAAGGTGTTGATTATTTTTTCACTGGATAATTATAATCTGAAAGCTATTAATTAAAAAGAGAATATATAATAAAAAATTAGTGTTAAAGTATGATAAGAGATATGTACAGCCGAAGTCCGGACACCGCTAATTATAGTGATGATACATTAGAAGTAAGTGATACTTTATCTCAGTTAATTCTAAAAATAGAAAATTGTCTTTTTACAAGAAAGGGCGATGTACTAGGAGCACCTGGTATGGGTGCCAATTTAGATGAACTAATATTTTCATTAGTTTTAAATGAATCTAGTATACAGAATAATATTAATGGACAAATTGCAGCATACTGTTTACCGATTAGTAATGGCTTTACAGTAAATACTAGAGTAACCTTCTTTTCAACAGTAGAACGAAATGGTGCACTAGTCGATATTTTTGTTAATGAACAACGAGTATTGGGAGCACTTTTTTAAAAAAATAAATTGAATGTCATTTTTTAGCAAAACAAGAATAAAAGCAACTGAGCTATTCGAGGATTCATTTGAATACCTTGCACGTACCTATGATCAAGCGATTGAGGTATTTACCCCCGCGTCACCATTCGGTCAGATCTTAACAGTAGTATCAAACTTAGGTGAAATGATTTTCTTCTATATTGAGGCTGCTCTTACGGAATTAAATATCTCAAGGGCCAGAAATCTAGAGTCCATATACGGTTTGTCTAGATTAACTGGACATGACCCTACACGAGGTATATCTTCAAGAGGTATTATTGGATTACGACTTAACACGAGTGCATCTAGCCTTCTTAATGGGGATTATGTACAAATTATAAATGGAGCAAGCCTTGAGATTGGTCAGAACGGATTAACATATTTCCTGAAATTTAATAGCGACTTTATCCGATTAGATAAAACTACAAAAACATTTGTTAATGTTGAAATAGTACAAGGCGAAAAAGATGAGCAGAGTTTTACAGGATCAGGCTTAGCATTACAGAGTTATAATTTAACTACAAAAGATCCTACTGACCAATATTTAGTAGACGTTTTTGTGGATGGTGAATTATGGAAAAAAGTAGATTCATTATACGATATGAATAATGGCGAAAAAACTGCAATGGTTAAAACTAGTGTAAATGGTGGTCTTAGTGTATTCTTTGGAAACAATCAATTTGGTAGGCCTCCTGCATTAGGTTCACGTATCCGAGTTACATATATAAAAACTAGAGGTAATGCTGGTAATATTGGAGGTAAGCAATTAGATATTAAATTTTCTACACCAGGTACTGATTCATCAGGAGAGCAAGTAGACTTAAACGAAATCTTATCACTTAACATTACAAGAAACCCAATGTTTGGTTCTGACAGCGAAGACCCTGCATTCACTAGGTTAATTGCACCATACCAAAGTAATTCATTCGTTTTAGCTAATCCTAATAATTATATTTACTATTTAAGTAAGTATGATTTCTGGTCATTCATAGATGCTTATAATACAAAGAATGACGAGTACTTAGATGATGATAATATTATTTACTTGTTTTTAATTCCTGATGTAAAAAAGAAACTGACTAGTGACTTAGATTATTTCAGTGTACCTGAAGTTGAATTTACTATGACTGCTGATGAAAAGGAAATGACATATGAAATTATAAACAAAAGTGGTCGACAAGTAGTAACGGCTGAAACTAGAATAGTTGATCCAGTATTGCAAAAATACGCATTGAATATTGTTATAAGATATTTCGAGGATAACGATAAAGATGGGATAAGGATTGAAATAAGAAAAAACTTGGATGAATATTTCCTAAATGTAAATAGGAGAGATAGGATTCCAAGATCAGATATTATTTCTATAGTTGAAAATGTGGAAGGTATCGACTCTGTAAATGTATTCTTTATATCTGAGCGAAATGAACAGGCTATTAAAGATGGATTTTATTTCATTCCTGTTTATGGAACAGATCCTATAACAGATCAACGTGTATTAATAGAAAACAAAAAAATAGTACTTAAACCTGGTGAAGATCCACAGTTAGGATTAGATAGTTTTGGTGATGTAGTTATAGAGAATAATGAATTAGCAATAATCAGAGGTGGCTGGGAAGATAGGAATGGTACATATTATGAAACTATACCAGAGGCTAATAAGATTAGTTCTCTTAACGTGTTCTACAAAGAAGCTATAGCAAATAATCTTTATAATAAAATACAACAAGAGAAGTATAATAGTACACAAAGGAATAGGGGTACTACTATTGCGACTGGGGCGAACTCTGCCGGTTTAAATACTGGAAGACTACAGAGTACACCAACACTTAAAACAATGAAAGAACAATAATATGGCGACAGTTAAAGATAGGAGAACAGGCTACCCTAGTTTATATAGGGCAACCTATGAGGAGGGCTGGGTATTGAAAAATACTGGATTTGACTATACCAAAAACTTATTAAATAATACAATGTCAAAATATATGTTTAAGAATCCACAGATCAAGATATTCCTTGAGGACTACTTAACACCTATTATGGTATTCTATATTAATAAAGTTAAGTATGTGAGAATATTTTACAACTTTGCAGTACCTAAATGGTATCAAAAAATAAATTAACAAGACTTTGAATCGCTGGCAACATTTACACTTCTTTGATAAAGAAGGACAGAATTATAATATGAACTATGACAGTACTACTGACATGTGGACTGGTGACATATTTTTACCGCAAGTATCGATTGATTTATTTGAAGTAGGACAACTATTCATTTTACAAAAAATGGTTGATTCTACTAATAATTCTTTTCAGTTTGGATATCCTCATGATTATATAGATGGCTCTACTGGAGATCCTACTGGGACTGGTGGTTGTGGTTGGGATGCTGAATGGAAAACAATTGACCCAAAGGAAGTATTTCTATTTCAATTCGATAAAGATTTTAATACAGGTACACAATCTGCATTAGTACAAGAACCTGATGGCCCGCCATTAGTAAAATATGATAAGCTCAATATACCATTAGACTATGATGATAGCCAAACAATAAATGATGAGGGTTTTATCGTTACTGATGACATTAGATCTATTGCATTACAAATTAATATAGCATTTTCTTCTAGTGATGAAAATACATACAAGAGAACTTTACAGATTACTGATAAATGTACTAATAATATAATTGCAGAATTTACAGTATGGGCTGAGAGTATAGAGGAAGATGAAAGACTTAAGGTTATGACCCAAAACATGGGGTATAATGTTATTGCTGCTGATAGTACAATTTTTAGAGATACTAACTTAAAAGAAGCATTACCTGATTTTGTTGAAATAAATCTTAAGCGTAAAGAAATAATGATGGAGGGTAATAATATTTACCCATACATCGGGTCATACAAAGGTTTGATAAATGCTATTAAGTTTTTTGGGTATGACAATTTAAAGATTAAAGAATTTTGGAAAAATGTAAATGCAAATTCTCCTACATTTGGAAAGTATATACAGAGTAGCGCAGTTGATATGTTTTCACCTACTGTTAAGTTTGACGATAAGAGCATAACATTACCAAATAAGAATTTTAGAAAGACTAGTATGTTTAGTCTTATTTATAGAATTAATAAAATAAACCCAGATAAATTCACAAGCGAAGACTTACCTGTGACTGAAGAGGTTCAAGATTTTACTATCGAAGAGGTATTACTAAAACTATTTGGCCTAAAGAGAAAATTAGAAAGGGAGTATCTCCCATTAAATGCCCATATCAAAGATATCACAGCTGAGGCTGATTATTTTGGGTTATTGGAAGTAACTAATACTATCAGTAGGAATGATACAAACACAGTTAAGGTTGGTATCAATACAGATTTTAAAGTATCACCGAGTTCATGTAGCTATTTGGAAGATCTTAGAACATTCAACTCATTCTGTTTAGAAGAGGCTGCTGTTGTTGGACCAGCTATTATTAATTTTTGTAATGCATATATTGCACCACTTGCTGGTGGATCTGCTGCCGTTGGTGCCAACATGATAGCAGGACCATATACCCCAGGGCAAACCCTACCACCGCCACCAATTGGACCAGATACAAACAGTGTATTAGGTACATTACAAGATGGTGGTGATGTTTCAATTAAATCAGTAGCTGGAGTATATGCAGCGTATTTTGCAAGATATGCCCCTAATTTAAATAGAACACTTGCTGAGTTTGTACCAGGGGAATCATCTAGAAGTTTACCTGACCAGCCTGGTGTTAAGTCAGGCGCATTAGTTACACTAACAAATGATAGCTTTAATAATGTCACTTGGGATAATGTTAGTAGTACATGGAACGATTTAAATAACGCTAATGATTTCTTTACGTTTGATTTTAACGTGCAAGGTGCAAACATTGGAGATATATTTAACATATCGGATCCAGCAACATCAACAAGTGTTACTCATACTGTTGCGGTTGGTGATACTATACAAAGTATTACTACTTCACTGTATAATCAAGTTGCTTTACTAAAGACAAACCAAACAGACCCATGGTTGTGGTTTGATTGGTCGCAAGTAACAAATGATATCGGGCCGTGTATTAGATCTTATGGTAATGACGTTAACAGATTTGTCCCATCTGTGATACTAGCAAACAGTGGAAGCGGTGGTGCATACACAGAAACTCAACTACCTGGGGAGACTCTATTTACATGGGATGGTATAGGCTCTGGTAATTTTACAGAAATAGAATGGACTGTTTATAAAGATGCATCAGAAGTTTCACCAGCGTACTATTATAACATAAGAGGGGAAATAGGAACATACGGAACATTACCAATAACATTACCCTACGTTGGACACTATAATGTTGAAATGAAATTATTTGACGTATATAATAATATTTCTTCATCAGTAAAAACTTCAGCAATTTGTGTAGACGAAAGGCAAGTAGAATACTCAGGGTGGTATCAAGGAAGGAAACTAGACTACAACTGGAATAATGAAGGTAAATATATTTGGAATGATTACGGTTCTTTATGGGATCTGCCAATTGCACCATCAACTACATGGGATGAAGAAACACCAAGTTTATATGATTCCCTTGATAGAGTTAATGCAATTTTAAATACATTTGGAATTGGGACTAGTACTGATTTTCAATTAATGAATTACCAAGATAATGGAAAGGCTAGTTTTAGTGGACCTTATCAATGGAACAACTTAAATACTAAACATACTGATTGGGATAATGCTTATCACCTATGGTGGGACATGACAGCAACAACAGGTGATAGCCCTGGGTTTTTTCAATTTAATGAAATACAACCTAACAGTTATTTAAAGATAGTAGATAAAAACGGTATAGCAGGTACAGAATATTTTGATTTTACTGTTGACACTTTAGGAGAGGCTGTTAATTTACTTAACGTAAGTACAGATCCAGTAATTAATAAGTATGTTTATAATTTAGTGATGAACGCACAGAGTAATCAAATTTTTGTACAGGCAGTAGCTAGATATTATGGTGCTCATGGTGATTTTACTTCAGTTGATATGGTAAATGTAAACGGTCTTAGGATTTGTAGCGATGCAACTGGTGCAGTAGGCTGTGAAAGTATAATTTATAAATCAGGACAAAGTAGAACTAGTAATCCTACATGGAGTACTGCGAAGTTTATTAATAATGGAAAAACACTTCCGCCGATGACGTGGGCTATGTTTGTCTATGATAAATGTAGGATAGTTGGAAAGGCTGATCCTAAATGGACCATCTCCAATACTACTAACTCGTCAGTGGCTGATATATATTTTGAAAGCAAATATCTAACATATCTTTTTAAAGACCCAGGAAAGTATATGATAACTTTAGAACTTACTGATACGAATGGGAATAAATATAAAAAAAGTAGAAATATTTTAAATATAAAACAAACAAAACAAAATGGCAATTAGCATAACAGAAATTTTAGGAACGGATTCTTTATCCGGATCGAGGTTGGTAATAAATGATAACTTTAATGTTATCACGAGTGAGATCAATTCGATGGAGGTATATTTTGCCCCAGCAGCAGGTACTATCACTAACTTAACTAATGTTTCTACTGAGGCATTGAGAGTTGGTTTGAGTACAATATTACTAGATATTAACGCTAGTACTTTTGATATTTTAACAAACGTTAGAATGACTGGTAATCTTACTATGTCAGGTGGCGGTGTATTCAGAAATGATACTAGCCCAACTACATTAGATGACGTAGGTCAAGGAATGCCTGCAGTAATACAAGTTGGGACGTCTACAGCAATACCAAATTATACTATGTATAGGGTTGGTAATTCAGATCCAACAGTTGGAGCAGGTGGTCTTTTAACATTACAATTAAATACTGGAAGTATTGGACAAGAAATTTTCTTTACATATAGTATTGGATCAAATATTGTAAATATAATAGGTAATGCTAATATGGTATTATCAGGTGGTGGTACGAAGATTACAATGAATGAACTAGGCCAAACTGTACATCTTTTAGCTATAGATAATGGCGGAGGATTACCGATTTGGTATGTAGTAGGCGGTAACGGATATACAATAGCATAATAACAAAAGATAAAACGACACATGGCAACAACGCCCTTAATTAAAACACCGCAAGCAGATGGTGGAACATTTTACACATTCTCATCTTCTGCCAAAGACTTATCTAGGACCCTCAATAATGACGATCTTAAATTAGTCTTTTCTAAATTCGTGCTTCTTAATCTACCAGATATGGATAGGTTGGACCCAACGACATTTAGTCAATATCAAAACTATATGCAGTTTGATACTATTGATGGTGCTATTTTTGCAGGCGGCTTAAAGGGTGATCCTAATGTTAACTTTACCGAGAGCCTTCAGAATTATGCATTAAATTTAGAAGAACTCATTATAAGTGATGTAGGGTATGATAACACTACAAATTTAACTGTTACTGAGCGAGTATTCTTTAAGTGGTTAAAGGAAACTGGTGCTATGAGGTTTAGAGAGGCTACTGTATTAGAGCAAGTAGGTGGTTTAACAACGCCAAGATTTTGTGAGGAGAATGAGGTTACAACAGGAACACGACAATATAGACCAGTTGTAAAGTATATCGGTGCTATAGATATTGTAAACAATGTAGATAAAGCAGGAGAAGCTTATACTGAGTTGTATATTAATGTCCCTACAGAGGTAGGTAAGACACCTACAATACTCTTTGATTCTATATCTGACACGAACTATCAACCATCACTAAAAATACAAGGAACAAGTGAATGGATTCTAGGTAGAAATTCAGCTACTATACACCCACAAGGATTAGATATTTTAGCTTGGTACGATTATGACCAACCTTTACAAGGCCCTAACTCTGCAGGTTATACAGATCCTAATGCAAATTGGATGGAGGAATCAACACCACCAAATACAATAGATGCGTACTTCACAGAGCCAACATCGTTTACTAGCGTATTAAATGCTAATATTAGAAAATACCCTGCTGATTATGGTAACCCATCTGGTTACAATGGATCTGCATATGTAAGAAGTGAACTAGATGGAATTAGTATAGATTTTAATCCTGCTGATTACCAACAGATTGCTATAGATTCTGCAATAAGCACAATACCACAGTTTAATGGTAGTGATTTAGCACAGTCGTTTGAATTTAATGCAGTGTTAGTTTATTATGATATGGTCGACTTGAGTGATTCGTCTAAGACAACTACTAACTTATATGGTATTTTATTATTAGATAATGTAACGCCTACAACAGATGGTGGATATATTCAAAGATACCCAAAATATAAACCTAACACAACTACTGGACAAAACGGTAATAGTTATGGCTTCAAAATAAATTTAAGATTCGATGCTTCACCAGGATCTGCTGGGATTGATACAATCGTAAATGATTATAATACTTTCTCAATGGGGCTTTTCTCTGATGCATCTGCTCAGTTACAAGCATCTGCTCAAATATTCCAAAGACAACAGCTAGAAATTGCTGATATGGAAATTAGATTAGCTGCAATGGAAAATACTTTAAATTCTGTTAGTACTTCAGCATTCTTACAATCACAGATCACTGCACTAAATACTAAAGTTGATAATGCATCACTTGCCTTTGCGAGTAGTACTACACTGTTGGATCTTATTGCTAAAAACTCTGATGAGATTCAAGCATTAGCTAACGGTGACGTTTCAACTAAATTACAATACAATACTTCAGTAGTACAACAAGGAACTGGTATTACTATTAATACTAACACACCAAACCAAATACAAGTATCAAGTAATGTGCAGGCATACAACTTAATGGTTCCAGTAAATAATAATGATATACAAATAACTACAGCTAACCCATTAAACTTAAATGTTGTAACACCACAAGTATTCACTGAATTAGATACTTATACTAATATGCTAAGATTAGACACCATTAACGAAGCTGGTGGCGATCTTAATATCTATATAAATGATACAGGTACTCAGTGGAGAACCGGGCAAACTTTAAGATTAACATTCAACAATGCTTTGTTAATAGGATCAAGAAATATAAGATTATACACTGATGCACCTAGTAGGCTAAATAGTGGATCATACGGTAAGTTAGCTGCAAATATACCAAATACAGATTTAAGTAATATTCCAATCATTGATTTAATTTGCACAGAGCAAGGAGTATTAACTTTTGTCTATGACATAGTCAAATAAATAATAAAATTGAAACTTATATAATGGCTGCAACACCTAAACCAACTGGAACAAGTAAAGGAACTAACAATTCAATACAGACGATGCTTCCTGAATTGTTAAGACTTTTTAACAATTCACTTGAGAGCTTTGAAAAAGTTAATCAAGCAATCACATCAAGTAGAGATTCTGTAACTGTTAATATACAGAACAACGACGGGACTAATTCTAGAATTACTATCCCAAGCTTTGGTTTCCTTAAAAATTCAGTTGACAGATTAAATACAAACATCAACACTATTACTAATTTTAATGATGCTAATAGTTCTATAAGATTACCTGATGGTACCTTTAGGAAATTAGTATTAGCAAAGTTACCAACTGAGGCGTTCGATGTAACTGCAATGAATTCAGTAAATGAATTCAATGTTAAACCTAACTGGTTTTTTGAAGAACTAATTAATCCTTTACTTTATATTTCTTTTGATATTACAGGACAAGCACCAATTGATACCGAAAGAGCAATTGTACAGAGATATATCCTAGATACTAATTCACAAAGTAAGATTAACTATTTTATTAATCAGTATAATGGAAATGCTAACATCTCGTATGATACATTCCTACAAGAGATTGTTGAAAAGAATATATCATATGTTTTAGATGAAGCAGTTGTAGACTTACCACCAAGAGACAAGAGGTACTCTGGTGAATTTAGTGTAATCCGAATTGGTGAAGAAAGTATTACTGAGACTGTTAATGGTGTTTCACAAACAGTAGTTCAAAAATTATATAAACTTAATAAAGTATTCTATACAGATTCAGAAGCTGATTTTGCTGACACTATACAGCTTAAGGTTGGTGATAGTCTAGAGGTCGTATCGACGCCGATTGATACTAGATATACAGTAACCCAAATAGACACCAGTACAAACTCAGTAACAGTAAGATTACAAGAAGGTTCGCGTACAATAAGTATTGGGGCTGGTGTATTAAAGATAGGATCAAGCTTAAATGATCTTTTAGAAGTTGACGTTACTGTTGGTTTTAATGAAAGATGTGTAACCTTTATCAAACCAATTGATCCAGATTCTAAAATACCAGCAGTTAACTGGTCGCCTGGTAGTGGTTTTTATACTAATGACTTAACTACTATTGATACAAATGGTACACAACAGAACTTAGCTGATTATTATCAGAGAAATGCAGTTGATTTTGGTAGATATCTTTTGTCATTTGCAGAAGATAAGATACCTACGAGTAGAGAAGGATTAAAACCTAACGCTCCGGTGCTGTCACCTGATGATTTTACAGTATCACTGATAAATGGACAAGTTAGTAACTCAGATGCTATTGTACAACTTAAAGATTTAAACAATCAGAAAAATACGATTCAGTCTACATTAACTGAGTTAGATGTTGCAATTGCACAGAGTAGAGAAAAAATACAATCAACGAATTATTCTACTGAAGTTGAAAGAGATGCTGATAAGAATGCATTACAAGGTCTTATTACCGAACGTGCATCACAGGCAAAATTATATTCATCAGTAGTTACCGAGATAGATGCATCTGCTAGTGACAATTCAGTAAGTAGTGTATCTCCTAAATATAGAGTAAGAGGGTTCTGGTCAATGCCAGAAGAAAAGTCAGCACCTGAAACAGGCGTACAGGATATAATAAAATTTACATACCGTTACAGGTATCTGTCTGCTGATGGTGCAGCCAATCCAGTAAATCAGTTTACTTATACTGACGGTAGTGGAACTAGCCAAGGTGCATTTTCAAATTATGTTATTATTGACAGTGTATTAAGACCTAGGACTAAGAATAGCATTACAGGTTTATATGAATGGGTTGCTATTGATGATGATAATGCAGACTCGGTTAATATTAACCAATTAGATATACCAATTAGAAAAGGTGAGCAAGTAGAAATACAAGTAACATCTATATCAGAGGCTGGTTGGCCATCAAATCCACTAAAAAGTGATTGGAGTACAGCAGTAAGAGTTGAATTTCCAGCCGATCTAGGATCTGATAGCGCGATAGATTCTATATTAGCACAGAACAAAGAAGACTTATCATTAGTTGCATTAAATCAAAACTTAGAATCTATTGGACTACCAACACATCTAAGTAGTTCTTTTACTGCAAACGAAACATACTTTGCTCATTCAACACCAGTAATAGCATCAGGATTTTTATCAGAAAATCAAACACCTATTGATCTATTTACTAAGTTGAATGAAATGCAAAATCAGATAGATTTATTTGCTGAGATATTAAATAGTACACAGGGTGAATTAACTACAACATTAGTTGATGATACTGGAAATACTTTTAATTTAAGAAGGAATGCAGTTACTAAAGTGTTCGCAGGTTTTTATTCACAAGAAATAAAAGACTTAGACGACCCAAGAGGTGCAATCATCTCAAAAACATATTTCATTAATATTGCAAATTCTTCACAGACTGCATTACAATTAATAGCTAGAATTACTGGTAACAGATCAAGAATGGTTAAACAATCAGAAAACGCTGGATCTTATTCAACAACAAATACAACCGCAGTAAGTAGTGGTGCTACGATACTACCAGCAACATATGCATGGCTAGATAATAGCGCAGCTAACCAATCAAATAGTAGAGCTACGTACAGATCTGATGATGTAGATTATAACACAATTAGAAAATATGATCTTACACCGATTCTATTGACTAACCCTTCAGTAACGGCTACAACAAAATATGGACAGACTGTTTCACTAGCACCGTTCCAATCAACACAGAACAAGAATCAGTACATTTATAGTAGGTTTAGTGATGTTTCTGCTGAGGGTAATTTTTATAGTTATATTAATCCAAACGACGAATTCACAGTAAACTTAGATACTGTAGAAAATATTTATAGTGCAACTACCGATACTGGTGTTGCATTACCAGGTACTGAGTTTATATGGGGTGGTGGATTTACTGCAGGTGGCTTACCAACAACAACACCGAGTTATCCTACTACTGATGAAGTAGTACAAGTTTCTATTGCTCATCCGTGGTTAAAAAGTTATAAAGCATACACTAACGCATACAAAGCACTAACTGGTGATCTTGTAACATTACCAGCATTTGGTACAGCAGTAAACTGTACATCAGGCGCTGGTGGGAATGGTACAGCAGCAGTTATGTTTAGGCAATCTAAATTTGCACCACTTAAAATTGATGATACTTATGGAAAAGAACAAGCAATATATTTAAATGAGAATGTTGCTGATCTTACTGCATTAGCTACATCATTAGGAAATGTTGCGTTTGATAACGGTATACAAACTCTGCAGGCTAGCCCATCATTAGTTAATATTGCTAACTTATCTATTATTGATTATAGCAGAAATGCAAAAACATCATTTGAGGGGTTTGATCAATATACACTAGGTAAACAATCATGCGGATCTTATCTATTCGTTTCATCTGATAACCATCAGAATATACAAGTTGATGGTGATGCAATACAGTCCTATGAAGTAGTTGCATTCGGCCAACAGAATGCTATAAGTATTCCATTAGTATTCCAGTATAGGATGTCTGATTACTTTGGTGTTACATCTGGTAGTGGATTAGGAAATGTTGCAGGTGATTCATCAGGTAACACAGTTAATCTTGCTTATGCTAAAAGGGTTGGTATCGACATATACCCAAACAACAGCGATGTTGTACAATTTGATATTGAAATCTCTGCTAACTATAGATCTGATAGGTTAAGTATTAAACAATTTCCACAGGCAACTGTAACAAAAGGACTGAATGATTTAGAAAAAGTTGTAAGAGGATTAAGACCTTCATTAAATCAAGCAGCCATATCAAGAAACACTGCTCATAATGGAACGTCATGGGGTGGTAATACTGGTATCGGTGGCGTGATGTAATTTAAACGTTGCCTAATTATTAACTTTATCTTTTGGTGAATATATAAAAAAAGTAAAAGATAAATATGGCTGAAAAACTGCTCGACCAAGCATCATACAGTATTGCAAGAACTAATCCTAAATTAACAGCTAATGTTAAGATAGTATCTGATGGAACGGATATTTACTTAGAGTCGTTCAGTGCAAACACTAGATTAGCTTCCCAAAAATTTAAGGCCTTTAAGGTTGATGGAACTAGTACATATGACCAAGATGTATTTAGATTCTTTGATAGCGGAAAATTCCCAATAGAGTCAGCTTACGAAATTCATCAAGAATATGAAGATACTGCAATCTTATCTGATTATGGTAACCAATATGAAATGTTTTATTCAGCAGGTACTAGATCTATTGCATCAGAATCATATACACAAAGCCTAGGGACGTTAGCACCGCTATGGCTAAATGAACAGATACCTAGCTCGTTTGTAATTTTTAGATTAGACAATCCAGTTGGAGTTAACAATCTAAATGCAAAGGGTGAGAATGACGGGACGGTAGACGCGCAAACATCAGCTAACTTCACAAAGCAAGTATTAGAAAATTGCACAGCAATCAAAACGTTTGATCTAACAGAAGGTACTTTATTAGGTGCTTATATTAGAAACTATAGAAACCAAGAAGAGTTTCCAACAGTACCACTTAACATGACATGGAGAAAGGATGAGCCAATCTTATGGAATGGTATATCCTATAAAAATGGTGGATTTACTAGCAGTGGTAATTTTGCATATGATGATATGGTGGTTAAAGATTCAACTATTATACAAGACGAGTATTTATTTACACAAGGTTTCCAGAATAATGGAATACTTTTAGCAAATCTTTTAAATTTAGAATTCTTATTCGATGACCCAACTGCTGATGACTATACTATTAATAGATACTTTGGTATGTATGTTAATGAAATAGAAGAAGGTAGGTTTGATTTGTCCGGTGAAGCATTTTATAAAAATACAGAAAAAACTCAGTTACCTAAAATAAAAACTATAACAGAAGTATCTCAATATTTAAATACTCCATTTGAAATTACAAACGAGGATGGTATTTTATTATTTTTAGATCCTGTTAAAACTACGACAGTTACAGGCCTACCTACACCGACTCGAGTAAATGAAGTTGAATCGGTATTTTATGTTAAAGATAAAGAAGACGACTACCATACAGTTAAAAAGGGTGGTACCTGGGGTAAAGATCAGATTAGATTATTTGATACTAAAGTAGACGTTTCATTATTTACTGGCTATAAACAACCTGATACCTTTGCAAATGCAAGTATTATAAACCACGAAGGTTTTGCACAAATGTACTTGAAAATTGTTGGAAATACAGTACAACCTGTACCATACCCAACAGTGACAGCTGTTGTTAATGGGCAACAAATTAATGTAGCTGCTGGTGATACTATAAATATTAATAGTATTAGTAATACCATTGCAGTGGGCCGAGTTGTAACGTCTACACATAGCAGTGTTAAAATACCACAAGGTACTACAGTGACAACAATAGGATCGTCTACAATGACGCTAAGTAACAAAGTATCATTACTTGATAATGCGTTACTATTCTTTACACCAGCAGCAGTTCCTGATAACCAAGTACAGGAAGGTTCTAAAATATCTTTCTATGACGGTGACCCTAGTATTGCATCAAACTTGACTGGTGAAATTTTTGCTGATAGTACATTAGCACCAATTCCTGGTAAGTCTTTTGAAAAATTCTTTAATCCCAACGGTACTACACAAGAAGTTGCACAGGCTATAACATCAGCAATCAACACAGGTATATCTGAAAATGTTAGATTCTTTACAGCTACGTTTAATGATAGTACTGTTTACATAAAGTCAAGATTTAGTGGTTCAAGATTTAATCAACTTAGTTTTGGTTTGGACGTAACATACCCAGAACAGCTTACACAAATACAGTCATACCCAACAACAGTAGTAGCTACCCCAATCAAAAACTTTGTTGGTGGTAATGATGTTACTCGTAGTTTACTTAAAGTAGAGAATAGTGACCAAGATAGATTTATTAATGGAAACTTTGTACAGACTACTGGTGGCTATACTAATATTGGAGACTGGGTTCCATACACAGAAGAACCTATATACAATGGCTTAAATCAAATTATAGGATATACTGATATTAATAAATATGTAGTCATAACTTGCAATGATAACCAGATAATGGTTACAAGATCTAATCAAGTAGCACTATACTCAGATTATAAACCATCTTTTGGTAGATTTTCATTCTTTGATGTTAAAGATTTTGATTTTGATTTTTATAGTACGCTGTATAGCGAACAGGGTGAATTGGATTACGAGACTACTGAATACAACCAACAATCAGTGACATTATCAGGTTCGGTATATGAAGGAGTTAGCATGAACCCACAAATAAGGAGTTTTTATGACAATGGTGGATTTTATAATCTTATCGGTTTATTGGGTGATGCTGAGGATGAGAACCCAACCAACGAGTATATTAAAAGTGAATATAATAGACTTGAAGAAAATTACCTGACATCACAAGCTAACATATCAAGAATTGCTCCATACATTAATAAATGGGCATGGGTTAATGATGGTAGAGATGTGAGAAACCACCCGTATCGATTAGATATAAACCAAGCATTTGGTCTTAACAATTTTGCTCCATCCAGATGGGACTTAGTACAAGAAGCCAGTGGCTTCACCCATGAATGGTATTACCTATCAGAGTTTCCTAATTATTTTACACAAGACGCTATAAAAAGTTCATGGAGTTATATTGACACTGCACCGACAGATAATACACCAGCAAATATTATGACAGGTGCAGCGCTTATACCTGGTACATTCCAAGATGTTACAACAGATAACTTCAACGATTATTTTATTGTGCAGCGATTTACTACTAATGGAATTACCGAGATTGATAGGCAACTAAGATATGGTAGGTTTGATTGTGGTAATAAAAACAACTATGCGCAAACATTCCTACGGGGAGTAAGAATTACAGTGAAGGAGAAAGCAGTAGGACAGCAAAAATCTGATTTTAACGCAAGGGCACTATCTTACGTAGAAGGCTGTTCGTTTGACGATTATCGATTCTCTGTTATATTAGTTCCAAATTTGCCAAATAAACCAGAGAGCCAAGTTAAGTTTATAAAGAACGAAAAGTGGAAGACTATAGTAATGCTAATTTCTTTAGATTATGCTGATGATTGCTTAAATGGTAGTGTAAACTCTATCATAGATAGGACAACGTTATATTCTTTAAATAGTTCGTTTGATGTAAATACTGCATGTGAACCTAATCTTGACCCAGATGGTAATTATGAATACACCAACGGTGTTTTAAGAGGGGCCATAAATTTAGCATCATCAACTTATAATTCTACAACTGGATTATTAACAATTAATGGTATGCAAAGTGATAGTGGTGTCCAGCCTGATTTTGTGAATGATATTAGAGTATTACAGGATGGGAGGTATTCACCTATTGAATTTACTATATCTGGTAGTCTTTATAGAATATTTGGTATAAAGAATATAGTATCGGCTAATCAACTTATATGTACTGAATTAACAAGGAATGGTATTGCAATATACCCACCAATATCTACACCAAGTCTACCAGCACTAAGATCTGCTGTCTATAGTATTAAAAATAATGGATATCTACAATTTGAAAATAGATTAAATTCAATTAGCTTTGGTGAAATTTTCAATGCTGTTAATATAGGTAACCCTAATGTTATTTATGAAACTATCAGCGAGGACGGTAGTCAGGTTAAAAATCTTGATGGTACATTAGCACAAACATTCTCAGTAAATCTGAGAGCACAGGCTGATATTCTTAAATCTGTGTATATTGGAATTTTACCAGACCCAGCCAAGCCTACTGCGTTTAATTTAACAGATGTTGTTGGTTATGATTTATCTCTACGCAAGATACCTAACATAACACCGATTGCGAGACATTCAGGGCATTACGCGCCATATGCTTTACCTACACTATTTTTCAGAGACCCATATATGAATTTAGACTTTAATGACCCACAGCAAGATTCTGTGTATAAATTAAAAGTATTAGAACTATGTAAATATAAAAATTCACAGTTTAATAGTAGTGATCCTAAATTTGGACAAGTACAAAATTTCTTTTATCATAAAGTAAATGAACAAGATCCATCAACGGTGTTGGAGTTATCTAGAGAAAGCGCATTCCCTAGTCTATACCCGTTGATCAATGAGATTGGTATTGCTTATAAAGATTTCTATATGTTTTCTTCTAATTGGGAACCTTCTTATTTTACAAAAAGTATTGATAAGTCAGTAACAGAAAAAATTATTGGAACAAGGTCAATGAAAGAAAGAAAGTCATTCTTTGGATCTAAATATTTAAAAGTTCCTGAGACTATAATTCTAGAAACATTTGAACCAGATCCATTTGTTAGAGCAGCAATTAAACAAACTGAATTAATAAAGGGAACTTTTATGCACCAAGAAACACCGTCGGTTACAATTAATAAAAAATTGATTAAGACTAAGGGTAATACAACAACCAGGTCTATTAAGAAAGTACCATCTTCACCAACACTTGAGTTCTACTTGCTAAACCAAAAAAGGTTGATGGAATATCTGTTTGCCCCAATAAAGGCTCAATTTGAACTGTATATAAATAAACTATATGGGTGGGGTGACCTGGAGACCTTGGATGATGATGTAAATCAATATATCAAAGAAAACATATTAAAACTATATAAAATAGAAAAAGTAGATTTTTATACATTAGCTAGTCGTACAAAGAGTGGATCTGATTATGATACTGCTACACTTACTGATGTTGAAAAAAGTAGTGCTGGATTAACTATTAATAATAATGTAGCTTCCAAAACTTTAAATACAAACCCATTTGATTTAAGACTAATATATAATAAAAGAACAGGTTTCTCAGAATCGTTTGGATTCAGTGTTACTATAGTTAAAAAATAACAGAAAGAAATGCCAATCACTATACAAGAAATAATAGCATCAGATACTATTTCACAACTTGTCGATAAGACTAACTTTAATTTTGACCAGTTGCTACTTAACGGTGGTGGTCCTGCTGGTCCTATTGGTGGATCCGGGCCAACTGGTCCTGCTGGTGGAAGAGGCCCTAAAGGGAGTACATGGTACGAGGATACTGCAACAGTATTACCAGGTACATTACCAAACGCTGCATATCCAACAGCTACACCAAGGATTAGCGATTATTACTTGCAATTAAATGGTGAGGTTTGGGAGTATGATGGTTTATCATGGTTGATAACTACTGTTGATTTAATGGGGCCAATTGGCCCTGCTGGTGCCGGTGGTGGATTTGGTGGAACTTTTGGTTCACCGTATGTAAATCAAGGAAAAAATACTAGATATAATCAACCCTTTGGATATGAACCTGGGGTAAACGGTGGTGCAACTACTGATAATGAAGGTGTACCATCTATCGTAATAGGTGGGGTGCCAACAACAGCAGACGAAGTAGATCCTAGTATACCACTAACTGCAAAATATATTATACCTGATGCAATAGCAGGTAGCATATCATCAGATGTTTCTTCATTGTTCATTCATCAAAAAGATACAGCTGGGACTTCAATCACGTTTCAAGGTGGTGGGTTTCAACCAACAGATAAGTATAATCAGACAAGCATAGGCTCGTTGAGTAACATTCACCTAGGAGTTGATGACAGATTAGTAATGAGAGTACCAAAGGCACCTACTTCACCAACATCACAGGCAGATTTGATAGGATTCCAAGTTCTTACTGATATGCGTTCGCAGAGTTATGAAGCAGGTAGATCAATTAGATTAGTAACTGGGCAAGATAATGATCAGCACTGGCCAGGGCAAAATTCAAACTTTGAAATAGAAGTTGGAACAGGTAACACTGCTACTAATAAATTTAAAGTAGCAACGCTAGGGGCTACCGTTACAACAACAATTGAATCAGGTGGTAGCATCGATGTCACACCTGTAACTGGAGGACAAATCACAAACGTTGGAACATTTCAAGTTCTAGCAGGTAATACTAATTTTGTTACTTCACCAGGTGGTCAATTTAGAGTTACTGCAGGTAGTGATATCAGATTACAAACTAACCTAGGTACGTCTATAGGTGGAAATATTGGTTTATATTCTGCTGCTGGTGGTATTACTGCAACTAGCGCTGGTGGTACTATATCAATAGCACAAACTGAAACTACAACAGTCGGTAATATACAAATAGACCAACACTCAACAGAAGGTGAATTATTAATACGAGCTAATTCCAGTATAGTACTTGGTAAATATACAAGTCCGTCTGCATTAGCGCAGCCTAGTATCACTTTAGATTATGCTGCGATAACTGGTGGTAGTACACCAAACCCTCATATTAGAACTGTGGGAAGGTTAACCTGGGCAGCTACACAAGCTGGAAGTACTATAACACAGCCATATTCAAATGTCTCCCAATCAAACAGTATGGATACTGTATTGGGTAGTGATCTATCAATATTTAGACAAACTGGAACGGAAAGTGATACTGCGTATGTACCTGCTGCAACTATGGAAAGTTGGGTTGGTGGCTTACAGGCTACAACCGGTATAAACGCAGGTTTAATAAAAATAGTGATGGGTAATGAATCCGTATCGTTACCTGTCCCTAGTGATGAATTCATGTATGATAATTCATTAGAGTTAGCAGTTAGAGACACTGATGGGATGGAAGAATATATTTCATTAAGTAAAAGTAAACTCGGTTTAGCAACACCATTAGTATTAAAAAGAGTCAGAGAGTTAAACTCCCTAAGTAATTCACGACCTAATTCCCTCAATTTTAGTTGGACTAGTTCTGGTGGGAGCGGTAAGCCAACTACGAAATGGGGTTGGAATACTACAGGCGCGCAATCCCCAGGATCAACAGCAGGCATGCCAACTACTGCAGATTTAAATGTACCACTTATATACTTATCATATGGGATAGGTCAGTCTATCACAGGATTCACTGGTCAGACACAAAGTAATACAAATTATGATTATACTTTTAATTTCCCAGAAGGAGCATATCCAGGTCAAAAATTAACACTTAAGGTATATCACCAAGCAGCAAAATATCTGTGGCAAGCAAATCAGTCTTCAAACTTTATTGAAAGTTGGGGAATGATCCAAATTAGGCTACCAAAATATAGGAATTCAATTCCACAAGGAGCAGCATGGTCTAGTTGGTACAGACCGGCAGGAACAAATGGTGGACAGACTTATTCTGCAGGATACACAACATTGTACTCTGGTTTCAGTTCTTCAGATATGCTACAAGGTGAGGGTAAAATACAAACATACGATCTAATATGGGACGGTCTTGAAATATCACAGTGGGGAATGAATACGAGTGGTACAGGTCACTCTGCCTATAATAGAGAATCATCAACAGTACAATTTGGATGGTCTATAATGGGTACAAGCTATGATGTAATTAATATCGGAGGCCCACCAACGTAATAGTATAAATTAATATAAATTAATAAAATGACAAAGAAAGAAATAACAGATTTAAACGGTTTTGTAAATAGATATAGGGAAATACAACTTTCTCTTGATCTAATGCAAAAGAGTATCACTAGCTTAGGTAAGAAAAGAGACGAACTTTTTACTGAAGTAGATACAATGAAAGGAAAGGAAACTAAGTTTATTGAAAAAATAGCAAAAAAATACGGGGCTGCTGAAGTAACACCACATAAGCTTCTTAAGTATATAGGATGATATTAATTATTAAAAATATTCTTGGTATTATAACAGACCCAAAAAACACAAGGATGTTTTTATTAGGTGGTATGGTGGTGCTTTTCTTTTTGCTTCTTAGACAATGCAATGAAACTGAAAATGCAAAAGGTGAAGTTGTTAGATTTCAAAATAATCTAGTAGCTGCAAATGATACTATTAAAAATTATGTTAATATAAATGGCGAGTCAGTTGGGGAAATTAAAGGTTTGAGTTTATCATTAGAAGAATTGAAAGATAGTTTGGAATATGAAAAAGGCAGGCCCCCCGTTACTATTATTAAATACAAAACTATAATAAAAGAAAAAATAGTGGAAGTACCAGTTATAACTAAAGATACTATAACAGTTCAAGGTAATGCTAGTTTCAATTCAATATTGAGTTTTAGCTCTGATAGTAATTGGGCTAAAAGCTCAAGATCTATCAATGTTAAGTTGCCTTATAGTACAATAGATAGTTTAACCTTCGGTACTGCAACAATTGGACTAAAACAAAATATTTGGTTAGACGCTACACTGTCACAAGATGTAAAAACTAAAGAAATATTTATTAAATTAACTTCTGACTATCCAGGAACTATATTTAATAATACAGAAGGGATAATGATTGATAGAAAAAGCAAAGCGTTTAAAAGCTTACAGATGCAAAACAGAAAACAATTTGGATTAGGTCTAAGTATGGGAATGGGAGTAACTGGTAACGGTACATTCGCACCTTATATTGGAATTGGTCTTTCGTGGAATCCAAAGCTTTTGCAGTGGTAAATAAATAGAATAGAATGGAATCATCAAGGTTTATACAATTATCGGATCAAATACTTATAGAGTATATCTATACTAGTCAGTCCGCACCAACAGAGTTTGATACTACTGATTACCCGATTGAGCTCATGAGGGATGCAAATACTAAAGGAACTTATTTCTTTAATACTGACACTGTCAATGCTACTATGGGAAATGACAGAGATGGTGCTGCCGTTTCAAACAATAAAACTAAAACACAATATGTCTCGCTAGATACGAGTATAGGAATCCCATACAACGATTATAGTCCTGAGTTGACAGATAGCACAAATCTTTTACAGACATTTAGTCCTAATATAGATGTTGCATATGATAAAGTTAAAGTTCATTTTGTAGCAGGATTTAGCTTTGAGGGATTTGATGGTATTGTATTTGAAACTTTAGCACCAAGAAGAGACGGTGTTATGATGAATCTTGCATCTATTAACTTTCTTAAAACTGATACACCACAATTTGCAGCAGAGCCTTTATTACTAGCAGACAAGTTATATGCTACTTATATTGAATGGAGAGTACCTGCATTGTTCTTTATGAATAATTCGTTTGACGTAAATGTATCAAACGGTGTGGCATACAAAATAACAGAAGGGCAAGGCTTTCTAGGAACACCACCAATTACACTGAAGGCTAGTGGAATTTACCAAACAACAACAGAGAATGCATATAGCTTCTATGAGATGCAAGAAATTAATTCTACATCTATATTAAATAGGGATATTTATGACAATCTATATGCACAAGTAATACAATCAACTAATGGAGATTATTTTGAATTATCAGGACAGGTTGCTGGATCTTCATTCAGTAATCTTATTGCGCAGCTAAATTCATCAGGTGGTAATTATGTAGTTTTCCATGAAGTTAGTGTTACTGAACAAGTAGGAACTGTTTTTTCACAGACAAGTTTCCAAGTATATACACAAACTAGTGATTTTGACGATCCTATTTTATTTAGGCCAATTATAAAAAATGCAAATACTGCAGTTTCATTCTCGATTAATTATGTATTAAGATTATATAATAAGGCTGATGCTACGCAGATAATTAAAAATGCAAAGTTAACTTCGTTTGCTACTCAGAAATATGGCAGGCAAATGTTACAGATTAATTTAGGAGTAGTACCAACAGTTGCGAATGTTTATAATCAAATTAATAATGACACAGGGAAGCAATTAGTAATAGGCACTGGTGCACCTGTTGATACTGGTGCAAATACATCGGAACAGATTGCCGAACAGTTAGTAGTAAAAACAAAATATGTAACTACATTTAGAGATAGGCTAAAAGTTAAAGCAGCCATATCACCAGTTAAAGTACAAACAATAACAGAAGAAAACCAAGAATCGGCTAGCTTTGGAACAGCAGTTAACACTGCGACAAGCGAACCAAAAATAAGTTAACCCATGGCAATACAGACTAATATATCTTTAACTGCAACAGAGAAAGAGTACTTCCAGCGATTTGTTAACCTAGCGGTTAATGAAACTCCATTACCGCAAGGGGATGGTACAATACGAATATCTCCATTTGATGATTATTTTCTATTTACTTTATTTGATGAAGTAGATGGTGAAGATACTCCAATTGATTTAAGTAATGTTGGTAATGTTTATATTAATTTCATTGGATCTTCTGATGAAATAGCAGTAAAAAATCATACCCAAGTACAAGAGGTTGATATGTCAAGAGGAGAGGTATTGTTTAGAATTACTAAGTCTGATAGTAAAAAGATTTTGGCTTTAGATAATAATAATTTTTATATCTCTACTAAGATGATCGACGAGGGTGACGGTTCTATCTCAGATGAATCGGTATTATATCAAGGTATGTGGTTGGCTTACAAGGATGCTAATAGGATAACTTTAACTTCTCAAATGGAGGATGAAAGATTAGAGTACAGTAGAATACTTGCAAGAATAGAGGGGTTATTGGTTAGTGCTAATACTAGGGGCAACAAATACAAACAGTTGTATGAGGAAGGCATAGTAACAATACAGGCATTAAACACTAGTAATGAAGAATTGACAAATCTTAATACAGAACTGGCAGGAGATCTTAAATCATCGCAAGTTGAAGAAATTGCAAGAAGAGCAAAAGCTGCCCAGAATCTAGCACAAGCACAACTTATAATACGACAACAGAAACAGGCATTACGACACAGTGGTACACAAAATAAAGCCAGAAAGAAAAGTTTCTTCAGGCAAGCCGCTAAGAATTTACAACAATACTCTGTTGGTAAGAATAGTGTATCTATGCCTAGCGATGCTAATGGAGGTAATTTTGACAACTTTAACAATAAAATGATATGATATTAAGTGCTAGAAATAACCAGTTTAAATTTGATTTCCCAAGGAACTTTATTCCTAAGGAAATTGCTAAGAAGTATAAGCCATTCTTAACAAGAATACCTGGTGGGTTAATAAAAGAACCTATTGATTATTGGAATTATGGAATACAGTCTATTAATTTACCTGGACCTTCATTTGATCCTGTACAACAGACAGACTACCCAGGTAATACACGATCATTTAGAACAAGTATACCTACGCAGCAATTATTTGATAAATCACTAACTGTTACAATGCAAGCATTTGATGGATATGTTAATTATTGGATGGCTGTTGAAATGTTTGACTACTATTATAAACTAAGTGGAAAGCATCCATATTTACCTGAGGGTGTTGGTGTACAGATGTTAGATGCAGAGGGAAATGTATTTGTAACTGTACAATTAAAAGATATGTTTATAAGAAATATAGGTGCATTAGATCTAAACTTCTCAAGTAACACTGTTGAATTCCAAACTTTTGAGATGGAGTTTACTTACAACATCTTAGATGTCGTAGTCAATGTCACCTAATATATAAACAAATAAAGAACTCAAAATGAAAACCTTTAAAGACTATTTAACAGAATCACATGATGATGGTGTAGATATCCAAAAACTACTAAATGAATCACATACTTTAACCGAGGAACAGGATGCAGCTATTGATATGGCAGTAGACAGAATTATGGAAGAGCATAAGAACGGGAAGGATTTAGAAACTGTAGTAGATGAAATTGTAAGCGAAGGTATATTGGGAAGTATATTTGGTGGACTTACTGGTTTTGCTTTAGGTAAAACTATAGGAAAGGCAATTGCTAAAGTTCTAGGTATCCAAAAGGGTGCTTTGTATGATTTAATGACTTCACGTCTTGTTGGTGCTGCGCTAGGTGCAGTTCTCGGTAAGAGAATATAAACAATATGATTAATATAGGAATTGACTTTTCACTTAATAGCCCAGGAGTATGTATTGAAACTGCTGATGGTAAATACCACTTTATAACTTTTTTTAATTATGGGAATCGTATATGGGATGAAGAGGGTAAAAAGATACCCAAATCATTTAGTGTACATAAAGAACTCATGGATGATTCTGCTATGCTAGGATTTCCATATAATAGAGAGGTAACAAGCAAAGAGTTTTTACCCAGGGAGCGTCAGAAATTAGAAGATGCTGGTAATATTAGTTCATTAATGGTCAACATTTTTTCTACACTATTTGAAGGCGACGAGGTATCAGTTGCACTTGAAGGTTTCTCGTACGGATCCAAAGGGAATTCATTTATAGACATTATTCAATATAATACATTTTTAAGAAAGGAACTAATAGAAAAGTATACAATTGAGAATCTATCTATATTTCAACCATCTCATGTAAAGAAGTTAGCTGGTAAAGGAAATGCAAACAAACATTATATGGCTAAAGCATTCCAAGATGATGTCCTAAACGATAAGAACTTAAGATCAACTAAACTTTGGAAATGGACTCAAGGTAAAGACTTTAGCATTAAAATACCAAAACCTATAGACGATATCATTGATGCCTACTTTATACTTAAAGCATTAAAAGCAAATAACTAGCAATTAGATACTATTCTTCAATTCAATAGTTAAAAATTATATTGCAACTAGTGGAGTTTGTTTCAGCTTTACACTAATTAAATTTAAAATAATATGTTAAAACCTCTAGGGAATAGAATATTTTTAAAAAAGGACGAACAACCAGATAGAAAAGGTAGTATACTTTTAGTCAAACAAGACGGTATGTATGCTCCGCCATATTCAGGAATGATCATTGGTGTTGGTGATGGTGTAGAAGATGCAGAATATCAAATTGGTATAAAGGTTCTTTTTCATGATTTAGCAGGTACTGAATTTAAATATGATGGCAATACTGTATTTAGTTTACGAGAAAACGATATAACTGCAATAATAGATAAAAATATTCATGTAGTCTGAAACAAACTGACTTAGTGAATATATAATAAACAAAGGAATCAATAATTAAATGGTTACTTTTTAAACAGGCGATAACACGGCAAAGTAAATAGGCAAATTAAATAATAGTTTAGGCACAGAGCTTTGTTATCAATTATAAACAATTAATAATAATAACAAAAAAAAGGCAATTAACATGGCAAACGAATTCGACATTTTTAATGTAAGTGTAAAAGATTTAGACACTGGTGAAAGACCTTCCACAGGAGGAAGCGATTTATACACACCTAAACCAGATCAAGGACAAGACGGTATCTACCGATCTTTAATTAGGTTTCTACCTAATGCAAAAAACCCAAGAAAACCATTCGAACGTAAATATGTCTACTGGCTAGAAGACAGAGAAGGAAACGGCTTTTATGCTGATTCCCCTTCAACAGTTGGAGAAAAATGTCCAGTACAGGATATGTTCTTTAAACTAAGAAACTCTGAATCTGCAGTAGATAAAAAGATGTCAGAAGGTTTAAAGCGTAGAGAAGTATTCTATGCATTGGTACAAATCGTAAAAGATCCACAAAATAGAGACTTAGAAGGACAAGTTAAAATTATGAAATTCGGTTATAAAATCAAAACTAAAATTGATGAAGAACTGAATCCACAATTCGACGAGCCAACTCAAGTGTTTGATCCATTCGAAGGAAAAAACTTTGAATTAGTAATTTCTAAGAAGGGTGGTTTTCCAAATTATGACTCAAGTAAATTCCATGGAAATAAATCTCCAATGACAATCGGCGGTGAACCGGTTACTAATGATGATGCAAGCCGTAAAGCAATTTTAGAATTGTTAGGTACAGCACCAGATTTAAATGGTTGGGGTTACAAGGCATGGGATGATACTGTTAGAGGAAAGGTAATGGGAGTATTATCTCAGTTCCATTCTCCAGGTGATTCAATACAAAACATCACAAGATCAAAACCAGCACCGGTTAATACAAAGGTAACTGAAGCCGCTGCAACTAAAGTAACGACTGAAACAAAAACTGAAACTCAAGCTGCTCCAACATCGGGCGGTACTGAGAAAAAAGAAGATTTTGATGAATTCATTAATGGGTTAGATCTTTAATAAATATGGCAGCAGAAGTAATAATATCTTCTGAAATGAAAGCTCGGATCATCGACAAGGTGGTCCGAGTTCTTCATAATAACCACTCCCATCCGGAGAAAAGAAGAATTTTAGAAAGTAAAGGAAGACTAAATATGGCATGCCCATATTGTGGAGATTCAACATCAACACCTAGGAAAAAACGAGGTAACTTATATTGGAACGATTTATACTTCCATTGTTATAACTGCTCCGCACATTCCTCTCTAGATGTTTTCTTAGCAGACCATCATGAAAACTTTGAAGGTGATGATAGGATTGATGTAATAAATTATATAAAGGAAAACCGAAAACATTTCTCATTAGGTGAAAGTTTAGATTTCCATCTATTTGATAAAATTAAATCTATAGCATTAACTTTTGATGAAGTAGCTTTAGGATTTAATGTATATCCAATTAATAGTTTAACGTATCAGGCATATCCTTATTTGAAGAGTAGGTTACTCCATCATAAAACTGAAAGGTTTGCATTTGATCCACGACGTAGAGAACTATATGTTTTTAATTTAACACCAACTGGTAATATTGTAGGGTTTCAAACAAGAGCATTAGGTGCTGATAATGTTGGCCCTAAATATAAGACTTGGAACATCGAAAGGATATATGATAGATTAAAAAGACCACTAGAAGTAGATGAAGAAGAGTTAGACAACTTAAATAAAATATCAATGTTATTCGGTATTTTAAATGTAGATATGTCTAGAGATTTTTCTATCTTTGAAGGTCCAATCGATGCAATGTTTATGAATAACTCAATCGGTTTAACTGGAGTTAAGAAGCAGATAATTGAATTTAACGAAATACCTACAGCAAGATATTTCTTTGATAACGATATGGAGGGTAAAACTCGAATGATAGAGAAATTAAAAGGTGGTCAAACTGTATTTATGTGGGAAAAGTTTTTAAAGGACTTTGATATCCCAAAAAGAAAAGTAAAAGATTTAAATGATCTAGTGAAATATGAATTTGCTAATCGAACCGGTTGTTTAGGTGACCTAGATAAATATTTTACAAATAACTCATTAGATATTATTTTTATATAATGAGTATACAAAAATATAATAATTTCGTGAGCGAAGAACTAGATGATTTTTATAAAGATGCAGAAGAGGATGGTAAAAAACTTAGGTTATTTTCTAAATTTAGTAAATCAGTATTAGGAGAAGTTAAAACTAAGTTCTCAATACCTGAACCTAAAAAGAAGTTTCAACCCAAAGTAAAGAGCTACAAGAAGATTAATAATGATAAAGGTATATTCTAATGGAGTACAATGATACATCAACAGGTGAGGCTAATGAGGTTCTAGCAACTAGATTAGCTACTGACCGATCTAACTGGAAAGAAAAGATAACTAACCTTGTTGGTTTGTTAAAAGAAATGAGCAACTTGGCTGAATGTCAAGTACTTATGTTATCTTACAGGCAAATCTTGTTAGATAAAATTACAGATTTTAAAACGACTAAACATAAAAGGCAAGCAGCATATGATCGCTATTATAAAATTAAATATCGGGAGTATTCATTAGAATATGATATTAAATTAACAAGCGGCGAAAAGGTTGCTTTCATCAAAGCTGATTTGAGTCATTTAAGAACTCAGATGGAAATGCTACAATCCCACATGGACTATTACCAAGAATGTATAAAGACTTGCGATAATCTAGCATTCGCTATTCGTAACAGAATAAACCTGGACGATAAAGAATATTAATTAATGGAACTATCCCTATCAGAAAATAAAAAGTTTTTGGTCATCGATGCATGTACTGAATTAGAGTACGAGCAGTTGAAGAGCAGTTTAACTAAAAAGATTGAAGGGTGGAGATTTCATCCTTTAGTTAAAAAGAAAGTATGGGACGGTAACGTCTCCTTTGTAAAAAGAAATAAAATACCAGCTGGTTTATGGAAAGAGATATTAGATATCTGTAAAGATTATGATTTCCAATGTTCTTTAAATGGTATCACTGATATTTTTGATACTGACATCAACGAAGAATCATTTAGGTTATGGGTAACAAGTATTTTTGAAAAACACCCTAATTTCAAACCTAGAGAATATCAAATAGATGCAGCATTTAAAATATTAAAATATAGAAGGTGTTTAGCTGAGCTTGCAACATCTGCAGGTAAAACTCTAATATCCTTTATGGTAGTTGCATATATGATGGATAAGTTAGGAAAGAAAAAAATCTTAATGATTGTTCCTAATGTAAATTTAGTATTACAAGCTACTGGTGATTTCGATGAATATAACAGGTGTGGCGTTCCATTAAAGACTCAGCAAGTATATGCAGGTGCAGAGATTAGAAAAAGTTCTAACTTAGTAATAGGTACATACCAATCGCTAGTTAAAAAAGATGAGGAATACTTTAGTCAATTTGATGCTGTGTTTGTCGATGAAACTCATAAAGCAAAAGCTGCATCTATTCAAAAGATAATGGATAAATGTTGGCACTGTGATTTTAGGTTTGGTTTAAGTGGAACAATACCTAAGAAAGGAACTGTTAATAGACTAAGCTTAATGTCGGCAATGGGACCTTTGGTTACTCAAGTAAAGGCAAGCCAATTACAACAGCAAGGATTTATTGCTTCATGTAAAGTTATGCAGCTCCACATGGATTATGCAACTGATGCTCAGAAAGAATCATTCTCGTTTCTTTCAAAGAACCCACAAGATAGACAGAAATTATTTGGATTAGAACAAAACTTTATTAATCAAAGTGAAAAAAGATTAGATTTTGTTTGCCAAGTAATTAAAAAATCAACATCAAATTCATTAGTACTATTTCATAAAATAGCATACGGCGAAAAGGTGTATCAAAAACTAAGACAAATAACTGACAAGAAAGTTTACTATGTAGATGGTTCAGTTAATGTAGATATAAGAGAAGAGTTTAAAGCCAGGATGGAAAAAAACGATGATGTTATTATTGTAGCATCATATGGAACATTCTCAACCGGTATATCTATAAAAAATATACATAACATATTCTTCACTGAAAGTTTTAAATCAGAAGTGATCATTAGACAAAGTATAGGTAGGGGATTAAGAAAACATGAATCAAAGGATGTAGTGAAAATCTATGACTTTATTGATGATTTTAGATATAAAGCCGAGGAACATGACTGGGTTAATTACGTTTATAGACATGGTATTGCTAGGCGAACAATATATAAAGAAGAAAAGTTTCCGTTTGATGTACAAAACATCAGATTCTAATATAGAATATCTTTTAAGTAAGACATGGATATATAAAAAAAATAAAACAACTAACATGAAATCAGTCAAAAAGTTTTCTGCAATGTCTGCTAAGGATCAACCGATCACAGAATCTGCAAAAGTAAGCCAAGAAGCTGTCGAAGAATTGATCAAAAAGATTGGTTTTAACAGTATAGATGAATTAAAGAAAGAGAAAGATCTTCTTTCTAAACTAGAAGCACTATCCAAAAGCTTTGCTAATAAAGATGATATATCTGAAGAAGAGATCGAAGAAGATCGTACAGAAGATATTGAAGATGAAGTAAATGCAAAAGGTAAACCTAAATCTGCTGAAGGCGAAGGTGATGCTAAACAGGGCGATGAAGAAGTCGTAGCTGCTGAAGAGGTAGAAGAAGTAGAGGAAGATGCTACTGAAGAAGAAATAGTATCTGACGAAGAAGCTGTTCCTGCTGAAGAAGAAGTAGAAGATGAAACTGAAGTAGAAGTACCAGTCGCAGATGAAGAAGTTGAAACACCTAAAGCTACAAAAAGAATTATGGCTTTTGAAGATTTCATTAAAGAAAAAGAAGAAACTATTAATAAGAACGTTAATTATCGTGATGATAATGAAGAAGAAGAAGACTATGCTGTTCCTGTTGCTGCTTCTGCTGATCCCCTTTCAGAGTCCGATGAGTCAAAAGGAAAGGACGATGAAAAAGATGGTGATGAGTTAGAAGACAAAGGAGATAAGAAAGTTGATTCTGAGGATGATAAAGAAAAAGCAGACCATTATAAAGGAGCTGTTAAATCTGATGATGCTCAAATCAAATCTTTAAAGAAAGATGCTAAGTTTGATAAAGAGGAAGAGGAAGATGCTGAAAAGAATGAATCTGCTATTATGTCTTTTTCTAATTTTGTAAATGAAGCCTATGACAAAGTTGTTTGGGGTGGAAATAAAGGTGATGATTCTGAGTCTGAAGAAGATGAAGAAGATTATGAAGATGATGATAAAACTGATGAAGGTTTTGATGAAGTAACACTTGGTGGAAATAAAGGTGATAAATCTAAAACCAAAAAAGGTGAAGAAGATTATGAAGATGAGGTTGATGAAGATCGCGCCGAGGATATCGAAGATGAAGTAAACGCAAAGGGTAAACCTAAAGCAGTTAAAGAAGCTAAACAACAAAGTAACTTATTAGATTGGTTTAATGATTTAACTGATAAGGATCTAAAATCAAAAGGATCATTTTTGAAACTCGGTAAATCTGCTGGGTATGATAAAAAAGATTTAGAGACTATTATATCTGATTTTGAACAAGGTGATGAGAGTTATATTCAGTGGGCTAAAGACGTGCATGTTAAAGAAGGTGTTGCTGAAGTAATTGCTAAAGTTGAAAAAGCTGAAGTAAAAGATCAAGTAGCTGGAGCTGACGGTATTGCTATTCCAACAATTAAAGGTGATGGTTCAGAAACTGCAGCTGGTATTGCTGGTGATATAATGAATAAGGGTAAAGTTAAAAACTTATCTGCATTAGCTGGTAAATTAGTTACAACAGATCAAAAGGTTACTGAAGTAATTCCTGATGAGGCAAACGATGTATCTGAAGATGGCATTGAAATTCCATTAGTAAAAGAAGCTAAGATTAATGAGGAAGATATTACTTCTGATGATCAATTCAAAGAATACGCAACTGCAGTGTTGAAAAAAGCATTCGGTGATGATTATGATGAAGCTAAAGCAACTGAAGTAATTGACGGTTTAATTTCTAAACATGATGGAGACTATGGTGCAATGGTTGGAGCTTTACAATCTACTATGGGATCATAATAAAACTAAACTAAAGATATGAATAATATAAAAAAGTTTGCAGAATTTGTAAATGAATCAATTAATGAAGCCGAATTACCATCTTGGGTTCAGAGCGGTCCTTACAACACTCTTTCTACCGTTTTACGCGATGGGGATGGTTATGATGATAATGGGAAAGAATTAACACTGGCTGATGTTAATAAAAATTATAAACCAGCTTTAAAATATCTAGGAGTAAGATCTGTTGCTGATATGGTAATGGTTGCATCTACTAATGATGATGCAAAATTTGACCCTAAAGATAAAAAAGCTGACTTACTTGGAAATGATAATAGTATCTCCGGGCAACGTGCAACAGGAATGTGGCCAGCCCCATATACAGCAGCATATAAAGGAATGCTAGGAGATGTAAAAGTGATTATTGTTGCTGATGAAGGTGGTGAAGGTAGATATGCATATGCTGCAGGTGATTCTAAAGGAAACCTTAAATAATTTCTAAAGTAAAATATAAACTAAAGTAAAATATAAACTAAATGAAACATATAAAACTGTTTGAACAATGGCTGACTGACAAAAGTCAGCCATTGTTGTTAGAAGGTGGAGCTGCTGGTCATATGAAGCATCCATTTGATAATAAGAACTTAACATTTAGAGACTTTAAAAATCTCATTAATTCTGGTTTAAGTGGTGAATTGAATTTCGAGGAAGCACCTACAGAAAAAACAGATGGCCAAAACTTATTTGCTACAATACAAGACGGTGAAGTTAAATTCGCAAGAAATCAAGGTGAAATGAGATCACCTTTAGATTTACAAGGAATTAATCAAAAGTTTGACGGTCATGCTAGTAAATTAGTGCAGGATACTTTTCAGTTTGCCGCCGCTGATTTAGCAAACTTATTAATAAAGCTTCCAGTTAAAACACAGGATGAAGTATTTGATAATGGTAAGAACTTCATGAATATGGAATTAATATACTCAAAGAATCCTAATGTTATCCATTATGATATTGATGTTATACAATTTCATGGTATTAAAAAGACAGACGGTGATGGTAAAATTATTGGAGATGATCCATCTGCTGCTAAAAAAATAGCCGGAGTTCTTAAGAAGCTTAAATCGGATATCGGTAAAACTTTTACGATAATCCCTCCAAAGGTTCTAGCATTAAGAAAGGATATTAACTTTGATGAAAATGTAGCTAAATTTATTAAAAAGGTTGAAGACTTGAAGAATGTATATAATTTATCAGACGACGATGAGGTTTCAAAATATCACGAAATGTGGTGGAGAGATCAAATCGAAGCAAACTTCCCTGAACTATCACAACAGCAAAAAGAAGGTTTATTATTAAGATGGGCATATGCTGATAAAAAGACACTTAATCTAAGATCTCTTGATAAAGATCTAGGTAAAGAAAAGGCAGCAATCATTAAGAAGTTTGATAAAGAAGATGTTAAAAAGAAACAAAAAGAAAACATTAGACCGTTTGAAGATCTGTTCTTAGAGTTAGGGAGTGTTATATTAAAGAATGCAAGTAACTTCGTAGCAGCTAATCCTACTAAAGAAATGCAAAGACTTCACAAGCAAATCAAAGCAGCAGCAGAAGGTATTAAAAAGAGTGGTAGTTTAGACCAGATTGAAAAGGTAACTAAAGAACTTGAAAGATTAGATAGGATTGGTGGAGTAGAATCAATCATACCAACAGAAGGTCTTGTATTTAAGTACAAAGGTACTACTTATAAATTAACTGGAACTTTTGCTGCAATTAATCAGTTGATGGGTATTATGAGGTACGGTAGATAGTTTTAAGATTGTTAATAACTTTCCAAAACAAAACAAGAGTTTATAGTACGAAACTAAACAAAATTGATTATATTTATAATATAATAAAAATACAAAAGATATGAAACATATGCATAGCTACGATTCTCTAAATGAATCAAACGAATTGGAAACAATCAAAAAACAAGTTTTGGATTTTGCTGAAAAGAAAGGTAAATCTAAATGGGGAGACTTGCAGAAATTTATTTTAACTTTAAAAGGTTTAGATCCAGATGACAGAGATAATCGTGGTCAGTTTTCATCTTATTTTTCAGGCGGTTCTTCATGGAGAAAAAACACAATGAAACAAGGTGATCATGGTAGAAATGCAAATTCTGCTGGATTATTAATGAGACCGACTAAAAAAGATCCTAGGTACTTAGAAAAAGATGGTAAAGATTATACTGTTAAAGTATGGGATGGTAAATCTAAATTAGACTAATATGAAAAACTTTAATGAATTTATAACTGAGGCTATTAAATACAAAGATCGAAGTGGTAAAGGCTTTAGCATCAAGGGAATTGATTTTGTTTATACTGAACAGGGTGGTAAATTTTATGGAACATCTTTATATGATGTTGCTAAAACTGCAAATGTTAGTAAAAAATCTAAAATTAGTTTAGATGCAACTAATGAATTATTAAAGTCTATTGGTATCAAAGATGAAGTACCAAGTAGATACGAAACGGATGAACTTGATAAGATTTGTAAACAACTAAAGAAAAAGGGTATAGTATGTGACTACGGTGACCACATGGACATATCATAATGCTAATGTAATAATATATTAAAATCACGTTAAGTGTATTAAAGGTGAGTTAAATGTCTCACCTTTTTTGTTCTTAAACAATCAAATATATAAAAGGTATAACTAAAAACTAATAATGAAAGAGTTAACAAACATATATAAAGAAACCGGGCAGCAATTCATAGATGATCTATTTAAAGATTACTTATTGGTGACTGAGAAATTATCAGGATCGTCATTCTCGTTTGAGAGACATGGCGATGAACTACGATTTTTTAAAGGTAGCAATAAGCAACCAATCAATTTAGTGGACAGGACACTAATGATGTATTATGAACAAGCAATTCAATACATTCTAAATAAAACCGAAGGTCATATAAAAGACTTGCCAGAATATTGGAGATTCTGTTTCCAATATTTTGTTAACAACCAGCCTGGTGCAATCAAGTATGATAACTTACCAACTAATAATTTATTACTTACACATATACAAGTAAGAAACCCAAAGGGAAAGATTGCCAAAGTAATCGAAGATCCTAGGGTACTTAGAGATTGGTCCTCTGCTTTTGACGTAACTCCACTTATTCCAATTTTTAGTGGTTATTTAAAAGAAGCACAAAAGAAAAAGATTAGAGAATTCCTTGAAACACCAAAGGAAGATCAGTTAGAGGTATTTGGAACTAGTTCATTTGCTAAATATCTAATTGATGCATTAAATCCAACGATCAAACAAACAACGCTACAAAACGATTTAGACAAACCGATAGATTCTATAATCTTTAAGTTTTTTAAACAAGGCACTAATCAAATATTTACTGCAAAAATGATTGATCCTTATACACAAGGATTAATGAAAGATAAAGAACCTATTGATTTAAGAAGAGCTCCTGCTGATATTAATGAAATCTTATTATTAGATATCTTAGCATTCGTCGAAGAGCGAGGATTGCGTGGCGGTGAACTATTGACATCAGTACCTGAAGAAAGATACTTAGAATTAATGTCAAATCTGTTTAATGATTATATAGCCAAGAGAGGTGTTGATCTTCAAAAATTAGATATTGAAAAGGCAAAGTTTGCAAAAGGCCCAGAGTTTAATTTAAATTTAGACTTAATTAAAAATAATAGAACCAGGGAAATATTACAAAAATCTGAATCTTTACAAAACTTATATAAAATAATGGTTGGATCTTTAAGGAAGAAAAGAAATCCTGAGAGAGTAGGTTCGATCATGACAAAATCAGTAGTAGAAGATTTTAACAAGATGGTTGATAAAATCACAGATGCAATTAATAAAGAAACTGATGGTGAATTCAAAACATTCGGGGATTACTTAAATACTAAAGTTACAGAGACTATAAACTACAAAGATTTAGAGGAACTTGTAGTAGAAGAAAAAGTTCTTAATTATAATAACTTTATTCATTTAGGTAAGATTGATATTAATGAAGACAATATAAATGAAGCAAAGAAAATTACAAAGGGTGATGTTGAGAAGTTTTGGATAAAGGCATATAAGCAATATACTACCAAGATGAAAATGATAACTGATTTTGTTAAAGTTTCAAATAGAACTGGCGATCATGGTGAAGTACTTAGGGGTAACTTTGGTCCTAATGATGGGACAGCAGAAGCTGCTATCGAAAAATTTCTTATATCAAATGTAGTAGGTTTAAAGAAAAGATCGTTTAAGATCGAAGAATTACCAGTTGGTTATCTTTCTAGTGATTATGCTGCATATAAAATAATTATACAAAAAGCAACTGATAATAAACTAAGACAATCTTACGGCATTAGTGATTTCTTTATTATAACAAATCGTTATAAGATCTCTAAGAAAACCGGGGAAGCTGCTATTGTAGGTAAGAAAGATTTAACACCAGCTAAATTAGGTATGGGTAATACTAACTATAAAAATTGGGCAAGTTTACTTTCACCTGTAGAAAAATTCTTGAATGATTCACACTATCCAGAAAATTATAAAAACTTTATGCTCGAGGCGGCTAAAGAAATTAGTAGTAATACTAAAAATGCTGGTAAATTTGAAGATTTTACTGAATATGCAAACGCACCAGTTCACACTATAACATACCCTATTACAAAATCTTTATTTGATGGTATTGATCAATTATCAATTCAGAATATCAGAAATGACTACGGTGAAGTTTTAGGTGGCTTTATGCTACTTAACATACTAAGAAACCCTGGTGATGGTGTAAGCTATCCACCAGGTGAAAGTGAACCTTTAGTAGATTTCTATTTTGATACATACAGTATATCATCAAAGGGTGGTAAAAAAGGCGGTACACCAACTGGCGATACTATCATACAAAGAATCTATAAAATGGCTAATGACAAAAAACGAGTACCAGGCCCATTGAGTTTTGAAACTGCAGGTGAGCAGGATTTTTATAATAATGTAATAGATACTTGGGTTAATCCTATGAAGTTAGCACGAAGTAAGATTTATGGCAGGATTATGTCTCTATGCAGTGTAAACCTTAATGATCATAACAAATCTGCATACTGGTATCTTTTGAAAGAAGCAGAGCTACAGCCTAGCAATGCAACACAAGATGCAGTTGAAGAATTCTTAGACAATTTATATACTGATAAAGCTGAATTTACTAAGTTCTTACGTACCTTTTGGGAAAAATCAACTTATGAATGGAATGAGGCAAAATTAAAAACAAACGTTGATGGTTTTGAAAAGTTCAAAGGCAACCACAAATTAGGTGTTGTGTTTTATCCATTAATGGTTGAGTTAACTCATGCTCTTAACCAAAAGTATACTAAAGAATTAACAAAGTATTCACAGATAGTTACAGATGTCAAGCAATTGTATTTAGATGTAAAGACTAAGAATGGTAATTTTGAATTTAAAACAGTACCCTTTAGCACAGCAGATTTTGTGTTTGAGCAAAAAGCTAGTATACCAATGCCATTTAATGCTAATATGGGAATTGCAATACAAAAGTAAATATATAGATTATAAATGGACAACTTAAAAGACATAAACAATTTCTTAACAGAAAAGAAAGTAACAGTTAAAAGACGGTATACTGAATCTCACCCTGCAAAAAATGTATCAACATCTGCAAGAATAAGATCTAGTATAATAGAAGCTATAGCTGATGGTCATATTACTGAAGACGAAATGGCTAAAATATTAACAGAGCTTAAAGCTCATAAGAGATGGTTAAATAGAAACAAAACTTTGTTTAACATAAGCGAAGATCAAGAAGGGGTAAAAACATTTTCATTATCACCATACGGACAAAGAGTTATGAATGCAACAAAGACAACTATCATCAATGAAGCTTTATCAGTTCCTCATAAAGAACAAGGTAAAAAACCAGTAAACATGTTTGTTGGTAGATTTCAACCTTTTACATTAGGTCATGTTAAGGTATTTGAAAAAATGCATAAAGAAAACGGTTTGCCTGTTGTGGTTTATATGGTGAGAGGTAGAAAGCCTGATCCAGAGAAAAGACCATTTGATGAAGATACACAACAAGCAATGTTTGCTAAAATGAAAAAGCAATATCCATTTTTAGAAGCAAGTTTCGTAGTTCCTAATGGAGCAATTGATACAATGTTTGCAGCAGCAAGACCAGCATATGAACCAATGATGTGGGGATTTGGTACTGATAGAAAAAAAGATTATGGTAATATGATTGATAAGCAAGCATACCGAGATCAACTTGGAGTTCATCCAGATTTTAAAGGTTTTGAAATTCCTAGAACAGGTGAAAACATCTCAGCATCTAAAGTAAGAAATGCTCTTAAGATAGATGATGAAAAAACATTCAAACAACTAACACCGAAAAGTATACACAGTTTTTATAAAGCTTTGCAAAATACTCTAAGTCCAATAAAAGAAAATAACAATATTATGAAAAATTTAAAATCAATTAATGAATTCTGTATAAACGAATCAGTAATTAATGAAAACGACGCTAAGACAATAGTTAAAGCGTTTATGAAAGCTTATAATAAGGGAGACGAAGTTACTACCGATGATTGGAACCAATTCATATATG
>Ga0307984_1000029_pt1 | contig 53243 bp, 44 predicted proteins | sample EllFjometageno78_FD_203169 | JGI IMG/M metagenome (GOLD analysis project Ga0307984, IMG submission 203169) | Marine microbial communities from Ellis Fjord, Antarctic Ocean - #78 | ecosystem: Environmental > Aquatic > Marine > Unclassified | place: Southern Ocean | collected 2014-10-09
TAGCGAGTGCGCCTTTTGTTGCACTAAGAAATCCTTCTAGAGCACGACCTGAGTCTGCTTTTGAGATGCCGGCACTTGAAGCCATTGCATCAACCAATTCTGCTTTGTTCATGAGAATGATGTTTTTAAGGTTTAACAATATAAAATACTAATCGTTGCAATGTATGACGACAAACTCAACGGTGTCAAGGGGTATAAGCCATTTATATGCACTTTGTGAACAAAGTCAACTGTTTTGTGAATAAAGTCGAGTGAAATCGGTTGTTTTCACTCTTTTTCACGCCATTTTCCTTGGTCTGATGGACCAAATAGCCAGTGCTGAGGCAGAAATGACCATCGCAAAAGGGCCATTTATGCCAAAAAAGGGATCCTTTATCTCTAAAATAAAGTATTGACCTGCGGAAACCAGCGTAGCAACGATGCCAAGCGACACATTTAAGATGTTTAGAAAGTCCGAATCAAAATCGGGAATCCGTTCTGTTTTCATCGAAACAAAGACAATTAAATGAGCGAGTGCCGCTCCAGCCCATCCGACAGCGTCTGGGTTGTGATACAATTGATAGATTGAAAGCAGGAAGCAACTAATTGTCAGTGTTGTTAAAATTTTTCTTCTTATAGCCATAATACGAATGTACATTCGCGGCCATGAATTTCACTTACCGCCCAGAGATACGTTTTGTAGATATTGATTCTTATGGGATCGTTCACAATGCAAATTTCCTGATTTATTTTGAGCAAAGTAGAATCGCACTGTTCAATAAGATTTCGGAGAAATGGAATTGGTCTGAGCACGGAGTGTTGGTCGCTCGGCAGGAAATAGATTACAAGCACCCTGTGAAATTGGGAGATGATCTTGAGATTACAACTTGGGTCGAAAAGATGGGGGAGAAGAGCATCACGTGCGCATACAAAGCGCACATCACGAAAGGCGGCAAAAAAATCCTATGTACAGAGTCGCGTACAGTGATTGTTTGTTTCAATCACAAAACAGGTGCCACTTGCGCAATTCCTGATTATTGGAGAGTAGCAATTGAGAAGTTAAGCTGAACTTGAGGACTTAACAAACTTGATGTATGTTTGTTGAAAGTGTATGAAGTACACTGATCGTGTGTTTATTAATGTTTAAATTTTTCAAATGAAACATCTATTTGCTGTTTTTTCTTTGGTGTGTTTTGTGAGCGTCCTTTCAGCCCAAACCACCACAAACGTGACTTTCTCCGTCGACATGAACGGTGAAATGGTAAGTCCTGACGGAGTTCATATCGCAGGTGATTTCCAAGGTTGGGATGCCACTTCAACAGAGCTCACAGACGACGACATGGATGGGGTTTACTCCGTATCTGTCGATTTGGACGCCTCTGCACAGTTTAAATTCATCAACGGCATTGATTGGGCATTTGTTGAGGATGTTCCTGACGCTTGTCAAGTTGAGGTGGGAGGAAATGACAACCGTTTGTTTGTTTTTTCAGGCGAAGATGCGAACGCAGAATATCAGGTTTGTTTCGGCAGTTGTGCTGCATGCGGGATGTCTACAGTGCGCTTCAGAGTGGATATGTCCGCTGAAATAGTGAGTGCGAGTGGTGTTCACGTTGCTGGCGGATTCCAAGGTTGGGACCCAGCGACAACGGAGTTGCACGATCTTGATGGCGACATGATTTACGAGACCATTCAGTCTTTCATCCCCGATTCAACCCAGACCATTGTATTCAAGTTCGTCAATGGCAATTCATGGCTGGATCCAAACGAAAACCTCTCTGGAGGAGATTGTGAAGATGGCAACGGCAACAGGCTCTTGCAACTCGACAGTGAGAACGTTGTTCTTTCTGTCGCTGGAACGACGACGTCAGTATGCTATAACAGTTGTGGGTCATGTGTTTCGCCTTCAAGCGTCACGCTCAGAGTTGACATGACGACGCAAGAAGCCGTTTCTGAAAACGGAGTGCACGTCGCTGGAAATTTCCAAGGATGGAATCCTGGAGCATCAGCACTTGATGATTCTGATGGAGATGGGATCTGGGAGCTGGTTTTAGAAATGGCGCCTGGGGAGTATCAGTTTAAATTTGTAAACGGAAACGATTGGGGAGGAGCTGGAGCTGGAAACATCGACAACGAAAACCCTGTAGGCGATTGTGTGATCGATGGAAACAGATCCTTGACAGTGGGAGAGGAGTCGATGGTGTACGAGGCTTGCTATAACAATTGTCCTGGGATTGCTTGTGCGCCAGACCCTGAGGAAGCGGAGATCACCTTTAGAGTCAATATGGACAATGAAGATGTCAGCCTAGATGGGGTTTACCTCATAAGTAGTTTTACTTCTCCAGCTTGGCAAGAAGGTGCAGTGTCGATGACTGATGCGGATGGTGACAATGTGTGGGAAGTCACTGTGAATGTTTCTGGCCCTGCAGATTTGTTTTATAAATTCACAAACGGAGATCCCTTTCCAGGGGGTGAAGCAAACTATTCTGTTGAGGAGTCTGGTTCTGTTATGGGCGCAGATAGCGTAGAGGTATCTTTCGAGTCAGAAGGGTGTGGAGTGCCAAACGGATTTGGCGCTTTCAATCGCTTACATGTGAGAAGTGGAGCAGCCGAAATCCTTGATATAGCATGCTACAATTCTTGCTCTAACTGCGGTTCTGGAATTTCAGAGATGTCTCGCACTGGATTAAAACTGTATCCCAACCCCGCAGAAAGCTATTTCGTTCTCGAAATATCAAATACGCTTCATGCTGCAATGGTTTCGATTACGGATTCAAGTGGTCGTTTGGTTTTGAATAAATCATACACTTCACTGACTGGGATTGTGACCGTAGATACGCGTTCGCTCTTGCCTGGAATGTATCAGGTTTCGGTGTCTAATTCGGAGTTCGCAAGTGTGAAGAGTGTTGTTGTAAAGTAAGAAATACGCTCAATCGATTTAATGATATAAAGCCCTGTGATTTTCAAAGTCACAGGGCTTATTGTACATAAATATATGAACTTTGCAGCGTTCAAAAAAAGTTATTCATTTAGAGCGAAGCAGGTATATATTTGTGCACTTATATTCTCTACTTAACATCAAAATAAAATATATGAAGCATTTGCTATTTGTTGCTGGTTTAATCTGTTCATTGGGAGTCCAAGCACAGTTAACAAGCATTTCAGTGGAGACCTACATGGTCCACGATGGTATTTCAATTTCTGAATTAGCTGGATTTACAACATACCATGTTTATGCGAACACCACGAATTCGGAAGATTTTGTTTCAGCAGTATTCGGAGACTCTGACAACGCTATCGCATTCTCGTCAGCAGGAACAGTTTTTCAATCTGCACCTAGTTATAACTATGGTAGCGAGCCGAATCCAGCACTATTTGCGGTGATTCCTACTCTTGAGTACGACAGTTGGATGTCTTTAGGTATGATGTCGTCAGATGATGACGGATCTATAAGTAATATAGGTATGTCTGATGCGATGGATGAGTTTACATCTACAGGCAATTTCTACATAGACGATCCGATCGGAGGGTCATGGTTCTTCCCTGGTTTCCCTTGTGGCACAACTCCAATTGTTGACTGTGCTGACCAGTACGCTGCTTTCGGTGGTGCTGACAACCAGGTTCTTCTGGCACAAATCACAACGGATGATTCATTCACAGGTGTCTTTAACGTACAAATCTTCGTGAATGGCTTGCAGGAAAATACTAATAACTACATGGGTGTCGCTTTTAGTTCTGACATGAATGACACGTTTGGATGTACCGACCCTAACGCTTCGAACTACGACGCAACAGCAACTGTTGATGACCTGTCCTGTGTGCTTCCTTGTTCACTGGTTCTCGTTGTTGATTCAGCAACATCTCCAACTTGCAATGGTGACAATGACGGTTCTTTAAATATTACATCTACAGGTGCTCAAGGTTCAGACGATTACTACTTCGGTATTGACGATGAGACACCTTCGAATTTCGGAATCTTTAACGACCTCCTTGCTGGTGATTATTTCGTTCAGATTGTTGATGGTGCAGGTTGTCAAGCTTCTGCAACGGTAACAGTGCCTGCCACTGAAGCTGTTTCGTTGTCTGCAACGCTTACATCACCTATTTCATGTAACGATACGAATGACGCTGTGATTACTGTTTCTAATGCAATGGGTGGAGATGGCAACCTTGAATTTTATCTACAGGGCGCACCAGAAACATCGTCAACGGAGATGACTTTCTCTGGATTAAGTGCTGGAACATATACTGTTATAGCTACTGATGGCAACGGGTGTTCTGCGAATTCTATCGCTACATTGGTAAATAACCCCACTGCAATACAAGTATTTGTTTCGAACAGCAGTCCAGCTTCATGTTTTAATGTGACTGACGGACAGATTGTCGTGAGTGGTTTTGGTGGAGCTGTGCCTGCTTCTATTTCTTTTTCTGTAAACGGTGAAAGTGGATTGTCAAGTCCTCTTTTGGTTCCTGGTGGAACGTTTACAGTTATAGGAACAGACATTAATGGTTGTTCTGGATCATCTGAAGAAGTAGTCATCGGACCTGATGCAATTGTGGTTAATGCGATGGCTACTGCTGTTGCATGCACAGACGATTCAAACGGGATTGTTTCATGGGCTCCAGTTGGAGGAGCGGGTGGCTTTACTGTGACAGTGTCAGATTCAACCCTTACCGGATCCTCGTATGAAGGATTAAATGTAGGTCTCTACACGGTGATTGTTTTGGATGGAAACGGATGTACAACTAGCGAAGAAGTTGAGGTCATGAATGCGGTGCCTGTTGTGGCAACTGCGACTTCTACATCAGTTACTTGTAGCGGATCAGAGGATGGTGTTGTTTCAATTGATGCAACTGGAGGTACAGGTGCTTTTCAATACAGCGACAATGGAAACACTTTTGTAGCTACGAATGAATTTGATGATTTGGGAGCGGATGATTATACTTTCTATGCGCAAGATGAAAATGGATGTATTGCTGAAGCGGATGTTGAGGTGACGTCACCTGATCCAATTGTCATCGGTGGCTTCCCTTCTGAAGGTGAAGATACTGGCAACGCAGTGATTGACATCAGTGTCACGGGTGGTACACCTGACTACTCTTATGAGTGGACTGGTCCTGGAGTGGATGGAACAACAACTGCTGACCTAGAGGGTCTTAGTTCTGGAACCTACACCGTTGAAGTTACAGATGCTGCTGGTTGTTCAGAAGTTGCAACATTCAACGTTGTCACAGGCATCTATGAATTGGCTGGCGGTGTTGAGGCTCAAATCTTCCCTAACCCAAGTACTGGTTTATTCCAAGTTCAGTGGGAGGGTTGGACTGGTGGAGATGTAGCGTTCTATGTTATAGACGCTCGTGGACGTCAAGTTACACAAGGTGTTTGGGCAGGAGCAGGGTCATCATTCCTGACGACACTCGATCTTAGTGGTGTAGAGAATGGATTGTACCGTTTAAACGTAGTGTCTAACGGAAGACCTACTTCAATTCAACTCATGAAGGCAAACTAGTCCCTTTTTAGATACGATATTGATAGGGAGGCCGAAAGGTCTCCCTATTTTTTTATATAATAATTTTAAGCCACCTTGGTATCTTTTCAACGTCTTCTATATAAACACTTGTTGAATTTCTGTCATTTTGTTAGTCGCATTATAATTCTAACGTAATAAATTGCATCGAATCATATCCCCAATGTCAATGAGATTATTTAAACATTTACTTCTTTCTGTGTGCTTTTTCTTTGGGTCAATCACATTTGGATTGAGTCAGTATACGTTAACGGTTGAATCCTCAGTTCCTGCTGCGGCACCTGGCACTGTTTATCGTTTTTATGTAGACATGGTAGACCCCACAGACCGAATGAGTGCTGTGTTTGGCAACAATGTTGATGCACTAACCTTGTCCGCTCCTGATGGTGTTTTCAATACATCTTACAATGGGAGTTGGAATGCCTCAGGCATTAATTCTGCGTTTCTTGCGTTGTTTCCAATCATGGCCGATGATACGTATGCCACCATCGGATTGGAAGGTCCCTCTTCAGAATCGGAGCTTCCAAATACATCTGATCCTTCTCTTGTTGATGATGGCGCCCAACCTTTTGCACCTTTTTTCACAACCGATGGAGCGACTTTACTGGATGTAAATACGTTAACTGGTGCGTCTTATTTTATTCTAAATACGGCTGAGAATGGTCTGCCTGATGCCAATCTAAGGGTATTAATTATGCAGATTACAACGACAGGTTCTATCTCTGGCACACTTAACTTTCAAGTATTCCCTCTTGGTGATGGAGAAAATCAAATCCAAACCACAGTCGATTTCGATGGGGTTGGCACATTTGCAGGTGAGGTCGGAGGTTGTCAGGTTCCACAAGCGTGTAATTACAACCCATTCGCTACTTTTAGTGATGGAAGTTGTGACTTTACCTCGTGTTTGGCCATCGGATGTACGGATCCATTGGCATGTAACTACGACCCTCTGGCTATATATTTAGATGCTTCTTGTGTTTATTTTAATCCCCCTTTTGATTGTGATGGTTTATGCATCAACGATGCTGACAGTGATGGCATATGTGATGAATTAGAAATTTATGGCTGTACAGATCCGAATGCAAGCAATTACGACCCTGCTGCCACAGAGGACAATGGTTTATGCCAAACAGGCCTTTGCACACCTGATACTGACATGCCTTTCTTTGTATACTTTCCAGACAGTACTTTTCTTTCATGTGATGAATTAATGCCTGCTCCGGAAGAAAATATGCCGGTTGCGGGAGATTTCTGTACTGCGACAGTCGATATTGTCATTACTTCTGAGGATGGTGGATTTGAATACCCATTTGGTTGTCTGCAGAGTTATTTGTGTCCCAGAACATTTACAGCGACCGATGAGGCAGGGAATTCTATTTCAGAAACTCAATGGTTCACGGTATTAGATACAGAGCCTCCAGTTATAGCGTACCCTTCTGAGACGAATTTGTCTGTCGATCAATCAGCAGGAGAAACAATCCCAGATGCTGAAGCATTTGTGATCGATGCGTGTGACAATGGAGCTGATTGGTCATATCAAGACCTCATTATTTCAGACGAAGTAGGCCTCCAAATTGTTGAGCGCACGTATACAGCGATCGATGGATGTGGAAATACTTCAGAATTTGTCCAAACGATTTCCATCTTAACCTCCAACCTGGGTTGCATGGATGTGCTTGCCTGTAACTATGACGTCACTGCAGAAACAGATGATGGTTCTTGTCTTTACCCAAGCCTAGGTGAAGATTGTAATGGAGAGTGTCTGGCTGATGCGGATGGAGATGGGGTATGTGATGCTTCTGAAGTAGAAGGTTGTGTCGATGATACCGCATGTAATTATGATGTGCTGGCCACGGAAGATGATGGTACTTGTGAATTTTGCTCATGTGCAGATGGAGGGACTGAAGGATACGGACTCGCAGTTGATGTGGTGATGGAACATACCGATGGCCTTCTGGCAGGTCACACAACCTACAGATTGTATATAACCACACCCCATATGGATGATTTCTTGTCTGCTGTATCCGGGGATGATTTGAATCCATTGAATATTACATCTACGACGAGTTTCTTTCAGAGTGCTGTTGGTTCAGTGCTTGGTTCAAATATGAACCCATTGTTTTATTCGTCCTTCCCAGAGTTGGAGTATGATAGCTGGGTCACAATCGGACTTGACGAAGGAGCTGGGCCAAATGAGTCTAACCCACAATATATAGAAAGCACAAACTTTTCTTGGGTCTCACAGTTCGAATCCGGAGGAAATCTTGACATTGATGATTCTGTGGGTGGCGCCTGGTTTGTCCTAGATACTGAAGGAACAGACAATGCTTATCCAGATGTGAATCAGAGGATATTAATCGCCCAACTCACGACGGATGGCAATGTCGCGGGAACGGTAAACGCCCAATTTTTTAATCATGGTGATCAAAATGACCTTTCTCGTGTAACGTTATCTTTTGAAGGTTTAACGGGCACAGAAGCGCTCACATGTGGATGTATTGATGTCCTTGCGTGTAATTATTCCGCGGATTATGATTTCGATGATGGCTCTTGTGAATATGCTGATCCTGGGTATGATTGTTTGGGTGTTTGTTTAGAGGATGATGATGGCGATGGGGTGTGTAATCCTTTCGAGCTCTATGGATGTACAGATTCAGAAGCTTGTAACTACGCACCTTTTTATACTGAGGAGGATGGCAGTTGTTTTTATGGCTTTGAGTTTTTTGACTGTGATGGTGAGTGTCTGAATGATTCTGATGGGGATGACGTTTGTGATGAGTTTGAAATAGAAGGTTGTACAGATCCACTGGCCTGTAATTTCAACCCTGATGCCACTGAAGATGATGGTTTTTGTGGCGATGATCAGGAAAATGACTTCTGTGCAGGTGCCTTTGAGATTCAATGCGGCAGTTCTATAATCGCAAACAACGAAGAATGTGTTGAGGTTGATGATGTCCCAAGTTGTGCCTCGAGTCCTGTTCCCAATCCTTCAGGTGGGCTTTGGTATTCATTTGATGGAACAGGTGACCTGATTACATTGACCACTTGTTCTGCGCTCACAACTTTTGACACCTATATAAGTGTCTATGAAGGCGGTTGCGGTGCACTTACATGTGTTGCTGGAAATGATGACCAAAGTGAGCCTTTCTACGATGATTTATGCATTGAAATGGCCTTTGCTTCCACCTTGGAATTTGCTTCTGAATTGGGCGTAAATTATTTGGTGATGGTCTGTGGATCTTTTGCTGAAACAGGCACATTTGAACTTATGATGGATTGTGTTATTCCGGGATGTACTGAACCATCTGCTTGTAATTTCGATGTGGCAGCAACTGTAGATAACGAAACTTGTGAGTTCTCAAGCTGTGCAGGATGTACTGACGCTTTGGCGTGTAATTTCGATTCTCTTGCGAGCATTGATGATGCATCGTGTGAATATGAGACGTGTTCTGGATGTATGGATTCCGCAGCGTGTAATTTTGATTCGGAGGCTACAATACCGAATGAGCTTTGTGCATACCCTGAGATGTTTTACGACTGTTTCGGTAACTGCCTGAATGACTCTGACTTAGACGGAGTATGTGATGAGTTTGAGGTCTACGGATGTACGGATTCATCTGCGTCGAACTACGATGTTTTTGCGACTGAAAACGACGGGAGTTGTGTGTTTTGCGACCTTCAGGTTTCACTTGTTGAGGTAGAATCGATAGTCTGTCACGGTGATTCCTCTGCAACGATTGAGATCTTGACGGAGAATGCGAACAACATTATCCTGTTCTATGAAGTGAACGGTGAGAGTGTAGATGGCCCTGTTGTTTCAGGATTACCTGCTGGAGATTATACCATTACTGTCTTTGATGGTCCGACATGTCAAGCGATATCAAACATTGTAATCTCTGAACCTGACGAAGTTGTTCTGACTTGGGATGTAACAAATGTCTCTTGTTTGGGGTATGATGATGGCGAGGTCTCGCTAACTTTCTCTGTAGGAAACACAGAAAATGCGACTTATTATTTCAACGATCTAGAAACCGATTTAGGCCAGTACTTGGATGTCTCTCCAGGGGACTATGTCGCATATGGTGTTGATGGAAATGGATGCATCTCAGATGAAGTATCTGTTCTGGTATCAAGTCCTGACGAATTGATCCTTGAGGCCGTGGTTTCAGATGTTCTATGTCATGGAGGAGACAGTGGTGAAGTTGAGCTGAATGGGCTAGGCGGGGAAGGTGAGTATAGCTATTCTTTCAATGGAAGTGAATTCTCGGTGGATTCTGTATATACAGCCCTCACAGTGGGTGATTACGATGCTTCTCTCATGGATTCAAATGGATGTTCGTTTGACATAGTGGTGTCTGTTTCCGAGCCTGAAACACTCTCAATTACTCTTGAAAGTGTTGAGAACAGTACGGCAGATTTGAACAACGGAAGCATTGATATTTCCGTTGTTGGCGGTGATCCAGATTTCGTTTTCCTGTGGGTGAATGAAAACGGAGACTTGATAGGTGATACTGAAGATTTGTCTGACCTTCCTGGAGGCGTTTACACTGTGACGGTTACTGATGACAATGGATGTGTGGCTTCTTATCCTGGGATTGAAGTTGATGAAGTTGTCGGTATTTTTGAGTTGGCGTTGATGTCTTTTTCAATGTTGCCAAATCCAGCACATGAACATGTTGTTATTCAGCTTGACCATGTCACCGAAGGTGCGATCCTTCTTATCAATGACATGAGTGGCAGAGTCGTATTTGAAAAGCGCATAGCGTCCGGAGAATTGAGCATTCATGTCTCAGTGGCAGATTTGTCTTCGGGGCTTTATAGTGTTCGACTTCACTCAGGAAATAGAGGTGGAGTGTTGCCTTTGATGATTCAGAGATAAATCAGCAAATCCCTTTCATGAAAAAAGCCCAACGTTTAAACGCTGGGCTTTTTTTATTTAAAAGAGTTCGAGTTACTTCTTAAATGAATTGATCGCTTCTTTTGAGAAGTCACCTAGAATGAGTCGGCCTGATATTTGAGCCAATTCTTTCAATTTGTTCCCCCAATCATCGGTGCCATTCCAAAGAACTTTTTTCAGTTCTTTCATCGCTTCGGGCGAGCTAGAAGCCAGTTGAGTCGCCAAACGGCTTACTGCGCCGTCCATTTCTTCTGTGCTTTCAAAAACGTCCGCGTAAAGGCCATATTGAGCTGCCCAAGAAGCTGTTTTCCAAGATGTCGCATCTATAGAAAGTTGAGAAAACCCTGATGTCCCCACCTTGCGTTCTATCGCGGGGCCTACCACAAATGGTCCTATTCCTATTGCAAGCTCAGAAAGCTTGACAGATGCGTGTTTTGTCGCAAAACAATGATCTACTGCCGCGGCCAATCCTACGCCACCACCTACAGCCTTTCCTTGAACCCTTCCGATGACAAATTTGGGACACGTGCGTATCGCATTGATGACATTTGCAAATCCGCTGAAAAATTCAAGTCCCTCTGTTTCATTTTTAAGCGCCAACAGTTCATCAAAACTAGCGCCAGCACAAAAGGCTCTCTCTCCAGATGATTTAAGAACGATGACGCGTGTGTCTAAATCTACTCCTGCAGCATGGATTGTTTTTGCAAGTTTTGATAGAATCTCTCCAGGCAGGCTATTCGAGGCAGGATGAGAAAATGTAACGGTACAAATCCCATCAGCTACTTCAGCGTTCACAAAGCCATCCATTATCCTCTTTCAGTAAGTGACACGTATGGTCTAGACGTAGATCCAGTGTAAACTTGTCTTGGACGACCGATAGGTTCAGACTGTTCCGTCATTTCTTTCCATTGTCCGATCCAGCCAGGCAGACGGCCCAGTGCAAACATCACAGTGAACATGTCTGTAGGGATGCCTAAAGCACGGTAGATAATGCCACTGTAGAAATCTACGTTCGGGTATAGACCACGTTGGATGAAGTACTCATCATTCAGTGCAACTTGTTCTAATTCCTTTGCGATATCCAGAATCGGGTCATTGACTCCGAGCGCTTCAAGGACTTCGTCGGCCGCCACTTTAATAATGGTCGCTCGTGGGTCAAAATTCTTGTACACCCGATGTCCAAAGCCCATAAGTCTGAAACTGTCGTTCTTGTCTTTTGCTTTGTCAATCCACTTCTCCAGACCTCCGCCGTCTCTTCGGATTGTTTCGAGCATTTCTATGACAGCTTGGTTTGCTCCACCGTGAAGTGGTCCCCAAAGAGCTGCGATACCCGCAGAGACAGAACTGTATAGGTTTGCTTGCGAAGAACCCACAACACGCACTGTCGCAGTTGAACAGTTCTGTTCGTGATCTGCGTGAAGGATGAGCAGTTTGTTAAGTGCACGCTCTACAACTTCGTTTACCTGATAGTCCTCCGTAGGCAAGCCAAACATCATTTGAAGGAAGTTGCCGCAATAGCTTTGGTCATTGCGAGGATACATGACAGGAAGCCCCTTGTTGTGCTTGTAAGCCTGTGCCGCAAGTGTAGGCAGCTTAGCGATAAGACGATGTATTGTCTTTTCAATGTCAGTTACGGAACGATTTGAGGCCTGTGATTCTGGATAGAATGTCGAAAGACTCGCAATCATCGAACTAAGCATTCCCATCGGATGTGCGCCTTGTGGGAACGCATCGAAGAACCGTTTCATGTTTTCATGTACGAGGGTGTGATGAGTGATTGACTCATCGAAGTAGGCCAGCTCCTCAGTATTCGGCAGGTCGCCATAAATGAGCAAGTATGCCACTTCTAAGAATGTCGCATTTTCAGCCAATTCTTCAATGCTGTAGCCCCTGTATCGAAGGATGCCATTCTCTCCATCCAAATATGTAATCGCACTTTGAGTGGATCCGGTGTTTTTAAATCCAGGATCGAGAGTGATGTATCCAGTTGTACTTCTCAGCTTGCTAATGTCGATTGCTTTTTCGTTCTCAGAGCCAGTAATAACTGGTAGATCGATTTCCTGTCCGTCAAGGATTAATTTTGCTGTCTCACTCATTTTTATTCAAATTATTATGCAGGTGTACGTCCATTCCCTCTTGAAAAAGCGGGATACAAATATAACGCAATCAATACGATATAAGCAATTGCCTAAATCGCCTCTAATATTACCAAGTGCCTTCAAAAGTTGCACTGTGATTATCCCAGAGAGGTTGCATCTTTTCAGGTGGTAGGTCAATGGAATAAACTTCGTTGAAAAACGTCAAAAACACTTGAATCTGTTGCGGTTGTTTGTAACCTGATATAGGGGCAATCACGTCAAACTTTTCGTTGAAATAGACGATCGTGGGGTATGCATTTACTCCTAGCATTCTCGACAGTTCATGTACTCCGTTTCGACCGCGTTTGTTTGGGACGTACGTAGGATTGCTGTAAACCGTTCCTTTGAATGTAATGGGATCGGGGCTTTCGGCATCAAGTTTTACAGCATAGAAGTTTTTATTTACGTATGCGATCAAGTTCTGATTCGTAAATGTATTTGCCATCATCATCTTGCACGGTCCACACCATGCAGTGTAAACATCCATCATAATGGGGCGGGGGTCATCTTTGAGTGCTTCTGTCACCTCTTCCACGGACATCCAGTGTATTTTAGATTCCTGAGCATTTAATTCTAAGTTAGAAGACCAAACCAGGACGATTGCAGCAATATACAGGCGCATTTTTTTATTTTTTTATTAAGGTTGCAATTTACAAAATAAAAAAGATGGAAGATGTTAATTACTTCCATAGTTGTATTTTGCACCGAATTATAAATTATAAATCATGTCTTCAACTTCAATTCCGGCCCACCAGAAAGAATTATTTGGCCACCCAGTAGGGCTTTACGTTTTGTTTTTCACGGAAATGTGGGAGCGTTTTTCATACTATGGAATGCGTGGGCTATTAACTATCTACATTGCTCGATCTGCTACTTCACTTATAAATGAAGGGCCTGGGTTAGGATGGAATGGGGGTGACGCACTTTGGCTCTATGGGTGGTATACTATGCTCGTTTATGTTATGGCAATCCCTGGAGGGATAATTGCAGATAAATGGCTAGGCCAAAAGAAAACAGTTATGATAGGCGGATTATTATTATGCCTTGGGCATGGTACGCTTGCTATTCCTTCTGAAACTGCATTTTTTACTGGATTGATCTTAATTATTCTTGGTGTTGGTTGCTTAAAGCCAAATATTTCTACCATGGTAGGTGGACTATATAAGCAAGGGGATCCAAGACGAGATAAAGGGTTTACAATTTTCTATATCGGGATTAATATTGGTGCATTTTTAGCCTCGATAGTGGTTGGGTTGGTAGCCTATAAGTGGGGATGGCATGCTGGATTTGGATTAGCAGGAATCGGAATGGTTTTAGGACAAATAGTTTACATGGCTGGTCAAAAACACCTAACACATGTGGGTAACTTTATTGGCAAGTCAAAAGACCCTAAAGTCCTTGAAGCTGCTAAAAAACCACTTAGTAAAATAGAAAAAGATCGTGTAGTTTTACTTGTTCTTTCTTTCTTAATAATTATTGTATTCTGGTCAGCCTTTGAACAAGCTGGGGGATTAATGAATCTATATACAGATGTTAAAGTAGATAGATTTTTCGGTGGATGGGAAATCCCCGCAGCCGTATTCCAAAGTTTAAATGCAGGATATATTATCATTTTCGGTATGGTAGTTGCCGGATTTTGGGCATTTTGGAAGACCAAAGGAAGAGAGTCATCCTCACTCTTCAAAATGGCTTTGGGAACAATTATTATGGGAATAGGTTTCGTATTTATGATGTTCGCATCAATAGAAGCTTCTTCAGAGACATTTGGTAAAGCAGCCATGATATGGATTGTTTTGGCTTATTTATTCCACACTATCGGTGAGCTCTGTGCGTCTCCCGTTTCACTTTCATTCATCACTAAATTGGCTCCTGTAAAATATGCATCTATTATGATGGGACTTTATTTTGCTGCTACAGGTTTTGGCAATAAAATCGCTGGCTCTATTGGTGAAGTTTCGCAACTTGAAGAATATAAAGGTGATCTTATAGCTTCTGTTGAGGAAATGAATATGTTAACGGACAGTACAACCTTCAGCTACTACTTAGATGGAAAAGAAATAGAACAAAAGGACCACCCAATTAATTTGGATATGAATATCGCTTTCAGGGCTAGTATTTATCGTTCAAACAATAAGGTTGTTTTCGAAGATTATGATAAAGATGGAGTTGTATTATCAGACATCATGGGATTTGATTCGTTAAACAGGTCTAAATTAATTGCTGAATTAATAGAATATGGCGCGACAGAAGAAAACCCAATGCATGCCAAACTTCTTTTTGAAAAAGACGCTGAAGCCGCTAAAATCATTGAAAACAAAGGAGATGGGCAAGGTTATCAATTGAGTTTTATTATGGAAGAAACTCAAAATAAACAAGAGTATAATATATTCAAGTGGATTGTAATATATACAGTAGCATTTGGTTTGTTACTTATTGTATTTATGAAGAAATTAAATAAATTATCCCACGGAGCTGAGGATGAAGAAGCCCTAGTGATCTAAAGAACATCTGTAACATAAGAATCGGGGTGACTTTGCAATTGCAGAGTCACCCCGATTTCGTTTTCATAAACTTGGTGCGGAACGCTTTAGAAGTTTTCCTTGACGAAATCCATCATCATATCGAAAAGATGCAGTCTCGTATTCCCACCATAAATGCCGTGGTTTCGATCTGGATACGCAAAGAAATCAAAGTCCTTGTCAGCGGCGATTAAAGCATTCACCATCTCCATAGAGTTCTGGAAGTGGACGTTGTCATCACCTGAGCCGTGAACGAGCAGAAGGGCGCCTTCCAGCTTCTCCGCATGGTTGACCGGACTGTTCTCTTCGTAACCAGATTCGTTTTCCTGTGGTGTTTGCATGAAACGCTCCGTGTAAATGGTGTCGTAGTACTTCCAGTTTGTGACAGGAGCGACAGAAATACCTGCGCTGTAAACATCAGCGCCTTTCGTCATGCAAAGAAGTGTCATGAACCCTCCGTAGCTCCATCCCTGAATGCCAATTCTTTCGGCGTCGACATAGGATTGTGCGCCGAGGTATTCAGCAAAATCAATGAAATCTTCCGTCTCTAGCTTGCCCAGTTCTTTGTAAGTACTGTGCTCAAATTTGCGTCCGCGAAGTGGCGTTCCTCGTGGATCAACTGAAGCAACAATGTAGCCCTCTTGCGCGAGGTATTGGTAGAACATGAGGTTTGCACCGCCCCAGCTGTCGGTTACCGTGTTGACGCCCGGGCCGCCGTAAATGGCTACGTAAACAGGATATGTTTTTGTTTCATCGAAGTTGGGAGGGAGGATTTTCCAGCAATTGAGTTCTACATCGGAATCATTTGTGAAAGAGAAGAACGTCTTTTCAGAATAATCATATTCAGAGAGTGTTTCGCGAAGAGAGCTGTTGTCCTTTAAGGTGCGGACCGTTTTTCCTTTTCTATTGCGAAGCGTATACACGGGTGGTGTGTTTGCATTGCTGTAGTTGTGGATTCTGTAGGCAAAATTTGCGGAAAAATCCGCGCTGTGATGGCCAGAGGTGTTGTCTAGCGTTGTGACGATGCCCTTTCCATTTACTGAGTGAAGATGTTGTTGGGTGGGGCCATTCATCGATGAGCTGAAGTAGATCATGTCTCGTGCCTCATCGTATCCGAAAAAATCGACAACATCCCACTCTCCTTCAGTAAGCTGAGTATGAGTTCCATCATAATCGAACTTGTAGATGTGATTAAAGCCATCTCGTTCACTGGTCCAAAGGAAGCTGTGTCCATCATTTAAGAAAATGAGATTGTCGTGTATGTCGATGTAGGTGTAGGCTGTTTCTTTGAAAATCTCTTTTGTGCCTATTCTGTCGTTTGGGAACTCGCCTTCTGTGAGTAAGAATCGCAAATCGTTTTGGTGTCTGTTCATCGTGAGGATACACAATGTTTCGGCATCATTTGTCCAAAAGAACCGCGGGATGTAATGCGCGCTTTTCGGAACCGCTACACCATGGTTGATTCCAGTTTGAACATCGTGGATGTATACTTGAACATTGCTGTTTACCTCGCCGGCTTTTGGATATTTAAAGATGTACGGCTCAGGGTATAATCCGCCATACACAGGCATGTGCATTTGGCGAACGGCTGTTTCGTCAAATCGATAGTACGCCAATTTCGTGCCGTCGGATGACCATTTCATGCCGTTGTCATCGCCAAATTCTTCTTCGTAAACCCAATCGGTGGCTCCGTTGATAATGCTGTTTGCCAAACCGTCGTCGGTGACTTGTACTTCTGTCCCATCCATGAGGTTTGCAATAAACACATTGTTGTTTCTCACAAAGGCGACCTTGTCGGCAGAGGGAGAGAAGGTCGCAAGTCTTTGTTTGCCCTTGGAAAAGTCTGTAAGTGGGGTCGCGAGTTCTTTTGATTCGGTGTCGTAAATGTAGAAGTCAGCATAGAAGGAATGACGGTAGAGAGACTCCGTATTCGTAGTCATCAGGATGTACCTTTCGTCCGTGCTGAATGTATAGCTGCTAAAGGATTCACGAGCGTCTTCAAAGGCATCGAGCGCTGTTACTATCGTAGACACCTTTTTTCCAGAGTTGTAAGAATACTTCTCAATGGTTGATCCCTTGTCTTGGTCATAGTCACTTACAGTGTAGTGAGATCCATTTGCCATAGATCGAATTCCCCAAACGCCTTCAGAACGAAACTCTCCGCCCCAAATTTTTTCGTTTGAGAATGTTTGTGCTGAAATGCTAGATAAAGCAGAGGCGAATATGAGCCCAAACAATACGTAGTTTGTTTTTAATTTAGAAATGTTACGACTCATCTTGGATACGGGTTATTTTTGACAACGTCCAAGATAGTAAATCGAGAATGATTGATGACAATGCCAGAGAACTATACTGAAAATTGCAAAAAGATTTTTGAGAAATTATTGCCAGCTCAGCGACTCCATTTTGAAGGAGAGGTGATGGATTTTTTTTCGAAAGATGAAACAGAGGATTTGTGTTTCAGGCCCTGGGTTGTGGCTGAGCCAGAGTCAGTGGATGAGGTTTCTTTGCTAATAAGGGCTGCATTCGAGAATGACATCCCCGTCACTCCAGGTGGCGCAAGGACAGGGTTGAGCGGTGGTGCACTTGCTGTAAATGGTGGGCTTGTTTTGTCCCTAAGGCGGATGAATAAAATCTTGAACATTGATGTAAAGAACAATCAAGTTGTCGTTGAGCCAGGCGTAATCACCGAAGTTCTTCAAAACGCAGTTGAAGCGAAAGGGCTCTTCTATGCTGTAGATCCAGCGTCGAAGGGGACCTGCACCATCGGAGGCAATTTGGCAGAGAACAGTGGGGGGCCAAGGGCTGTTAAATATGGAGTTACAAAAGATTGGGTGTTGAATTTACAGGTTGTGTTGGCAGATGGTCAGGTGATTGACACCGGTGCGAATACATTGAAGAACAGCACAGGATATAATTTAACGGCGCTTATGGTTGGGAGTGAAGGGACACTTGGTGTGATTACGCGAGCGACCCTTAAGTTGTTGCCCTTGCCGAAGTTTTCTGCATTAATGTTCGTGCCTTTTAAAAACGTCTCGGATGCATGTCGAACAATCTCTGAGATATTTCTGTCAGGAGCAACACCTAGCGCACTTGAGTTTATGGAAAGAGACGCCATGGTTCTGGCGCAAGAATTTACAGGAAACAAAGATCTCCATCTTGATCCAGCTGATGAGGCATATCTTTTAATAGAGGTCGATGGTGCGAACGAAGCGGAAATCATGCCTCAGTGTGAAAGAATCCTTTCTGTGTTGGAACTGCAAAGCGCAGGAGAAGTTCTCTTTGCCCAGTCATCTGATGAGAAGGAGAAGCTTTGGTATTTGAGACGTCGGGTAGGAGAAGCCGTCAAGGCGTCAAGTGTCTATAAAGAAGAAGACACAGTTGTTCCCCGCGCGAGGCTTCCTCAATTGATGCATGCCGTAAAAAGCTTGGGGCAGGAATACGGATTTCGGTCCATATGTTATGGCCATGCAGGAGATGGGAATCTTCACATCAACATCTTAAGGGATGATTTGAGTGAAGAGATGTGGTCTGAAGTTTTGCCTGTTGCAATTCGGAAACTATTTATTGAAGTTGTCGCTTTGGGAGGGACTTTGAGCGGAGAACACGGCATCGGCTTCGTTCAGAAAGAGTATATGGACATTGCGTTATCCCCCGCTAACTTGCTGATACAAAAAGGTATAAAGAGTGTTTTTGACCCAAAAGGCATTTTGAATCCAGGTAAAATATTTCCGAATGAATCACACGAAAGAGTGTGAATAGATAGGAGGAAGTTCGTTTGGTTGTCCTCCACGAAGCGCTAACTTTCGTTGTTGAATCTAAAGAAACAATACTATGGCACAAGACTTATTGAAGGGAAAAAAGGGCATCATATTCGGTGCGTTAAATGACATGTCTATTGCTTGGAAAGTGGCGGAGCAAGCCGTTGCGCAAGGAGCAGAAATTGTGCTGACAAATGCACCGATAGCGATGCGCATGGGCACAATAAATGAGCTTGCAGCCAAATGCAACAACTGTCCCATAATCCCAGCTGATGCAACCAGCGAGGAAGACCTACAGAAATTATTTGAGGGTGCCATGGCGCACTTCGGTGGGAAAATAGATTTCGTTTTACACAGCATAGGGATGAGTCCAAATGTCAGGAAGGGACGTCACTATACCGATATAAATTACAAGTTTCTACAGACAACACTTGATGTCAGTGCGATCTCATTGCACAAGACTCTTGCGACGGCAAAGAAGCTCGATGCACTGAATGAGTGGGGTTCGGTTGTGGCGCTTACGTACATCGCAGCCCAAAGAATTTTCCCTGATTATGGTGACATGGCGGATGCCAAATCGTTGCTTGAAAGTATCACAAGGAGCTTTGGCTACCATTATGGTGTGGACAAGAAGGTGAGAATAAACACGATCTCTCAATCACCTACGATTACTACAGCGGGGTCTGGAGTGAAAGGGTTTGATGAGTTTATCGCTTATTCCGAATCGATGTCGCCTCTCGGCAATGCCGATGCTCTGGCATGCGCGGACTACTGTGTGTCGATGTTCAGTGATTTAACCCGTTACGTCACCATGCAGAACCTATTTCATGATGGAGGTTTCTCCAGCACAGGCGTAAGCATGGAAGTGATCTCAAAATTTGCAACTGACGATTAATTCTTAAACGTACTCTTTATGGAAGTAATAAAATTCGGTGGCAGTTCATTGTTGAATTCCTCAACGATTCACAGAGTAGGCGAAATCCTTCTCTCTCGCCGAAAGAGCAAAAAAATCCTCGTGCTTTCCGCAATGGGTGGGATGACGAATGAATTGATTTTGCTAGGCAAGTTGGCTTGTGACGGGGACACTGATTATAAGTCTGTATACCAGAACTTAAGGGATCATCACCTAAAGACTTTGATTGAACTTTCTTCCTCCAAAGATGTCTCCGAAGTTGAGGGTGAAATGAAGGGGCTGCTGGATGAACTCGAGGAATTGTGTTATGGCATTTATTTGTTGCGAGAATTAAGTGACAGGTCAAGAGATGAGTTAATTGCATTCGGAGAACGGCTTTCTATACCCCTTATCGTGTCTCATCTTCGAAGGTGTGGATTGTCTGTACGAAGAGTTGATGCAAGGTCCTGGATTAAAACAGATGCGAATCACGGTGCAGCCCATGTATTGCCTGAAACGACAAAGAAGGCGATTGTCGCTGGCCTTGCAGATGAATCGGAGTCCGGTTGGGAAATTCTTGCGATGGAAGGATTTATCGGTATGGCTCCAGATGGCACCACGACAACGCTAGGTCGAGGAGGTTCTGATTACACAGCTGCGCTTATGGCAATTGCTGTCGATGCAGACCATCTAGAAAAATCTACGGATGTGATCGGCATGTTGACCGCCGATCCGAGACAAGTACCTACTGCTCGAATTATCGATGAGATGAGTTATGCAGAGGCAATGGAGCTGTGTCATTTCGGGGCAAAGATTATCTATCCTCCTACGATAGCGCCACTTATGGCGGCTGGCATTCCACTTATTGTACGCAGTACTTTTGACGCAGATGGCAATGGAACTAGAATTTGTTCTAACCCTACGTTATCCGGACCTGTTAGAGGTATATCTTCTATCGGGGGGATGTCTTTGTTGACTTTAATGGGAGGAGGCATGGTGGGTGTGCCTGGTTTTTCTCGCAGATTGTTTATTGCCCTTTCTTTCTCCGGTGTCAATGTGGTCTTAATTACGCAAGGATCATCCGAGCATAGTATTACGGTTGCAATTCAAGAGAATGAAATAGATGTCGCTCTCAAAGCCTTAAATGAGGAATTCGGATCAGATTTAGAGTTGGGAAGGATTGAGCCCTTCCGTACAGAAGAAGGATTGAGCATCTTGGCATTGGTCGGAGATGGAATGGACGGTTATACAGGGATTTGTGGAAAAGCATTTCATTCTCTTGGTCGCAATGGCATTAACATTAAGGCGATTGCACAAGGGTCTACTGAGCGGAATATCTCTGTTGTTGTGGCGGATTCAGATGTGCCCAAAGCGTTAAGAGCGTTACATGGAACTTTCTTCGAGTCAGATGTTCGGAGGATACATCTCTTTTGTATGGGTGTTGGAAACGTAGGAGGGACCCTTGTCGATTTTGTGAGGGATCAACATGATCAACTGTTAGACGAGCGTAACATTGACCTGCAAATATCTGGTCTTGCGAATTCTAAGAAGATGATTTTCGATTCAAAGGGCATTGACTTGAGCGATTGGAGGGGTCGCTTAGCGAATGCTGATACAGAGAGTACGCTGGAGGGGTTTGTTGGGATAATTAAAGCCATGAATCTCGAAAATGCTGCTTTTATAGACAATACGGCCTCTGAAGATGTCGCTGCGCTTTATGAATCAATTCTTAGAAACAGTGTCGGTGTTATTGCGAGCAATAAAATTGCCGCTGCTGACAGCTATGCGAGGTACAGTGGGCTTCGGGAATTGGCGAGCAGGCATTCAACAGACTATCGATTTGAAACGAATGTTGGCGCAGGGCTGCCAGTCATAGATACGATTCATCATTTGGTCTTAAGTGGTGACAAAGTCCACAAAATTGAAGCTGTCTTGAGTGGGACACTGAACTTCCTTTTCAGTGCCTTTAGCTCTGAAATGACTTTTGAAGATTCGGTGAAGGGGGCAATGGAGGCTGGATTTACAGAGCCTGACCCCCGCATTGATTTAAGTGGTGTCGATGTACAGAGAAAGATTTTAATCCTTGCCAGAGAAGCTGGGTTTAAACTCGAAATGTCTGATGTAGAAAATGTTCCTTTTCTTCCGGAAGAACTCATGAAGGGGAGTGTCTCTCAATTTCTAGAAGCGCTGCCCTCTATTGAAAAGACCATGCAGAAGAAATTTCAAGATGCTGAAGCGCAGGGTAAAAAGCTAAGATATTTTGCCACGTTTGAAAATGGAAAAGCAAAAGTGGGATTGGAGCCATTGGATGCCAATCATGCTTTTTGTTCCCTTGAAGGTTCTGACAATGTCGTGATGCTAACGACAGACAGGTATTCAGGTCGCCCACTCGTCGTTCAAGGCGCTGGTGCTGGCGCGGATGTGACTGCGATGGGTGTGTTTGCTGATATTATGAGGTTTTCAGAAAGTAGATAAAGTGAATCAAGTAGAAATCATAGCCCCAGCGACTGTTGCAAATCTCAATGTGGGATTTGACGTTTTAGGTCTTGCGTTAAGCTCACCTTCGGAAAGGATGGTGCTTCGGACATTTGAAGGAAAGGGTGTGCGTCTTATTTTAGAGCCGGACAGCAATCTGCCTCGTGAGGCGGAATTAAACGTGGCCGGTAAGGCTGCGATTTCAGCACTTCATAAATTGGGGGATCCCTTCGGAGTAGAAATTGAGATATACAAATCCATTATGCCCGGAAGTGGTATCGGTTCGAGTGCAGCAAGTGCTGTAGCTGCTGTGGTAGGTGTCTGCGAGTTGGCAAAATTGATAGATATGGATTTGTCTGAAATAGATAGACTTGAATCCGCTTTGGATGGTGAGCAGATCGCCAGTGGTTCGAGACATGCTGACAATATTGCACCTGCTCTTTTCGGTGGATTGCGCTTGATAGACCCCGAGGGTGTATCTCACAAATTGCCTGCGCCTGAGGGTCTTCATTTGGTCGTTCTTCACCCTCAAGTGGTTATCAAAACAGTGGAGTCGAGAGCGGTCTTGCCTTCAAAAGTTTTGTTGCAAGATGCGATTCACTCATCAGCTTGGATGGGACGGTTCGTTCAGTCATGTTATACGAATGATTTAGAGGGTTTCTCTCATTCATTAAAGGATTTGCTTGTCGGTCCATACAGAAAGCCTCTGTTGCCCGCTTTTGACAAATGCGAACAAGCAGCGATGAACGCTGGCGCTCTCGCTGGAGGAATCTCCGGAAGCGGACCCTCAAGTTTTTGGGTTGCCAATTCGAAGGAGAATGCAGACGCAATCGCAAAGGCATTGGAAGTGGTCATGACATCAGAGTCTGTGGATTGTCACATTCATGTTGCCACCGTATCAAATTTAGGCGCTCATGCAGTTTAGTAGTTTATCCAATTCGAACATCAAACGGTCATTTGCTGAAGCAGTCGTAGAGGGGCTGGCTCCGGATAGAGGGTTGTACTTTCCAGATCATATTCCTGAATTGCCAGAAGCGTTTTGGTTTTCATATGAAGATAAAAACCCCTGGGATCTAGGAGCGGAGATGCTCGCGCCATATACGGAAGGGTGTCTCACGAAAGAGGAACTCCGGGAAATTCTGAGAGATGTCCTTAATTTTCCAATCCCACTTCATGAGATAGAGCGTGGTGTATTCTCTCTTGAGCTTTTTCACGGCCCTACCTCAGCATTTAAGGATGTAGGGGCTCGATTTCTATCGAGGGTTCTCAGTCGCATTACAAATCTCAGGCTGACAATACTGGTCGCTACGAGTGGTGACACTGGAAGTGCTGTTGCAAATGGTTTTCTTGGGGTCCCCAATATTGATGTTGTCATTTTATATCCAAGTGGACGTATTTCGAAAATCCAAGAACAACAACTCACTACCGCTGGCTCAAATATTGTTGCGCTAGAAGTAGAGGGGAGCTTTGACCAATGTCAAGAGATGGTAAAGTCAGCCTTCCTTGATTCGTCGCTTCAGTCCGAGAGAGCTCTTACGTCAGCGAACTCAATTAACATCGCGCGATGGATGCCACAGAGTATATACTATGCCTGGGCAACATATCAACTGGGTAAGCCAGCGGTATTCTCTGTGCCATCTGGGAATTTCGGAAATATCGCAGCGGGACTTCTCGCTGCAAAAATGGGAATGCCTGTCGCGGGTTTTGTGGCTGCGACAAATGCAAATGACGGTATGGAGAAGTATTTGTCCGCGGAGTGTGACTCGGATTTTGAGCCTCGCCAGTCTGTGTCTACCATGTCAAACGCGATGGATGTCGGTGACCCATCAAACAGGCCTCGCGTAGAAGCGCTTTACAACAACGATTTGGCAAAAATGCGGGATGAGTTGTTCGGTTATAGCCTTGACGATGCAGGGACTTCGGAAGTCATGGCCGCGCTTTCAGACAAATCGAATTACCTTGTTTGTCCGCACACTGCCGTAGGATATGCAGGTTTGAAGTCTTACCAATCAAAATTTGGCAACGCTGATCCAGGAGTTGTCTTGTCCACAGCACATCCCGCCAAATTTGGAGAGCTCGTGGAGGGCGCAACTCACATTACCCCTGAAGTGCCGTCGCATTTGAAAGAATGTCTTTCTAAACAAAAGCAAAGCATTGTTATTTCCCCAACGTATGAAGCACTGAAGACCTACCTGCTTTCAGAGTAATAAGATCTTTGTCAATATCCCATCCTCTGGCGGGACAATACTCTCGTCCGTAGAAGATGATCTGAAGGTGGAGTTTGTTCCATCTCTCAATCGGAAAAATACGTTTTGCATCTCTCTCTGTCGTTTCAACATTTTTTCCGGTTGTTAATCCCCATCGGTACATCAGTCGATGTATGTGGGTGTCAACGGGGAATGTAGGGACACCGAAAGCTTGAGCCATGACTACGGATGCCGTTTTGTGTCCTACTCCGGGCAGTTCTTCTAGATGCTCAAACGTTTTGGGGACCACGCCATTGTGCTGATCAATAATGATTTCCGAAAGCCGATGAATGGCCGATGACTTCCTGGGGGAGAGTCCACAAGGCCTGATTATTTTCCGAATAGATTCTACATCTTGCTTGACCATTTCTTCCGGCGTAGATGCAAGTTCAAAGAGTTCAGGTGTGACTGTGTTTACCCTCTTATCTGTGCATTGAGCAGAGAGAAGCACGGCGATGAGTAGCGTATAGGCATCAAAATGATCTAAGGGAATGGGGGTAGTGGGGTAGAGGCGATCCAATTCAAACATGATGAACTCAGCCTTCTCACCTTTTGTCATTTGCCGTTTGTTTTTATAAACGAAACAGGGGAGTCTCTGTTTAAAATAAAATGATCATCAGAAAATGGCGTGGTTAGATCGACGACATTTTCTTGGTCGTCATAGAGTTCAAAAAACAAATTTACGCCTAGAAGTAGTTCATCAAATTGCGCAATTGACAGTGTGTCTGATTCTAGATATAGATAGCATATGTCATAATCGTATTCGAAACCAATGAAGTTGAAATCAACCTCTTGGTTGTTTCGTTTAAAATCAATTCGCTGTATGCAATAGTCAGCGACGAACGAGTCAGTGGCTTCGTGTTGAGTGTCTGCTCCGATTTCCAAATCTAGTTTGTCATGAGACCTTTCGATTGCAAGTTCTAAATCGTTAGTGAAAACATTGATGACAACTTGAAGTGTTTTGGAATCCTCATTATAATCAACAGTGGATTTAGAAAAGTGGATATCATGAGAAGAACTCGCAATAAACATTAGCATTATAAGGATTCGAATCATGCCTTAAAGGTATATATTTATGGCATGCAGGCAATGGATATTTTTGACGACAACAGAGCTAGCGAATTGCTAGATAGATTGAGAAACGCTAAGAGGATCGTTCTTACAGCCCACAGGGGCCCCGATGGAGATGCGGTAGGTTCTACTTTGGCTTTGTGGAACCATTTCAATGATCATGGGATCAAATCTACAGTTGTCCTTCCAGATGCTTTTCCAGAATTTCTGAACTGGATGAATGGAAAATCAGAGATCGTTTTGCATTCAGAGGAGCCAAATAGGGCAGAGGAGTTGGTTCGGGAATCTGAAGTTCTTTTCATTCAAGACTTCAATGATTCTTCCAGGGTTGGAGGTTTGCAATCCGCTCTGGAGTCTACAGAAGCTTATACAGTCATGATTGACCACCACCAAAATCCATCTGATTTTGTGGACCTTATGTTTTCGGATGACAAATCAAGTTCAACATGCGAGATGGTGTATAGGCTCATTGAGAGGTGGGGGCAGGAAAAAGACATCTCTGTGAATACAGCTTCTTGTATTTATTGCGGAATTGTGACTGATACAGGGTCTTTTCGTTTTCCATCATCCTCTCCAAAAACACTTCGAATAGCGGCGGCTCTTTGTGAGACAGGGATGGATCATTCTGCAATTCAAACGAGGATTTACGACAACAATCGGGTAGAGCAGCTTAAACTCGTAGGCTATGCCATAAGTTCCAAGCTTGTTGTTTATCCAGAATTCCATGCCGCAATCATTTCACTTTCTGCTGAAGAATTAAAGCGCTTTTCTTATAGGAAGGGTGACACAGAAGGTTTGGTAAATACAGCGTTAAGTATCGTAGGGGTTAACTTTGCGGCTTTTATTCACGAATCGTCTGACAGGGTGAAGATGAGCTTTCGTTCTGTAGGATCTTTCAGTGTAAGTGAATTCTCTTCAAGTCACTTTGGCGGCGGCGGACATCACAATGCGGCTGGTGGTGCATCGTTTGACTCTTTAGAAGACGTTCAGAAGAAAATAGTAGATCTACTCCCCGAATATGCTTCTGATCTAGATTATTCAGACAAGTGACAAGCCCAAACAATTTTGTATCTCGGCGCTCTGTCTCTGTTGTTTTATTTGCGGTGATTGTTTTAATCATTCAGTCCTGCAATACAAATGACAGAAGTCAAAATGAGTATGTCAGTCTAGAAGTACGTCAAGGGGATTTTAGTAAGGCAAAGCTCAAATATAATGCGGCTCGTTTGGTCGCCGAACTTCATATCATCGATTCTCTTTCTGTTGCGTGGGGGTGGAATACAGAAGTAATTTCCGGAGGGATCGTGTACGAAAAAGTTGAAGCCTCTCACGAACATGTTTCTTCTGTTCCTGTAATCGAAGGTGAGACCGTTCTATGGAATGTTAGCGCGTCCTTGATCAACGGAGTTACGTGCTTTGTGATGGACTCGTTGCAGTTTGTCGTGGGGAGTGCAAGTCAGCCAAGTGGATTTGAAGCCATTGCGTCACATACTTTGAGGGGTGACAGTGTCAGAGCCATCGTCCCCTCATTGCTTGGTTACGGAAACGAAGGCTTGCCAGGACAAATCCCGCCAGGCGCATTGTTAGTGTTGCGTCTTCGCCAATTCTAGCCAGTTTGGAATTGATCGGTTGAGCAAATGAAACACCTTCTCAAACCCTTCTTCGCCTCCGTAGTAGGGGTCGGGCACATCGGCGTCACCGAGTACGAGTTTGACTTTGTTTCTTTCGTCATCATTCCAAGCAAGAGATTGTAGGTCTAGAAGATTCTGTTTGTCCATCGCCAGTATCAAATCGAATCTGTCAAAATCTTCTCGGCAAAAAACCCTGGATCTCTGGCCCGAGATCTCGATGTTGTTTTCCTTCATTTTAGCTATTGACCTGCTGTCTGGAGGGTTTTCGCTGTGGTGGTCAATCGTCCCCGCAGAATCAACTTCTACATGCAGACTCAATCTTCGCGCATGGTGTTCAAGAAGGCCATGGGCGATTGGGGAACGGCAAATATTGCCAAGACAGACAGCCAATATTTTATATGAAGTTGTGGGCATAAAAAAACGGGACCCAGTCAGGTCCCGTTGATATTAGTGTATCGATAGCTTCTTTTCAAGGTCGTCTAGATATTTTCTAAAGTGCTTGTCTGTCTCACTAAGGTTGTTTACAGTTCTACATGCATGGAGCACGGTTGCGTGATCTTTTCCTCCGCAATGCAGTCCAATGTTTGCCAAAGATGATTTCGTCATCTTCTTAGAGAAGTACATCGCGATTTGTCTCGCTTGAACGATCTCTCGCTTACGTGTCTTCGACTTGAGAAGTTCAATCGGAAGATCGAAGTAGTCACACACCACTTTCTGAATGTAATCTATGCTTACCTCTCGTGCTGTGTTCTTGACAAATTTGTCAATCATTTGGCGTGCAAGATCAAGTGTAATTGCTTTCTTATTCAGGCTGCTTTGGGCGATCAATGATATCAGTGCGCCTTCGAGCTCTCTTACGTTGGTCGTGATGCTGTATGCGAGATATTCAACGACTTCCCTAGGCATATCTATTCCGTCGCTGTACATTTTCTTTTCTAGAATTGCCATACGTGTTTCAAGAGCCGGAGTCTGTAAATCTGCGCTAAGGCCCCACTTGAATCTGCTTAGAAGTCTTTGTTCCATTCCTTGCATTTCAACAGGTGGCTTGTCTGCTGTGAGGACCAATTGCTTGCCGGTCTGATGAAGGTGGTTGAAGATGTGGAAGAATACATCCTGCGTCTTTTCCTTTCCGCTGAAGAATTGTACGTCGTCAATAATCAGAACATCTATCATTTGATAGAAGTGACTGAAATCATTGACTGTATTGTTTCTTACTGAATCGATAAACTGATGTGTAAATCGTTCGGAGGTTACGTAAAGAACAGTCTTGTCTGGAGTTTGGTTTTTTATTTCAATACCTATCGCATGCGCTAAGTGCGTTTTTCCAAGTCCTACGCCACCATAAATGAGCAGTGGATTGAAGGCTGTTCCGCCAGGTTTATTTGCGACTGCAAATCCTGCAGATCTCGCAAGTCGGTTGCACTCCCCCTCGACAAAGTTGTCGAAAGCATAGTTCGGATTTAAATTGGAATCAATCTTCAGTTTCCTTAAGCCAGGAATCACAAATGGATTCTTGATGGGAGCGGGCTCACCAACAACGGGCATGTTTACGGCATGATTGCGCGTAGCTGCACGATGCGACGTAGGCACCTTAACTGTATATGGACTCGCTTGATTTCCCTCAAGTGAGTGTTCCATAATAATGCTGTATTCCAAACGAGCGTCCGGGCCTAATTCTTTCCGAACAGTTTTGCGTAGCAAAGACACGTAGTGCTCTTCAAGCCATTCGTAAAAAAATTGGGACGGCACTTGAATCGTAAGTACACTTTCATCTAGCTTCACCGGTTTTATGGGAGCGAACCACGTTTTGAAAGCTTGAGTACTGATATTATCACTGATAACAGTAAGGCAGTTCGCCCAAACTTTGTTGTGGTCTTGTTCCATGAAATTCCTTTTTTACTTCGTTTGATTAGAGAGTGCAATGTTTGACAAAACAATTGTAAAAAAAAATCCAACACCTATTGTTTTTATAAAAAGTTTGTATGTGAAAGTTGTTTTATGCCGAGTGGTTTTATGTAGATTATATGATTCATATAATTTATAGTTTTTTAAAGGTTTACGGAGAGGTGGTTCATTATTTGAAAAACAGCATTTTAACATTTGTCAGAAAATTATTATCATAGAACTTTTGCTTTATTTATAAATATGATCGTGTTCATTTTTGTGCAATTTATGATGTGAATTATTTTTTTTTATGAAGGATTTTTCTGTTGACAAGGCCGTTATTTTTGTTTTATGGATCACAACCTTTCTTCTTCTTGGAAAAAAATGGGCGATAAACGTCGTTTCTGTATCAATCACAGAGTCCGATATTCTGATACTGACAGAATGGATATGGTGTATCATGGTTCTTATGTTCCGATGCTAGAAGCGGCAAGAGTAGATACATTAAGGGAAATAGGTTGGGTGTATTCTGAAATGGAGTCAAATGGCATCTTGCTTCCTGTAATTGATCTCCGGGTTCAGTATAAGATGCCTGCCAGGTATGACCAGATTTTAAGAATTGAAACGCATATCGTAAGACCTCCCACAGCCAAATTAGAATTCCGTTTTCATGTGTATCACGAACAGAATTTGTTAGTAGAGGCGAATGTTGTGCTTGCTTTTGTTAATGCGAACTCGGGTCTTCCTCAACGTGCTCCTTCTGGTTTGGCAAACGCGCTCGCAGAAAATGGACTAATTCATTCATGAGGCTTCTTTTCTTGGGTTTGATTAAAGCGTGCTCCAAATCGGGTGCTCCTGCATCTACCCAAGCGGAATACCAAACCGACGCGATCCCTTCTGCCGCCAGATAAAATCTCTCCTCGACCATTCCACCTAATGAGTCATTGTATTCTTCACAGAATCCTGGAGTGGGAATGAGGCTTAGTGTTCGGCCTCTTGTCCGATACCCCCATACGTCTGGAGCCCCGACTCTTTCTCTAACGGCCTTTTCCATGTGGAGTACCTCTTCGACGTGTGCATTGCTTGACATGATTCTAGACCAAACCCATTCTCGGATGTCCGGGATATATACAGCCTCTATTTTTCGGCCGGTCCAGTAAGGTCTCGATGTTTCATAGACGTGTGTTTCCCAAAGCGCATGTATTCCTATTTGTCCTGTAAATTGACCGTTATAATTTGAGGAAGTATGAAGAGGTACATGCGCATCTCCAATATAATGTCCCAAGTCGGCCGAGAGTCTAAGAATTCTAGAAAGGCTTTCTGCAGAACTGTCCTTGACGTCACAATTTGACATCTCAACAACAAGCTGATTGTATGCCCTTTCAATACTCCAAGGTAGAATTCCTCTTGACCGCAATGTATCTTCAGTGTAGCGTTCACATGCTTCGTGCCATCCACATGGCGATATTCCGTCTGAATAATGGTCGATGTCGATATAGTGTTTTGCAGCCTCCTCCTTGACGCCGTGTTTGCGTTTGTCCGCATCTACAGCTCTCATCATTAATTCGTGTTGATGCGCTTTGTAAAAGCCAAAAATAGGCGAGGGGAGTGCTGTAATTGCAACAGCATGTAATTCGCGGTGTGGTGAGAACCCCCAACTTGAACATGTAACTGCAGCTGCTGCAGTTAAAACCTTCGTGCTATGTTTCCACCGTGTTTTCAACTTCCTTTAAAGGGACTAAAATTCCATCTTTTAAGATCGGAATGGCCGTTAAGTTGTTTGGTGTAAGGCAGAAATTCACGTCCGCATTTAAATTGAGCTTGCGAAGACGTCTTCTGTGAGAACTCGCTTTCAAGTAGGAAAAGATGTTTTCTTTTGCCGATCTATAAATAAACTTTGCTGCGACAGAACTGTCTTCTTTTGAGGCGAATTTCCCGCTTTCCATGACCCCGTCAATAATGGCTCCAGCGCAAATGGTGTCTTCAAGGTTAAACTTGTCTTTCCATCCAGAAGCCAATATCAACGTATTTCTTTCCTGACGAATAAGCCATTCTGTGAGAGATTGGAGGTTGTTCAGCGATCCTATAACGACAGTCTCTTTGTGCTCAGCAACCTTAATTGCTTTTGTCCCATTGGTGGTTGTGAGTACGATCGTTTCCCTTTTAAGTTTTGGGTCTAAAAATGAAATGGGTGAATTCCCCATGGTGAATCCCTCCACAATTTGGCCCTCCCTTTCTGCAGCTGCGAGATACCCTTTTTTAAGGTATTCCCTTGCTTCGTCAACGCTGTCTACAGGAATGATTCCTTTTACGCCGTTTTCTATCGCAGCACAAATTGCAGATGTAGCCCTCAGTACGTCTATGACCACAATCAGTTCAAACCCCTTTTCATATTGGTAAAATTCACGTGGGGTATAGCAAGCTTCTATTCTGGGAAGTTCAGATTGCATCTATTTGTCTTTTTGTAGGAACGGAAATCTCACAACTTCTGCTTCGATATCTTTGTTGCGAATTCTCACTGAGAGTTTGTGATGGGGCTTTGCAAAATCCTTGTCAATATAAGCCATTCCTATTCCGTACCCTAAACTCGGACTCATCGTTCCACTTGTAACGACGCCTACAATTTGACCTGAAGCATTTTCCACTTCATATCCCTGTCGTGGAATTCCTCGCCCTAAAATTTTAAGACCGATCATTTTTCTCGCAGGTCCTTCAGCTTTAATTTCTTCTAAACGTTTTCTGTCGGTAAAATCCTTGGTGAATTTTGTGATCCAACCCAAACCTGCTTCTATCGGATTTGTCGTTTCATCGATATCGTTGCCGTACAAACAAAACCCCATTTCCATTCTTAAGGTATCTCTTGCGCCCAATCCACATGGAGTGACACCGGAATTCAATAAAGCATCCCAAATTTCCGAAGCTTTGCTGTTGGGGATGTAGAGTTCATATCCTCCGGAGCCAGTATATCCAGTTGCCGAGACGATGCACTCTGTGCCCAAAATGTCAGCTCTCATGAAGGTGTAATATTTTAAGTCACCAGGATTAACATCCATGAGTGGGGTTAGTTTTTCTGTCGACTTTGGCCCCTGAAGGGCGATAAGCGTCCAGTCATCCGAGTTGTCTTCTATCCTTACGTTTAATCCTTGCGCCTTGTCGTTGATAAACTTCCAGTCCTTCACTCTGTTGCTCGCATTCACAACCAAGAGATAATCGTTTTTTTGTTCTCTATATACTAGAAGATCATCCACAATTCCACCCTCTCCGTTGGGGATACAGCTGTATTGAATTCCCCCATCAGATAACTTTGAAACATCATTTGATGTGATGGATTGAAGGAGCCCAGTCGCATCTGGACCTTTCACTGTAAACTCACCCATGTGGCTGACGTCGAACATGCCTACGTCCTCACGTACTGCTTGATGTTCGGTTTTAAGTCCAGCATATGAAACGGGCATTTCATAAAAGGAGTACTCCACCATCTTCGCACCGAGGTCGAGGTGCTTCTGAAATAAGGATGTTCTAATTAACACAGTGTCATTCATGGCGCGAAGATAGTCTTGTGACCTTTTTCTTCCACCAACTTTCAACTTCTGGTCCACCGTGAAATACGCCGTCCAATACAGAGCATCCTCCCATAAAACCATTTCGATCCTCAAAGACCTGTGGGTATCTCTCGTATGTCCAGTTTTTACAAGTGAAGCTGTCTTTTGAGCGGAGGTCTTTTGAGGGGTGTTCAAGTTCTGAATGTCGAATGTAATTCGAGCTTGACGCGACACTTTTTAAACCAAATTCATCCTCCAGCCACCTTAGACTCCCCAAGTTGAAGTCAAGAAGGGGGAGTCCCGGTTTGGCATATGTTTCAAGAAATTGAATTAAAGAATCCTCAAAATGTTCAAAGTAGGGGGCGGCCCCGTATCCTGTTCTGAGATGGCGCATTAAAATTGTGGGGCTGACGGCCTCAGTGAAGAGTATGTCAGAAAGCGCTCTTGAGGATGCTGTGCGTCGATGAACAGGAAGTGTAAGCGTCATCTCGCCTTGGACATTTGAAAGTTTCATGCGATTGCGCATGGTTTGTTTCACAAAATGCTCATGTATGTCTACAACAATATCTTGACTTGGTGCATCCGTATTGTATGCGATTTGACACCATGCCAAACTTGGAAAGGGACAAGCTGGAAGTACAATCAACGGTTTTCTTACTTGACGGTTTTAAACATACGATTCCATCGAATTTTTGATTCACCATGTTGTAGGACGTTTTGTTTGCTAAACCATATGAACGAGGCTTTGCCTATTACGTGGTCCTCAGGGACAAATCCCCACATGCGTGAGTCAGCGGATCGATGCCTGTTGTCACCCATCATCCAATAATAGTCCTGTTCGAAGGTGTACGATGTTACAATCGTTCCATCGATCTCAACCGTTCCGTCTGGCTTTTCGACCAAATCGTGGTTTTCGTAGACTGAAATAACTCTGCGATACATGTCTAAATTTCGTTCGTTCAGATCAATTGTACGTCCTACTTCAGGTATGTAGATAGGTCCTAGATCGTCTGGGGTCCACGCATTAAATTCGTCCCTGTAGGTATTTGGAAAAATGGCCATTCTGCCCGCGCGATCTGCAGTGCTTACAAGATTGATGCTCATTGCTACACCGCTGTTTTCTAGCTCCTTAACTTCGCTGTTCGTTAATGAGATTTTGCACGCAATCCCATCTGCATTGGCTTCTGTTTGTCCTATGTCTACGTTTGTTAATTCAAGCATTTCCCTCGCTCTTGCTTTCTTCATGTTGCTTGAAAATTGCACTTTGTATTCAAATTGTAGATGCTCTGGGTTTTCGATCGCCTTGCCATTAATAACGACTTGTCGATCTATGACAGAGAGAGAATCTCCCGGAAGGCCTATGCAGCGCTTAACATAGTTCTCCTTTTTATCTATAGGTCTTGCAGAGAGTCCATACGTTTTGTCAACATACTTTCTCTGATTGCCAGTGCCTTCTATCTCTCTTATAGTGATAGAATTACCTTGACGTACCTCCCTGAGATATTTTGCCTGGTCTTGGGAGAATTTTTTAATACTATCTCCAGCATTACCAGCAACACGGATTCCTTCATTTCTAAGAATGCCATAATAATCATGTCCTGCCCATTTTTTATCTACAACACAAGTGTCCCCTGGAGGAAAGCTAAAGACAACAGCATCATAGCGTTCAACACTTCCATACCCGGGTAATCTCATGTATGGAAGGGATAGCCAAGATGTAAAGCTAGGTATCATAGATCCAGGGAGGGTGTTGTGTAAAAAGGGTAGGGTGAATGGCGTTTGAGGTACTTTGGCTCCATAACACATCTTGTTCACGAATAAATAGTCACCTACGAGCATACTGCCTTCCATTGATCCTGTAGGAATCGTAAAGGGTTCGAACGTAAATATTCTAAATGCACTCGCGACAATTGTAGCCCAAAGCAACGCCTCGCCCCATTCTCTAAACGTAGACTTTCGAGTTTTACGCCAGCTTCTGGGGCCGATGTATGTCTTTTCTCCCAGTGCCAATTTAGGAAGAGCAACCCATGGCAGTAGCCCCATAAACCATTGGTCTTTTGTGGTTCTCAGACCAAATACAATCGAAAGTTCGACATGCATGATTGTCAACATCAGAAGATTTATTCCAGGAACGAGAAGGAAAATAATCCAATACCATGGTCTTTCAATAATCTTTAAAATAGCCAAGCTATTTAAGCCCGGTATGTACCCATGCCATGGCGTTCCAACTCCGGATTTCTTGATTAAAGCAGGCACGAAAATGAGATGCTCAGCACATATAAAGCCAAGTAAAATCCAGGGAATTAAGTTCATTGTATTTTAGAAATTAAATCGTTCATATTGTAAATTCCATTTGCCCCTTTGGCGTGTTTTTCACTGAGCCAAAGAAGCGCTTGAAAAGCACCCAACGCAAATCCTTGTCTTGATGTTGCTTCGTGACGCAAAGCAAGTACATCCACCTCCGAATTCCATAACAATTCGTGAATACCTACAATTTCTCCTTCACGCACAGAATCAATGGTTGCATCACCACCATTCGAGCGTACGACATCCCGAAGTGTCATTGCTGTTCCGCTTGGGGCATCCAGCTTATGTATGTGATGAACATCTTTGATCTGGGCTGAATATTCGGGGAACTTCTTCATTGCCCGCGTCATGTAAGCTGACATCTCATTTAATAGGTGAACGCCAATACTGAAATTGGTTGCGTGAAATACGGTCCCACCTGCTCCCTTTAATTCATCCAGCCTGTCATGCCATCCTGTTGTGCCAATCACAACGGGCAAATTTGCGGCGATACATTTTAAGGCATTGTTTACGGCATCGTGGGGAGTTGAACTTTCAAATACAATGTCCGCTCCCAAACCGGAAGCCGTCCAGTCATCACCCTTCTTTACGCGTGCAACGACTGTCCATCCTTTGTTTTCAGCCACCTCAGCCACAGCCGCACCCAATTTACCGTATCCGATGATAGCGACTCTCATTTGTTGTTGATTCGAATACTTAATCCCACTTGCCAAGGTGTGTGGTTGTTGTTAGGTGATAATTGAGGGGGAAGAACCTTCCAGCTTAAATCCTCACTTGCGTCGAAGAACTTCATGTGTGAATCAACATTGGCATCTACAATTTGGAGTAGATATACCCCCAAAAATGCGAGGTAAGATAAATCTCGATTCCTTCTATAAAAATACGCGCCATCTTCTAAGTCGGACAAGATGTATGGACTTCCATTGTTGTCAGTCAAGGTGCTGTTCGTGGCTGGGTCGTCATCCGTTTCATATCCCCAATGTTCAAGAAAAAGATACATTTGCTTCGTGTTATCTGCGATAAACCATCCACAAGTCGCAAGCCCCCCAACTACAAAAGGAACTTTCCACACCTTTTTATTGATGACCTGACCTGACCCTGGAAGTGCTGCTGCCCATTGCGTCGTCTTTTTAACGCGAACTTGTTCTCGCGTCAATATATCGGTTTCTTGAGCATAGACTGACGTTTCGAAAAGAGAAAGCACACCCATACACATCACGCATAGATATTTTGCTATAGAATGCATTTGTCGTACTTGCGAGGTTGAATTATTGGGTCAGTTTGTCAAGCAATCCCTGTAATTCATTCATGTCCTTGTAGTGCAACTCTATTCTGCCTGACGCTCCTAATGTGGTCTTGATTTTTGTTCCATTCCCGAACTTCAATTTTAAGATACTCTGAGCTTGCTCTTCGTCGGGGCTGTGTCTCCGCTTGTCAGAAGGAGCGTTTACCCGTTTTTTACTCCCACCATCTTTTTTGCAGAGATTCTCAGTTTGTCGCACACTGAACTTCTGAGTGATTGCAAGATTCATAATAAGAATCTGTCTCTCTGGATCGTTTGTTATAGAGAGCAGTGCCTTTGCATGCCCTTGTGTAAGCGTCCGTTTTGCAAGTTCTATTTTGATTTCTTCTGGCAGGTCCAAAAGACGTAACGAATTTGTGATCGAAACTCTGGCCTTGCCCACGAGCAACGATATCTGCTCGTGAGTTAAGCGACACTCTTCAATAAGTCGTTGATAAGAAGTGGCAACTTCAATGGGGTGGAGGTCCTGTCGTTGTACGTTTTCTACCAGAGCCATCTCCAACAACTGCGCATCATCAGCTTCGCGAATATAAGAGGGTATTTCTTCCAATCCTGCAGCTTGACCCGCTCTGAATCGACGTTCTCCAGCGATTATTTGATATTTAAGAGCGCTAATTTTCCGAACGGTGATTGGTTGAATAATACCAAGTTCTCTGATGCTGTTCTCCAACTTCTTCAGGGAACTGTTTTCGAATGATTCTCTTGGTTGATTTGCATTCCTCTCAATATTGCCAATCGGTATCATTGCGATTTTACCTGCCATTTGGCCTATAAAACGAGGTTTTTTATCGACTTCTTTGTTGCCAAACTTTTTGGAAGCAATTCCGTTTCCAGATAAGATTTGGGCCTTGAGATCCTCTTTCTTGAATTCTTTCGTTTCAAGTTCATTCTTGTCGATATCGCGAATGATATCTGAAATCTTTGATGTGCGATTTGAATTGACATTGTTAAAGTCCGGCATGTCTCCCAGTCCCTTTCCCAAACCCCTTCCGATGTTGACCTTTCTTGACATAGCGACTAGCCCACTAGGTCTTTAAGGAATTTTTCATCATCTCTAAGTTTTGTCATTTCATTTCGCTGAAGGATTTCCCTTGCGAGGTTGAGATAATTCACAGACCCCTTACAGCTAGCGTCGTGTATGATGATTGATTCGCCATAGCTTGGTGCTTCACCAAGTCTGGTGTTTCTGTGGATAACAGTGTTTAACACAAGGTCTTCAAAATGAATTCTTACTTCCTCAACGACTTGATTCGCCAGTCTCAAGCGCGTGTCATACATCGTTAATAGGATCCCCTCTACTTCGAGACGAGGGTTGAGTTGGGTTTGTACTATTTTAATTGTATTAAGCAGCTTGCCTAAGCCTTCTAATGCAAAGTACTCACATTGCACAGGAATCATTACAGAGTCAGCAGCCGTAAGCGCGTTAAGTGTCACAAGTCCCAGGCTCGGTGAACAGTCTATGACAATAAAATCATAGTTGTCTCTAATCTTCTCGAGTTCATGGTACAGTTTTCTTTCACGCTGCTTCTGGTCAACAAGTTCGATCTCTGCACCGATAAGATCCAGATTTGCAGGCAATACATCTAAGTTTGGAGAAGTCGTGGACAGGATACAGTCTTCGATGTTCGATTTTCCTAGAATGACTTCGTACGTTCCATTTTCAACCGTGTGAGGATCTATGCCTACACCACTTGTCGCATTTGCTTGCGGATCGGAGTCTACAAGCAATGTTTTGTATTCAAGTACACCTAAGCATGCTCCTAAGTTGATTGCAGTAGTTGTTTTCCCAACACCTCCTTTTTGATTTGCGATTGCAATAATTTTTCCCATCAGAATATCTTTTAGCTTAATTCAGGCTTACGCTAAGATATCATTTGATCTCGTGTGTTCCAGATAAAGTTGTACACACAAAGGCCCATGCCTATAAAGGATTAAGCCCTATTTACGTGAAGAAGATGTGGAAAAAGTAAGGTAGTAAAAGGTGCCTTTATCTATTATAGGTCCTCGAAATTCACTTCGTCTTCAGAACTTTCAGTAGAGTCGCTCGTTGACTCGTCAGCAGATTCGTTCGTTGACTCGTCAGTTGACTCAATCATTTCCTCTGCTTTAGACTCGCTAGTAACCGAGTCATCTCCTTCGGATGTTTCTTCTGAACTTTCCACTTTTTGGGGTTCTGAATCGTTCGCTTTTCTCTCTGCAATGGGATCGCGGAATTCTCCAGTAGTCATTAATTCTTTAATCTTATCTGTCGCGTCAATAAAGCCGTCTTCAAACTTTTCGAAATCCTCTCTGTACAGGAACAGCTTGTGCTTTGAGTAATTAACATTTCCGCTGTTGTCGAAGTTTCTCTTGCTTTCTGTGATCGTCATATAGAGATCTTTTCCTCTCGTTTCTTTGACATCGAAGAAATAAGTGCGCTTACCAGCTCTTACTCTAACTGAATATAACTCTTCTCTATCTCTATTGTCGTTGTTGTTTTCTGACATCTTGCTCTCTCAGTTTAGTATTCTATGTGGTTTGATGCGACAAGTTAAGTAAAAAGTCATCTTGTTAGATACACTGATCCACTTTTCGTTCTGGGATATCCTATTTGGTCTACCCATACAGCCTCCCAGAGATATAGCCCATTTGGACAGAAGTGATTGCCATCATCTCCTTTTTCACCTAACCAAGGCGTAGAAGGGTCAGTGGTTTGCCAAACGAGTTCACCCCATCTATTTACGATGTGAACTCGATATGCGCTTACTCCTAAGATTACAGGGAGCCAAACATCATTTATTCCATCACCATCAGGAGTGAATGCTGTGGGTGCATAAAATACAGAGCCGCTGATACTTACTTCTCCAGCAGCGGTATTCGTACATCCCGCCTCGTTGATTACTGTTAACGTAATATTGTAAATGCCACCATCGCTGTAGGTGTATTCTCCGTCACAACCCTGCAGGCTTCCTCCGTCGCCGAAATTATAGAAACATTCAACCTCTTGGTCACCTAAATAATCGACGTTAATTACAGGGTTCAATATATCGACTACGTTGGGGTCTACATTGAATGCTGCAAATGGAATAGGGAACGTTTGCACCAAATCTACTTCTAGCAACTCAAGGTTTCTTGCACAATAGCCCCCAGTTGTCATTTCGAGGAGAACGGGGAAGTTTCCGGAATATAAATACAGATGTACTGGGTTTACAGCGTTTGAAGTTGTTCCATCTCCAAAATGCCACAGATATGATGTCGCTGTGGAAGTTGAGCTAAGATTTGTATAAGAAACCTGATGTGGAGGACATCCCAAAAGAGGTCCGGCGGAGAAGTCTATTGTAGGGTCTGGTATTGCTTCTACTTGAGCGGAGAATGACTGTTGGCAACCATCAAGTCCGGGGACATCGGCAGTCAAAGTGACCTCATAAATTCCAGGCTCGGCATACACGAGGTTAGAGATATTTGTTTCAGAAACTTGTGCGCTCACCGTAGCCCCGCCGAAGTCCCAGCTGTAGACTGTATTTACATCAATGGATGCGGTTCCTGTCAAAGAGAAATTGTGTGTTGAGAAGCAATTGGGTTCTGGAGCTACGAAAACAGGTTCTAACAAATAATATATATCCACACTTGCTGTTGCAGTGGAGGGGCAGGTGAAAGGCGCATATGCAGTCAGGGTTACGGTATAGGATCCTGAATCTGAGTAAGTGAATTCTGGTTCGATTTCCGTTGAAGAGTCTCCGCCAAAGGGTGATCCGAAATCCCAAAGATAAGTCTCTGAATTGAGGGAGTTGTTTTCAAATGAGAACAAGAGTCCTTGACAAAAACCAGTTTGGTTTTCTATAGAAGCGATGGGTTCAGGAGGTGCAATCCATTCAAATTCTGCTTCTGCAGTACACCCATGATTGTTTACGGTCAATGTGATGTCCCAAGTGTCGGAATTTCCGAAATCAATTCCCTCAGGAGACGTGATGTTTGCTGATGTAGGATTTCCTCCATTAAAATCCCAAAAATAGGTAGCCTCAGGACTCATTGTGCCATTGACATCAAAATCGAAGGTTTCTGTTCCTGTGATGCAATCGAAACCTATAAGGTCAATGACAGGGTCCAGAGGCATAAAGACATCAAATATTTGTGATGATGTGTCTGCACAAGGCCAATCTGGATTTGCAATCAATGTGACCTCGTATGTTCCTACTTCAGGATACGTAAACTGAGGCTCTAATTCTGTACTTACATCCGTATCAATGCCATCGATTCCAAAGTCCCAAATAAAACTTTCTCCGTTAATGGATTCATTCACAAATTGAATAGTCTCACCGATACATAGCTGTTCAGGTTGCTGAGGTGTTACTGCTGCGACGATGTTTGGGTCACATAATGTCACATTAAACTGAAAATCACGCACGACTTTCCCCAAACTAATTCCATCACGAAATTCTTCAACACAAATTCCCATGGCGTATTGTCCAGGGATATTTGGTGTGCCAGTGATGAATCCAGTTGCAGGGTCGATAGAGAAGGCTGGGTCAGATGCAATGGGGTAGGTGGCTGAATATGCAGCATTGTATGGGATGGGCGTATATGGAGGGTTTGATGGGGGATTAGGTACGGGACTTCCAAAGCCACCTCCACCACCGTTCGGACCACCTCCGTCAAAAGGTGCACATAAAGAATACACGAGGTCATCACCATCAGGGTCGATCGCTGCGTTGTCAAAGAAAAACTCAAAATTTGCACAAAGCGCAACGGGAGGAAATGTTTGGAAAACAGGAGAGCTGTTGCTTGTTGTTGTTTCAGAAGTTCCAGGGATGTGAATTGTTGCTGTCATTCCTGGATTGTCAGTCCCTCCTGCATTTGCGAGGTTGCTAATGGATGGATTCCTACAACATCTTTGCCACGCGATATCATATCCACCGGCATTGCTTCCCAGCGTTAATATCGTTGTATAAGTCGCTTCTTCAACGCACAAATCGGGCGGGGGAGTTCCGCACGGATTGGTCATAATAACAGGTACGTCCAGAACTGTTCCGAAATTAAGAAAAACATCCTGAACTTGTTGAAGTTGACTTGTGCTTGAGAAGAAAACGCCTAGGAATATGATGTCGTCGAAATCAGTTCCTTGCGTATTTGCGGGTCCGCATTCCCGATATACTTTTAAGGTAACCTGGTAGTTGCCGCCACCCAAGTCCTCATAGAACATTTCAGATCCAATGAGGTGAGTAGCACCGAGTTCAAATGATAGGGTTATCAAAAATAAACCGGTTATTATCTTAAAGAGTAATCTCACACTATAAAGGTAAGCGTTTTTGTATCTTCACGCCGTGGAAAAAAAGGAAGAAAAGGCAATTGTCCCATTCGTGGATCTCAATTTGCACCCGAATATTGAAGAAGGTTTAAAAGCCATGGGTTTCGAAAACGCGACACCCATTCAATCAGAAGCGATCCCCCATGTTCTGAACAACAAGGATGTCTTAGGTATAGCACAAACGGGAACAGGTAAGACTGCTGCGTTTCTTCTGCCTACGATGGATATCATATTAGATACTCCGGACAATGGAAAGGTAAAAGCATTAATTGTCGTCCCTACAAGAGAGCTGGCGATGCAAATTGATCAGGCTGCTGAAGGATTTGGTTACTACACTGGAGTGACAAGTTTGGCGATCTATGGAGGAGGGAGTGGCAAAGATTTTGCGAGGGAGACGAAGGCGCTTAAAAAAGGCGCTGACATTGTGACTGTAACTCCTGGTAGAATGTTGTCTCATTTAACACTGGGATATGTAGACCTCTCTGAGCTTGAAGTGCTCATCCTAGATGAGGCAGACCGAATGCTTGACATGGGATTTCACCAAGATATCATGCGTATCTCATCGCATTGTCGCAAAGGGCGACAAACGCTTCTTTTCAGTGCGACGATGCCTGAAAAAATGCGCGGTTTGGCCCATGAATTGTTGCAGGACCCTGTGACAGTTCAATTGGCTCTGTCAAAGCCCGCAGCAAATGTGAAGCAGAGTGCCTATGTCGTTTTTGAGCATCAAAAAGACGATGTTTTGGTTGATCTGCTTAAGGAGCTGAAAGTCAAATCAGGAATCATTTTTACTTCCAGAAAAAGAACAGTAAACCAAGTCGTTGCTGCTTTGAGAAAAGCCGGACTCAAGTGTGGCAAGATTTCTTCAGACCTGAAGCAAGAAGAACGTGAGGAAGTCATGCTGGGTTTTCGCCAAAAGAAAATACCTCTTCTCGTAGCTACTGATGTGGTTTCACGTGGAATTGATGTCGACAGTATTGAGCTTGTCGTAAATTATGATGTTCCTCCAAATGAAGAAGATTACGTGCATCGTATCGGTCGTACAGCGAGAGCAGAACGAAAGGGCGAAGCGTTTACTTTAATTACGCCAGATGACATGCGTCGTTTCGGGAATATTGAGAAACTCATTGAACGCACTGTGGACAAGCTCCCTCTGCCATCTAGAGTAGGACCTGGTCCTGATTACAACCCCAACTTTAGTGGTGGAAGAGGTGGCGGTGGCGGCCGAGGAAAGCCAGGCGGCGGTGGCCGAGGAAAATCAGGCGGCGGCGGCGGATATAAAGGAAATAACAGAGATTCTGGGCCGAGACATCAATCAAATGGTGGCAGAAGCAATCCAAACAAAGGAGGCACTGGCGGAAGTAGCGCCGGAAGTAACGGAAGTGGAGGTCGTAGGATGAAGGGGAGCGACAATAGAAAGTAAATGGTCCATCATTTACACCTCCACATTTAAAGTAACCATACGGTGTTATTTTTCTTTTCTCGGTGGACTCTACCTGTTGTTGCCTTGTGAACGTCTTTCTTTAATTCGTTCGCGAAATTGTCTTTCTAAAAAAGGAATCTTAGCAGCTCTGTTCGGATCGAGTATGTTAAAGCATTCTAGAATAAACGCTCTGTTAAGTTCGATTTCCTGGATAAGTAAATCCCCCATTTGGATGACATTCTCCTCCAGCTCTTTGTCGGATAGGGACTCTTTTTCATTCGGTTTTTTTCGAAGTTCTTTCTTTTCATTCCGAATGGTTTCTCGTGCCTTTTCTAATTCGTTGTGAGCAGCCCAAAATATCATGCTTTCATCAACAGTCATGTCCAGTTTTTCAGTAAGAAATGCCGTGAATAAGGGTTTGATTTTATCGGCTTTCTCTTGGCTTGCGCTTTGTGCTATCGCTGGAAATGCTGTAAGTAGTACAAGGAGTGTGTTTGTAATTAAATTTTTCATTTTAAGGAGGTTGTGGTAAAAACAGATGACTGCTTAAGATTAAAATAGATAGACGCCAAATTCTTCTTCATACTCTTCATCTTCCCATTCCTGCATGAGTCGTTCTTCACTTTCAGACAAGTCATCTAATTCGATGCTTTCTAACAGACAAGCGTAACTGATGCAAGGGGTTTCAGTGTTTGTAATCCTGGGTGAAAGTACAAATGCAACTGCGGCTAAACTTGCAGCAATAGATACAAGGCCTATTTTCTTCAACGAAAAAAAAGACGGCGTTTTTTTAGTAGAATGAGCTACCAAGGATAAAACCTCGTCTTTCTGTTTCTCGAAAAAACTCGGAGGAACTTGATAAGGATTCTGTTTCATAACTATATGACGCTTGAATTTAAAAGAGGTTTAATTTTCTCTTTTCCATGATGAAAAGAGGCCTTCAATGCACCTATCGAAGTTCCAGTACATTCTGAAATACTCTTGTAATCGAGACCTTCAAAGTATTTTAAAACAAAGACAATGCGCTGTTTTTCCGGCAATGTTAATACTGCTGCATGAAGAAGTACTGCTGCATGGTCACCGTCAAAGTACACGTCAGATTCCAGATGTGTCACGTGATCTTCAAACTCGACTTCTTCGCTTCTTCGTTTTCGGATCAAATCTATCCCCTGTATTGATGCAATACTGAATATCCACGAACTAAACTTCGCTTCAAAACGAAATGTATTCAGCGAAGTATGTACTTTGATAAATGTGTTTTGTGTTGCATCAGCAGCATCTTCATGATTTCCTAAAATCCTTCTCAGATGGAAATAAATGGGCTGATGTAGTGTTTCTAAAAGAGCTTTAAACGCATCGTTTCTAATCCTGTTGTTTGAGGAAGTCAAGGCGTTTAATAGATTTTCATCTGACGTGAAGCCAGAAAAAGTAAAATTAGTGACACCTTTCTTCATCATCATTCCTAATTTTTTGACGAGCGGGAGTGAATAAGGTTTAATTATTTGCCCTACTTCTTTTTAAGAAATAGAAAAGTGTTGCGCCTCCCAAGAACAAAAGAACTGCAATAAGTTCAGCTTGAGTCATTGTAATTCCAAGAAAGTCAAAGGTTGTATTCACTCTGATTTTCTCAATAAAGAAACGCTCTGTTCCGTTGAACATTAAATATGTAGCGAAGAGAAGTCCAGCGGTTGAGAATCTTTTTCTAAGTTTCCAGAGGATGGCAAATAGAATGACGGCCATCGTGAATTCATACAAGGAAGTAGGGAAAACGCCTGCGCTTAAGCACGTTCCGTATCCAGGGTATATTGTCCAAGGATCAGATTCTGTAATAAAACGTCCCACGCCGTTTACATTGTTTGGAAAGTTGTAACTCCAAGTCCATTCTGGCAACCAACTTAACCAATTTGGTTGGGCTTGTGTGTTGGGGATTCCCCAGTCGCCATCTCCTGAGATTTGGCAGCCTATGCGACCGATTCCATATCCCAGCATAAGCGCAGGAGATGAGGCGTCGGCAACGTTTAGGAATTTCAGTCCGTAGTGTCTTGAATATAAATAAACACTCAGTCCACCTACAATAAGGCCCCCGTAAATTGTAAGCCCACCGATGAATGCATTTAAGCTGGGTTCTTGAAAGAAAGCAATAAATTGATCTGGGTATTCGATCAAGTGAAAAAGTTTTGCGCCCAGAATTCCACCGACTGCAGCTACAGTGAGTATTCCACCAACATGTTCATAGGGTGGAATTTCGATTGTCTCAGTTTTGGGGCTTGGTAGCGCGTTTTTTCGACCTTCATACCACCTCCATCCACCGAGCAAAATAGCCAATCCCAGTCCCATAAAGACACTTCCTTCCGAGGAAAACAGATGAGCCTGGGGAAGAGAGCTTCCATTAAAAAGTGTCCCCGCATTAATGGCGAGGTAAAGGAATTTCCATCCGAAAATGAAGCCGATAAAAGCCTGACTAAGAATTTCAAGTGGAGAAGCGGGTTTTCCAATGATGTTTTGTGAAGTATTTGGGCTGAAGGCACCAGATTTAGTGAGCCTAATGAATTCGCTTTTAAGGATAAAACTGGCTGAAATGAAAGCCATGGCGACGAAAAACCCAAAGCTGTTCACGAGCTTCAGGAAGGGCCAGTCCAGGCCTAGTAAGTCTTGGAATGCAAAATATAGATTTGGGTACATGTTTAAATGTTGTTCTGTGTTGTTCCGATTACAAATCCATCGGGGTTAATCTTGTCCAATTGCAAGTCTGCGGTAAAGTTACCCTCAACGGTTTTTGAATCGACAGAAACCCGAACATATTCAGGTGTATATCCAAACTTAACCCCATCAATTTCGGATGTTTCGATTAGTACTGAGCGTGTCTGACCGATAAATCTCTCGTAATGAGCACGTTGCTTTTTCAAGCTTAAAATACGCAGTTTTTTGTTTCGTGATTGTCGGGTGTTTATGGGGACAACTTCATCAATTCGAAGTGCAGTTGTTTTTGGACGTTCACTATAAGTAAATACGTGTAAGTAGCTAATTTCTAGAGAGTTAATGAAGTCATATGTTTGTTGAAATAAATCGTCAGTCTCTCCAGGGAATCCCACAATCACATCCACGCCTATGCCTGCATTGGGCATCTTTTTCTTGATGTATTCGACTCTTTCTCTGTAGAGCTTAGTCCTGTATCTACGTCTCATCGTTGTAAGGATATCGTCTGATCCAGATTGAAGAGGAATGTGAAAATGAGGCATAAATTTTTCTGAAGATGCCACAAAGTCAATGATGTCTTCACTAAGTAGATTTGGTTCAATACTGGAAATACGGTACCTCTCAATTTCCTTAATCTGGTCAAGCTGTGTGATTAATTGCAAAAGTGTTTCTCCATTTGCTTTGCCGAAATCACCAATATTGACTCCGGTAAGTACGATTTCTTTTGCGCCTTGTTTAACAGCGGCTCTGGCTTGCGTTAAGGTTTGTTCGACAGTGCCTGAGCGTGACCTCCCCCTGGCCAAAGGGATGGTGCAAAACGCACAGAAGTAATCGCAACCGTCCTGAACTTTTAAAAAGGTTCGTGTTCTGTCTCCACTGGAAAATCCAGGGATGAAATTTCGGACTTCTTTGATTTCTCCCGCATGGATTTCACCACCTGGCTCATCCTCTCCTTGTACCCTTTTTGATAAATCATCAAGCATGGATGGCAGGTTGAACTTTTCATTTGCGCCAAGGACCAAATCTACGCCTTCAATATTCGCTATTTCTTGAGGTTTGAGTTGCGCGTAACATCCGATTACAACAATGTATGCGTGTGGATTTGATTTAAGTGACCTCCTGACAATGTTTCTGCATTTGGAATCTGCATTGTCAGTGACACTGCATGTATTGATCACCACTACATCTGGATTCTCATCAATGGCAACCCTTGCAAAACCATTTTCAGAAAGCTGTCGAGCAACCGTTGATGTCTCACTGAAATTAAGTTTACAACCCAATGTATGATACGCTGCAGTTCCTCCTGAAATCATTTTGCGAATTTAATTACAATTTCTTGCAATATTGACGATAATTTATTGATTAACTTGCAGAACCTGTTTTAAAAAATTGTAAATCTATCGCCATGCGTAAGTTATTGTTAATCAATTCTTTTGCTGTAATCAGCTTAATTCCTTCAAATTTTATTGCTCAATCGTTTCTCAACGGTTCAGCCCTTTTGCCATCTGAATATCACAGCGGAGGCTGTGTCGGGTTCACGGACATGGATGGGGATGGATTTGATGATGTAATCGTATTGGACGAAAGCAAAGAGCTTCATGTTCTGTACCAAGGCCCTGATGGTTCTTTCATTGATGTTGACTATGGCTCAGTAAGCGGTAGCAGTCAATGGGGAATGTGTGTTGCGGATTTCGACAATGACGGCCACAAAGATGTGTTTTCTGGTGGAAGTTACGACGGTGTCCATGTGCAGCACATTACTGCCATAGGGGAGAGCACCTCGATGTCACTTGAGAATGGGTCTTTGTATATGCAAGCTTGTAACTGGGCAGACATCAACAACGATGGTTACCTTGACGTGTTCGGTTGTCATGATGATGGGTTAAGTCGCATGTGGACAGGTTCAGCAGGTGGTGCATTAACGCCAGCGCCATCTTTAATGCCATTAGCGGATTATTTGTTGGCGGATTATGAGGGGGGGAGCGATCATTCGGGCAATTACGGATCAGTTTTTACTGATTTTGACAACGATGGTGACATTGACCTTTTCATCGCAAAGTGTCGTCAGTTCATTAATGATCCAAATGATCCACGTAGAATCAATCAACTTTGGGTCAATGATGGGAATGGGAATTTCACAGAGGAAGCAAATGAAAGAGGTCTTGTGTTCTATGAGCAGAGCTGGACAGTCGATTTTGCAGACACAGATAACGATGGTGATCTAGATTGTCTGATCACAAATCACAGCACCACACTCTTTCTTTTTGAAAATGACGGATTGGGATATTTCACGAATATAACAGAGGGAAGTGGCTTACAAATTGACGGATTCTTTCTTCAAGCGAAGATGGAAGATTTTGACAATGATGGATATGTTGATTTGGTGTACGCTGGAGGAACACATAGTTTTTTACATAACAATGGAGACAACACATTTACTGAGATTCCGGGAACTTTCCCAGGGGATGACACCATGCACAGTTTTGCTTTCGGGGACGTAAATAGAGATGGGTCAGTAGATTTATACGCGAGTTATGGTGATGGGTATGTAAGCCCTGATTCAGATCATGAAGATATTTTGTGGGTGAATGAAGGCAATGACAACAACTGGATCACATTTGAATTGGAAGGTTTTCAATCAAATCAAGACGCTGTCGGCGCAAAGGTGGTCATCACAGGTAATTTTGGAACTCAAATCCGTGAAGTACGCGCAGGAGAGAGTTATGGGATTACGTGTACTTTCTCTTGTCACTTTGGACTGGGAACAGATGAAGCAGTAGAAACAGCAACAGTCAAATGGCCCAGTGGTTTAGAAACCATCATCGACAATCCTGCGATCAATCAATATCATACGATCAACGAGGCACCCTGTTTGGTTGATGTTGTCATTGAATCTTCTGCATACGGATTTTGTCCAGGGGAATCTGTCGTTATTACAGCTCCTGATGGGTTTGAAACCTATCAGTGGTCAAACGGTGTGACAGGTGTGAATTCAATCACTGTATCAAATGGAGGCAATTTCAGCATCTTAGTTACAAATTCAGAGGGATGTGCAGGTTCTTCAAATGTTCTTTCTGTCGTCGAAGTGGTCGGCGAGCAACCAACAATTGATATATCTGGAAGTCTTAATCTTTGTGATGGAGGTGCCATTGAAATGTCTGCAAGCAACGCAGAGTCTTGGTTATGGTCTACAGGCGAAGTCACTCAGTCCATCTCAGTAACAACAGAGGGTACGTATTCAGTGTCAATCGTAGATATCTGTTCTAACGCATCTGTTTCAGAAGCATACAATGTTTCCCTATTTGATTCTCCAGTAGGGCCACCAACGCTTACTGCATCTGCTTCAGAATTAGAATCTCCAGCATCAGTTACCCTTGAGGCAACTGGCGGTGAGAACATCATGTGGTTCGATGCAGAGGTAGAAGGCAATGTTCTTTATGAAGGTGAAGTTTATGAAACGAATGTTCTGGAAGCCTCCACAACATTTTGGGCATCTGCATCTTACATTACTACAGGAGACGTGGCTGTAGGAGGGGAGTTGACGAATCAGTTAACAGGACAACATCATTCCAACAGCAATCGCTGGTTAGAATTTGACGCGTATGAAAACCTTCTTCTTAGTCGCGTGACTGTTTTTGCAAACGGTTCTTACGACCGCACATTTGAACTTATAGACGGATCGAATACGGTGCTTGCTTCCACCACTGTTTTCGTTGAAGATGGTGAATTCGAAGTAACGCTTAATTTCGAAGTGCCGGTCGGAAATGGTTACGGATTAAGATCATCAAGTGATGACCCTCAGCTTTGGCGTGAAGGAACCGATTCAGAACTTTCTTATCCTTACAGTTTAGGTGATTTGGCATCAATCACGAATTCTACTGCTGGACCAGAATTTAGCTACTACTATTTCTTTTACAACTGGCAAGTTGAACCACTCCCCATCGCTTGTGAATCTGACCGCGTCTCTCTGACAATTTCAGTTTCGGGTATAGAGGAGCTACTTTCAGCAGACAGCTTTTTACCTTTAGTGAGCCCAAACCCTGTTTTGTCAACGGGCTCAGTGTCGATATCTAATTTCCCGTCTTTCCCTTGTGAAGTAGTGATGACTGATACGCAGGGTAGAATGATTTACACAGGAGATTCAAAAGAAATCAACCTAATGAATGTAGAGGCTGGAACATATGTACTGTCAGTGATTCGTAAATCAAATCATTTAATTCTAGGAACTTCTCGTTTAATCGTACAATAATTCTCTCCACTTGGTAAAGAACCTTGTCGCTTTATTAACACGTTTTATTCCTCGCACTCTTCTTCAAAGAGTCGCTCATTTGGGTTTGCAATCAATAAGTTGGTTGTATTCAGGATCTAGTCTAGAAGATCCAATAGATGGTAGGCTTTATCGCAAGATGCTTCCTTATGGACGTGTTCGTACAAGACCGAATGCGCTCGCGCCTCACAGTCTTTCACTGGAGCGGCATCGTGCATTGTGGATCTATTTTAAAGAGTTTTCTGATTTTTTCGAGAAGCCTGCACGGATGCTACATATGGCTCCTGAATATTGCTTTATTAAGCGATTTCGTGCACTTTCTAACCTTGATTATGTGACGGGTGACCTAGATTCACCCTGGGCTGATCATCATTTTGATGTCCATTCTATTCCATTCGAGGATGCCTCTTTCGACTTTGTGATGGCAAATCACCTCATGGAGCATGTCGATAACGACAGAACCGTTTTAAACGAGTTCTATAGAGTCCTTAAGCCTGGTGGATGGGGTATCTTACAAGTTCCTATAGATTGGACAAATCCAAACACAGAAGAAGATCGTTCAATCACGGACCCCTCTGAATTAGAACGTCTTTACTGGCAACGTGATCACCTTCGACTTTATGGGTATGAAGATTACCCATCTAGACTAAAGCAAGCAGGGTTCTCTGTTGAAGTAGTCGATATGCAAGCACTTTTAGGACTCGACCGTTACAAACGTTATGCTTTGGGAGGTGAGCGGTGGGTTTTTGTAGTCCGTAAATAACAGGTACTAGAAAGCGCTATACTTCCTTAATCTGAACTTCGTCAAGATCCTCAATGCTTTTTGTAAATGCAGCTGAATCTCTTAGCCTCACTGTCGCTTCCAAAGTGCATGTGATTTGAAAATCAGTTTTTTCAGGACTTATGCCCGCTCTTTTAAGGAGATTCATGACATCACCCATCCGCGCATAAGGATACTGAATGACATATGTTTTAACTCTCGTCTTTTCTATAATCGAACCTTCTTCAATCGCATATGCAGCTGCGGTTCTGTATGCATCAATTAATCCGCCCACACCAAGTTTTACTCCCCCGAAATATCGAACGACTACAACAAGCACGTTCGTGATGGAATTTGATTTAAGTACGCCTAGAATAGGAGGCCCGGCAGTGTTTGATGGTTCTCCATCGTCGTTTGTTCTAAATCTTGATGCATCGTGACCCAAACGCCAAGCGTAGCAATGATGACGGGCGGAATGATGCTCTACTTTGATCACTTCAAGACAGCTTTTAATGTCCTCTTCAGAAGTTACTGGAAAAGCATAACTGAAATGTTTTGAGCCTTTTACTTTATAAAGACCTTCCGATCGTTGTGCAAGTGTTAAATAAGTGTCAACATCTTGAGGCATGACAGCAAATTATCCTTCGAAACAAATAGAGAAAATATATGATCGCGTCCGTAACCCCTCAAGTGGATTTGCGTAGTCGCTGTCATCTGGAATGAGTACATTAATCAACCCCATTTCTGTTTTAAGCTCTATCGCAAATTTAAAGTAAGGAAGAAAGATATCTATTCCACCACCCATATCTAATGAAATGTTAGGTGCTTGAATTCTCAGAATATCGTCATTCTGTAACTGTTGATTCACTTCTTCTTGAGATTGCATATCTCGGCTGTATTTCACACCTATTAAGGCATATGCGGCAAAATTTGCAATCCGATCTGTACGTATTTTGAGAAGGATGGGTACATCCAGGTTTACGGACTCTGTTCGACGTAGTATTTGATTGACTCCTCCAGAACTTTGTGAGAATGAGTACTCCAACCCTCTGTCTTGAAAGCTTAGCCCTGGAGTAAAACGAAGTCTAAGATGTCTGTTAATTGTAAAAGAGGCAAGCAAAGCAAGGTTAAAACCACCCTGAGGGGAGTTTTCTATTCCATAAAGTCCAGTGCTAAAGGTGGTGTCCTGCTTAAGGTCAAATCTGAAGTCTGATTTGTTGCCAGACAGGATGAAGCCAAAGTGATAATGTTTATTGTCGAACGAAGCGAGGTTCTTTCTGCCATTTTGAGCCAATGACGGCAAAGCCATTAACCCCAACACGATCCATATGACTAATTTCTGTCTCATTTTTTAACTTACAATTTCTTTAACGAGGGTTTGAAGATATTTGTTGCATTCCCCAAACTTTTGTCCAAAGTAAGCTGGCGATAAACGATATGAAAATCCCCACAACCAAGTAAACCATAAGCGTTAGTGAAATCTGGGCTTTTGGAGAATAAAATATATCTGCAGCTTCATGCTGAGATGTCACCCAATCTGACAGTGTCTCATCATTTCCAAGATTGTTTTTATTTGTTTCTTCTTGGAAATCTGCTTCTGATTCGAAGTTCGTGGAGATTGAAACTTTCAGCGTCTCTAATCTTGCGTGTGTCGCTTTTTTAACAATCACATGGTGCCAAACACCTACTGACAAAGTTGCTCCCAGGGCATAAATGATCACGCTTTTTGCGATGTGTTTAAATCCTACAAGAAACCCGGGGGTATTCTCCATAGTTCGAATGCCATTTGCTGTTGCGAGAATAGCAAGTGTCACAAGCGCAGTACCATGATAAAGAAATCCGTATTTAAAAGAGTTTTCAAATGAAACATTCCCCAGCAGAAGATATTTCATGATGATCCATCCAAGCAAAGTTAAAAATATAATAAGAAAGTTGTTTCTCACTTTTCTACTCCTAACCGTTCATTGAGTTGAGAAACTCTTCATTTGTCTTGGACGATTCAATACGTCCTTTCACAAATTCCATGGCTTCTACAGGATTCATATCCGCAAGGTGCTTTCTTAAAATCCAAATTCGTTGAAGGGCCTCTTTGTCTAGAAGTAAATCTTCTCTTCTTGTTCCTGAAGATTGAATGTCAATGGCTGGGTAAATTCGGCGGTTTGCAATTTTCCGGTCAAGCATGAGCTCCATGTTTCCAGTACCTTTAAATTCTTCGAAGATCACTTCATCCATTTTTGAACCGGTATCCACGAGGGCAGTAGCAATAATAGATAGCGAACCTCCATTTTCAATGTTTCGAGCTGCTCCAAAGAATCGTTTAGGCTTCTGTAGCGCGTTTGCCTCAACACCTCCCGAGAGAATCTTACCTGAAGACGGACTCACTGTATTGTAAGCACGAGCCAGCCTTGTAATTGAATCTAACAATATGCAGACATCATGCCCACATTCTACCATTCTTTTTGCTTTTTCTAAAACGAGATTTGCAATACGTACATGTCGGTCTGCGGGCTCATCGAAAGTGGATGCAATCACTTCACCATTCACACTTCGTTTCATGTCAGTAACCTCCTCAGGTCGCTCATCGATAAGTAGAATGATGAGGTAAACTTCAGGATGATTGATAGAAATAGAGTTTGCGAGATCTT
>Ga0307984_1000030_pt1 | contig 52078 bp, 75 predicted proteins | sample EllFjometageno78_FD_203169 | JGI IMG/M metagenome (GOLD analysis project Ga0307984, IMG submission 203169) | Marine microbial communities from Ellis Fjord, Antarctic Ocean - #78 | ecosystem: Environmental > Aquatic > Marine > Unclassified | place: Southern Ocean | collected 2014-10-09
CACATTCCTTACTACTATCACGCTTGACCCATATACTACTACAAATCTAACAGAAGGTGCAAGAAAATATTATACTACCGCAAGAGCGGATAGTGATTTCGATATTAGACTTGCAACCAAGACTACTCAAAATGTAACCGAACATAGTTCTAATCTTTACTATACAACTGCAAGATGGGACGCACGTCTTGCTGAGAAAGACTTAGACAATATTGCAGAAGGTTCAACGAATCTATACTACACTACCGCACGTGCTGATAGTGATGCAAAGGCATCTCTACTTGTTAATGATGCGGGCGGAGACGGTTCTCTCGCATACGATAGTGCGACTGGTGTCTTTACATATACAGGGCCGAGTTCAAGTGACGTTCGAGCACACTTTAGTGCTGGCGGGGACATGACCTATGACAGTGCAACTGGTAGATTCTCTATTGATGTAGAACAAGTTTATAGTAAAGCAAACTTTGATTCTGATTTACGACAACAGATTGCGGGTGGTACAGGTATCACCATCCAACGTTTGGCAAAAGAAGTATTTAGTATTTCTAACACTGGTGTAGCTGCTGCAACATACGGTTCAGCAACTTCAGTTCCTCAGTTCTCAGTAAATGCACAAGGTCAGATTGACTCTGCACGTAATGTAACTATTGCGGGTGTTACTGGTGTAGACTTCGATAGTTCAAACGCAACTATTACAATACAAACAACTGGTGGGAACTTTACGGATGTCATATCACTCGACCCATTCACTACTGCAAACTTATCAGAAAATACTAACCTCTACTATACAGACGCAAGAGCAAGAGCGTCCAACTCTGTCACAGATGCGGGTGGAGATGGTTCACTGGCATATAACAGTACTACAGGTGTTATCACTTATACTGGGCCCAGTGCTGCTGAAGTAAGAGCGCATTTAACCGCAGACAAAGGACTCTCTGTTACTAATGGTGTGTTTAACATAGATTCCGCAAATGTCAAGGGAATGTTTAGTGCAAGTGACGCTGGCGGGGATGGAAGTTTTGCATACAGTAATGGTGTCTTTACATATACAGGGCCGAGTGCGACAGAAGTAAGAGCGCACTTAACTGCAAACAAAGGTCTTTCAGTTTCAAGTGGTGGTGAGTTTAATATTGACTCTGCTAATGTAAAAGCAATGTTCAGTGGTTCGAGTGGTGTAAACTACTCTAATGGTGCAATCTCTGCTGACACAAGTGAAATCAGAGGATTCTTTACTGCAAACAAAGGTCTTTCAGTTTCAAGTGGTGGTGAGTTTAATATTGACTCTGCCAATATTCGTGGAATGTTCTCAGGTGGAACAGGAGTAACCTATAATTCAGGGTCAGGTGAAATTGCAATCGGACAGGCAATTGCAACATCCGATGATGTAACTTTCCAAGACGTAACAGTCAGTGGTAACCTAAACGTAACTGGAACAACCACACAAACAGGTAGTGTTGTAACAGAAAATAACTTCACAGGTCTGACTAACGCCAACACAGGAAACAGTACAGACTTTGGTTTCTATGGTAAGTATGTAGAAGGTGGAACAACCAAATATGGTGGTGTATTCTACGATGCGGGTAACGATAATACATTTAGATTGTTCTCAGATACTCAGACAGCTCCATCATCAACAGTAAATACTGGTGCTACAGGTTATTCAGCTGCCAACTTGATTGTTAAAGATATAAATGCCGTAGACTTAGTTCTATCTGGTAATCTGACAGTCAATGGTACTACTGTAACCAACAGTGCAACCAACACAACAATCGCAGATGCATTGATTGAACTTGGTTCTGGTAATACAGGTTCAAACGCTAATGACCTTGGTCTTGTTCTCGAAAGAGGAACAACTGGTGACAATGTGTTCATTGGTTGGGATGAGAGTATAGACAGAGTAAGATTTGCAACTACAACTGCTACAGGTGCATCAACTGGTAACTTAACACTCACAAATGCAAACGTTCAAGCAGGAACATTTTATGGTAGCTTAACTGGTAATGTCACGGGTACAACTTCTGACATATCTAATCATACAACTGCAAACTTAACTGAAAACACTAATCTTTACCATACCACTGCACGTGCAAGAGGTGCCATATCGGTAACCGATGCGGGTGGGGATGGAAGTGCATCATACAATAGTTCAACAGGTGTCATTACCTATACAGGGCCAAGTGCATCTCAAGTAAGAGCACATCTGACTGCGAACAAAGGTCTAAGTGTATCATCTGGTGGTGAATTCAATATTGACTCTGCCAATGTAAAAGCAATGTTTAGTGCGGGTGGAGACATATCATATTCGAATGGTGTATTCTCTTATACTGATTCAGATAGAACTGCGGCACAGATTAAAGGATTGTTCTCTGGTGGAACAGGTATCACCTATAGTAATGGTGCAATATCAACAACCGATGGAGATATCGTTCATGATAATCTATCAGGATTTGTTGCAAACGAACACATAAACCATAGTGGTGTGTCGGTAACTGCGGGAACAGGTTTAACTGGTGGTGGTACTATTGCCGCAACCAGAACAATAAATGTAATCGGTGGTAAGGGTATTACCGCCAACGCAAATGATATCCAAGTTGACTCCGCAAACATCAAAAGTATGTTTAGTGGTGGTACAGGTATCACATATAGTAATGGTGCAATCTCTACTACAGATGGAGACATTGTCCACGATAACTTGAGTGGATTCGTAGCGAATGAACACATAGACCACAGTGGTGTAACAATGACTGCGGGTACTGGTCTTACTGGTGGTGGTACTATTGCTGCTACTAGAACCTTCAACGTTGTGGGTGGTAAGGGTATTACCGCAAATGCAAATGATATTCAGGTTGACTCAGCAAACATCAAAGGTATGTTTAGTGCAAGTGGTTCGTTAGCTTACAGTAATGGTGCATTCTCATTCACAGAAAGAACTGCTGCACAGATACTAACTGCACTAAAGACTGTTGATACAAACTCAAGTGGACTTAACGCTGACCTATTAGACGGTCAACAGGGTACTCATTATAGAATCAATGTATATAACAATGCAGGCACGTTGTTAAATTAAGGATAAATAGATAAATGTCAAGTTATACAAGATTACAGAACAGAAGTCAATTTATCGAATATTGTTTGAGACGCCTTGGCGCCCCAGTAATAGAAATCAATGTAGAAGATGAACAGATTGATGACCGTGTCAACGATGCGTTACAGTTGTTTAGTGAATATGGCGCTGAAGGTAGTGCAAGAGCATATGTTGGTTTCACTATCACACAAGCTGTTATTAACCGTGGATTCATTGACTTTGATATAGATGACTTTGGGACGTTGAATGTTGATAACATTCTTAATGTTGTTAGAGTTCTTCCAATCAACGACTCAGCTTCAAGTGTTAACTTCATGGACGTTAAATATCAGATGCGTCTTAATGATATGTGGGACTTACAAAACGGTGGTAGTGGTGGACTCGTACAGTTCGAACAGATGCAACAGTTCTTATCGACAATCGACTTGAAGTTAACTGGTCATCCACAGATTCAGTATGTAAAAGCTGGTAATACATTAAATATATTTGGTGATATTTCTGGGACGACTGGTGACCTACAAGTCGGTTCTAAGATAATGATGGAGATGTACTTGACAACCGATGCTAATGCCAACGGTAAAATCTATAACAACATGTTCCTAAAAGAATATGCGACTGCCCTTATTAAAGAACAGTGGGGACAGAACCTAATCAAATTCGAAGGAATGATACTTCCAGGCGGGGTTCAATTGAATGGGCGTCAGATATTAGAAGACGCCAAACAAGAAATTGAAACAATTAGACAACGAATATATAATGAGTATGACACTCCACCAGACTTCTTTGTAGGATAACATAATGGCAACGAACCCGTATTTCAAACAAGGTGTTCGTTCTGAACAAAACGTCTACGAGGACATCATAATTGAAGCCCTCCAGATGTATGGACAGGATGTATATTACCTCCCACGAGAAATTGTTAACAAGGATAAGATATTCCTTGATGACGTTCCTTCACGTTTTGGTTCCGCATATAAGATAGAAATGTATATCGAGAATACCGAAGCGTTTGATGGAGAGGGAGACCTGTTCACTAAGTTTGGTATCGAACTCCGAGACCAAGCAAACTTCATTGTCTCTAGAAAGAGATGGAAACAACTTGTCGGTACACGTCTAGCCGAGAAGGCAAACTTCCGTCCCCGTGAAGGTGACCTAATCTACTTGACACTGTCACAATCTATATTCGAAATTCGTAAGGTAGAGACCGAGAGTCCGTTCTTCCAACTACAAAATCTTCCGACATTCCGTATGCAGTGTGAACTGTTTGAGTACAATGACGAAGACTTTGATACTCGTGTTGTTGAAATCAACGATGTCGAAGAAGAGTCTGCATTCCAGTACTTCGTAACTATGGCGACTGGAACTGGACTATCATATCAAGTCGGTGAAATTGTCACTCAGACATTCGATGATTACGTCATGAAGGGTGAAGTCACTGATTGGTCAGACTCCGATGGATTCCTACAAATCGCACACGCTGGTGCAACTGATGGTAAGTTCCACACGTTCGTGAATAATACAGCATTAGTTGGTTCGACATCATTAACGAGTGCTACACCTACCTTCGTTGAGGAATTAAACAATATTCAACGTGACGCACAGAACCAAACCTTTGATGATTTTGAATCAGACTTCTTAGACTTTAGTGAGTCTAATCCCTTTGGAGACTTATAATGTTTGGAACATGGTTTTATCATAAGAGAGTAAGAACTGCGGTATCCGTATTCGGGTCGATGTTCAACAACTTACACGTCCTTCGTCACAACAGTGCTGGCGAGACTATATCGCAAGTTAAAGTGCCATTGTCCTACGCACCAAAGAGAAACTTCATCTCACGTATAGAAGAGATGAATAGGGGTGAGGATGCGGAACGTAGGGTTGCTATCAAGTTACCTCGTATGTCTTTCGAGATTACGAATATGGTTTATGATGCGACACGACAGTTACCCAAGACAAACAACATATCCTCGGTAGTGACCAATAGCGTTACAGCCAGACGTAAACTCTACACGTCCACTCCGTACACAATATCGTTTCAGTTGAACATCTATGCGAAGTCACAGGACGATGCATTACAACTTGTTGAACAGATTCTACCATACTTCGCACCACAGTATACGTTAACGATTAAACCTTTTGCTGATATTGACACATTAACCGAAGACGTTCCTATAACACTTTCAGGTGTAACCTTCCAAGACGATTTCGAAGGTGCTGTAGAACAACGTAGAACAATCATATATACATTAGACTTCGAAATGAAGATTGCCTTATATGGCCCTGAGTCTAATAAGTCTATTATCCGTGATGTACGTAATAACTTATTCTTAAAAGAAGCGGGTCTAAACGACAGTGATGTTTATATCAAGACTATGCAAATCACTCCTAATCCGACTACGGTCAGTGCGGACAGTGATTACGGCTTTATAAATACTGACATAGACAGTAGTGGATAATATATGAGTGATACCAGTAACGATAAGAATATCAAAGATGACTATACAACCTCCCGTGATACCTATCATGATATAATCGAGAAGGGTAGGGAGAGTATGGATTTGATGATTGAGGTGGCACGTGAGAGTGAACACCCCCGTGCCTTTGAAGTACTATCTGGTATGATGAAGAACATGGCAGATGTCACTGACAAACTGATGGACTTGAATAAGAAACACAAGGAAATCAACCAGACCGATGAACCCAAACAAATTGGTGGTACAACTACCAATAACCTGTTCGTAGGAACTACTACAGACCTACAACGTCTTATACAGAATGAAAAACAAGTGGATACCATAATAGATGTCGAACCCGAACAGGAATGAATCCTATCTAGGTAACATTAATGTTAAGCGTGATGGAGTTCAACATAGTTTTACCGAATGGGAAATCAAAGAATACTTAAAGTGTTCGAGTGACCCTGTATACTTCTGTAAGAATTATCTAAAAGTAATCTCTCTTGATGACGGTCTAGTGCCGTTTGACTTGTATCCATATCAAGAAACGATGTTTGACCACTTCAATAACAACCGATTCTCTATCGTACTTGCGTGTAGACAATCAGGTAAATCTATTAGTTCGGTTGGTTACATACTCTGGTTTGCGGTCTTCCACAGTGAGAAAGTCATTGCTGTACTTGCGAACAAAGGTTCTACCGCAAGGGAGATGTTGGGTCGTGTTACACTCATGTTGGAGAACCTTCCGTTCTTCCTTCAGCCGGGCACTAAGGCACTCAACAAGGGTTCTATCGAATTCAGTAACAACTCACGTATCATTGCCGCATCTACCTCTGGTAGTTCTATTCGTGGTATGTCGGTTAACCTATTGTTCCTTGACGAGTTTGCGTTTGTTGAACGTGCAAATGAGTTCTACACTTCTACCTATCCAGTAATCTCTGCGGGTAAAGATACTAAGGTTATCATTACATCTACCGCAAATGGTATCGGTAATACGTTCCATAAGATATGGGAAGGTGCGGTACAGAAGGTAAATGACTTCATTCCGTTTACAGTGAACTGGTATGATGTGCCTGGCCGAGACGAGGCATGGAAGAAACAGACGATAGGTAATACATCCCAACTACAGTTTGACCAAGAATTTGGCAATACTTTCTTTGGAACAGGTGACACCCTAATTAATGCCGAGACACTATTGGGGTTTCGTGCAACACAACCCTCATCTCATCGTGAAGGGGGTGACTTTTTAATATATGACAATCCAGAACAAGAACACGAATATGTTATGTGTGTGGACGTATCAAAAGGAAGAGGTCAAGATTATTCTACGTTTAACGTAATCGACATTAGCACAAGACCTTTCAAACAGGTTGCCGTCTATCGCAATAATACTATTTCTCCATTACTCTTTCCTAATATTATATATAAGTATGCAAATTTCTACAATGAGGCATATGTTGTTGTTGAATCAAATGACCAAGGTACGGTTGTATGTAATGGACTGTATCAAGACCTAGAGTATGAGAACCTTCATATGGAGTCCGCAGTCAAGGCAGACCGAATTGGCATAGAGATAAATAGGAAGACCAAGAGACTTGGTTGTTCTTCTATCAAGGATATACTAGAAGAGAAGAAGTTAGATATTGTTGATGAGAATACCATCATGGAGATATCAACCTTTACTTCAAGAGGTCAGTCATACGAAGCTTCTGATGGTAACCACGATGACTTGATGATGAATCTGGTTATGTTTGGATACTTCGTAACGTCACAGTTCTTTGCTGATATGACAGATATCAATCTTAAAGAGATGATGTTTGCAAGGAAGATGAAGGAGATTGACGATGACGTACCACCAGTTGGTTTCATTGATAATGGACTACAGGATATAGAAGAAGAAGAAGAGACTTCGACCAGAGGATGGCACGCATTCGAAGGTGGAACCGAGTGGTAATAAAGGTATTCAGCTTTCCCCTGAAGAGCTAGGATTATACACTATTTTACACAATTTGGCAAGCCCTTTTCTATAAATAAGGTAATGTATAAATAAAGGTAAGTGAAAGAATTTACCGCATTATGAAAACTTATAATTAGAAAACTAAAGGAAAAAAGTTATGGCTTTATTTACTCCCTCTGCTTCTCCTGCTGTAACAGTAAAAGAAATTGACCTGACGGGCGTAGTCCCCAATGTGCAAACTTCTACTGGTGCATTTGTAGGAAACTTCGGATGGGGCCCAGTCGGTGTTGCAACATTAGTCTCAGATGAGACTGGTCTAGTAAGCACATTCAGCGCACCAATCGATGCAAACTCAGTAGACTTCCACTCTGCTGCATATTTTTTAAGATACTCCAATTCACTGTACGTAGTACGTGAACAGGACTCCGATGCTAGAAACGCTGTCGCAAACCATACCTCGTTAGGTTCGGTAACTGCACAGACTATTGGTAACCGAGACGCATTTGAAGCACTTGCTTTAGATAGTTCTGATGGTGCCTTTATTGCGAAATTTCCTGGCATTATTGGTAACTCACTAAAGGTCTCTATTACAGGAACAGACAGTGCTAATGGTTCGTTAACAAACTTCAACGCATGGGCCTATAAAGGTTCTTTCGATGGAGCTCCAGGCACATCTCCTTTCGCTACTGGTATTGGTGCATCTAACGATGAAATCCACATTGCAGTTATCGATGAGATTGGTGATATTACTGGAACGCCCGGCACAGTCCTAGAAACATTCCCGTACCTATCTGTTGCTTCAAACGCAAAATCTCCTGATGGAACATCAAACTACTTTAAAGACGTATTGAAGAATCGTTCTGCTTGGATTTATTCTGGTCAACTACATAGTGGTGACTCAGACGGAACTAGTGACCTTGGTGGACGAAGCACACAATGGGGTAATCCCGCTGTAGATGCTCGTGATTTTAAAACTGGTGGTAACGCTACTAATATGCAAGATACTTGGTCGTTTGCTTCTGGAATAACTTCCTCTTCCCTTGGAACCGATGACGTTCTTCGTGGATTCGATAAATTCGAAGACAAAGATAACATCGAAGTAGATTTTCTAATTGCACCTGAATCATTAGCTGACGCAACCGCTACTACTGTCGTAAATGACTTAGTAGCTACTGCTGCTTCTATACGTAAGGACTGTGTTGCTGTTGCATCACCTTCTCGTAACGCTGTTATTACTTTAGGCACCAACGCTGGTGTTCTTGCTTGTAACAACACATATACGAAGTCGTCTTACTTGGTACAGGACAACAACTACATCAAAGTATTTGATAAGTACAATGATAAGTATATCAAGATTCCTGCTGCATCTTCCACTGCTGGTCTTATGGCTGCAACCGACTTAGTCGCTGCACCTTGGTTCAGTCCTGCTGGTTCTAGACGTGGTCGTTACCTTGGTATTACCGACATCGTAGTATCTCCGACTAAAGCGGAAAGAGATGCATTGTACAAGGTTGGTATTAACCCAATCGCAAATATCCCAGGCGAAGGCATCATGCTCTTCGGTGATAAGACAAACGAATCAAGACCTTCTGCATTTGACAGAATTAATGTTCGTAGATTGTTCCTCGCTGTAGAACGTGCAATTTCGATTGCAGGACGTAACGTAATGTTTGAATTCAATGACGAGTTTACTCGTGCTGAGTTCGTTAACATCGTTGAACCGTTCCTTCGTGAGATTCAAGGTAGACGTGGTATCACGGACTTCCGAGTAATCTGTGATACAACCAATAACACGCCTGCTGTTGTTGACCGTAATGAATTCATTGCTTCTATCTTCATCAAACCCGCTCGTTCTATTAACTACGTAACATTGAATTTTGTTGCAGTTAGAACTGGTGTTGAGTTTGAAGAAGTAGTTGGCACAGTATAAAGGAGTATTGAGAAATGGCAATTTTAGGCGTAGATGATTTTAAATCAAAACTAAGAGGCGGGGGCGCACGTCCCAACCTCTTCAAAGCAACGGTCAACTTTCCTGGCTATGCGGGGGGTGATGTAGAACTTACATCCTTCTTGTGTAAGACGGCAGCGTTACCCGCTTCAGTAATGAATGTATTCGAAGTTCCGTTCCGAGGTCGTCAATTAAAAATGGCGGGTGACCGAACATTTGAACCTTGGACAATTACTATCATTAATGATACCGATTTCGCAATCCGTAATGCTATGGAACGTTGGATGAATGGTATGAATGCTCATCAGCAAAATACAGGTCTTAGTAATCCAGTTGATTATCAAGCAGACCTGATTATCGAACAACTTGACCGTGATGGTACTACACTGAAGACTTATAACTTCCGTGGGTGTTTTCCAACAAACGTCAGTGAGATTGCCGTGAGTTATGAGACAGTAGACGCTATTGAAGAGTTTACAGTTGAATTCCAGATTCAATATTGGGAATCAGATACCACTAGTTAATCTAGTTATAGATAAGGGGGTAGGGTATAAAACTCTACCCTTTTATTTTAGGTTTTATAATATGGAAAACGCAAACGTGTTGCAGGAACGATAAATGGCAGAACAAGATAACAGTATTCTCAAACTCTTCGGTTTCGAGTTAAAACGTCAAAACGCTAACAAGGCAGCCGAAAAAGAATCAGAGAAGTTAAAGTCGATTGTTGCTCCCACCGATGAAGATGGTGCGGGTTACGTTACTGCGTCTGGTAGTCACTATGGTCAGTACATTGACATGGAAGGCAGTCAGGCAAAAGACAACCAACAGTTAATAATGAAGTACCGTGGTGTCGCACAACACCCTGAAGTAGATGCTGCTGTAGAAGATATCGTCAACGAATCAATCATTGGTTCAGAGATGGACATCTCATGTGAAATCAATCTAGACAAAGTAGAAGCACCTAACAACATCAAAAAACAAATGACCGAAGAGTTCAACAACATCTATGGTATGTTGAAGTTCACAGATTTGGGTCATGACATATTCCGTTCATTCTATGTTGATGGTCGTATATACCACCACCTCGTAGTTAATGAATCCAATCTTAAGGCTGGTATCCAAGAAATCAGAACGATTGATGCCGCAAAGATTCGCAAAGTAAAAGAAGTAAAACATAAGAAAGACCAACTGACAGGTGCAAAGATTGTCGAAAAGGTCTCAGAATTTTATATCTATCAAGAGAAGTCAGGCACCAACCAAGGTGTGAAACTTTCTCCCGATAGTGTTTCTTACGTATCAAGTGGTCTACTAGACCCTAGTAAGAAACAGGTTGTGTCCTATCTACATAAGGCATTAAAACCTATCAACCAATTACGTATGATGGAAGACAGTCTTGTTATCTATCGTCTCGCACGTGCGCCTGAAAGACGTATCTTCTATATTGACGTAGGTAATATGCCTCGTAATAAGTCAGAAGCATATATGCGTGATATCATGGCACGTTATCGTAACAAGATTGTTTACGATTCTAGTACGGGTCAATTGAAAGATGACCGCAAACATATGTCTATGTTGGAGGACTTCTGGTTACCACGTAGAGAAGGTGGTCGTGGTACGGAGATTAGTACACTGCCTGGCGGTGAGAACCTTGGACAGATAGATGACATCATCTACTTCCAGAAGAGACTGTATCGTTCATTGAACGTACCTGTAGCCCGTTTGGAACAGGAGTCGGGTTTTACGTTGGGTCGTTCAACCGAAATCTCTAGGGACGAAGTTAAGTTCCAGAAGTTTATTGACCGTCTACGTAGACGTTTCTCTGCACTGTTTACTGGTATACTCAAGAAACAACTCATACTGAAAGGTGTTATCACTGAACAGGACTGGGATGAGTGGAAGAGTTTTATCACGGTAGACTTCCAGAGAGACAACCACTTTACTGAATTAAAGAATTCGGAGTTGTTACAAAATAGACTCCAAACTCTTGACCAAGTGTCTCAGTATGTGGGTGAGTATTTCTCACGTGAGTGGGCAATGAAGAACGTAATGATGATGTCTGACGAAGACATTGAAGAAATGAAAAAACAAGTCGAAGGTGAGAACGCAACCGTAGACGAAGATGAAGAGGAAGTATAATGAGTGAAGTAGAGATAGAGAATTCAGAAGGTGAAGTAACAGAAGTATCTGCGGTACAAGAGTTAATTGACAACATTACTGCTGGTGAACTAAACGCAGCTGGGGGTTCATTCCAGAGTCTTATTCAAGATAAGATGGCGGATGCACTTGAAGCACAACGTGTTGCTGTTGCAAACACTATGTTTAATGATGACGATGACTCAGATATTGAAGACGATTCTGATATCGAAGAGATTGAAGATGAAGATGAAGATGAAGAAGACGTTATCGCTGAATTAGAAGATGAAGATTAATATTATTTATAAAATCTAATTCTTATAAATAATAGTATGAAATCTTATAAAGAAATTCTTACAGAATTAAAAGACCGCAAACCGAAAGGGGAAGTGGTCTTCGATAAAAAGATTAAACGCATCCCCGTCCTTATTGTTAAGGACAAGGGGACTTTACCGTTTGTGGTATATATTGATGGTGACCGTTTGGATGCCTTCAAATCACAAAAGGATGCAGAGAAGTCTGCTGAAAAAGTAATAAAGGAATTAACATGAAGTTAATTACAGAGTTTACAGAAAACGAAACTCTATCTTGTTTGATAGAGAAGAAAGATAACGGTGATAAATCATACGTTATTGAAGGCGTTTTCGCACAGGCGGATAAAAAGAATCGTAACGGACGTGTTTACCCCAAAGCCATTATGGAAAGGGCAGTAGACAAGTACGTTGTAGAACAGGTTAACAAGAAGAGGGCTGTAGGTGAGTTAAATCATCCTGAAGGCCCCACAGTTAACTTGGACAAAGTTTCGCATCTCATCACCTCTCTCAAGTTTGAGGGAAATGATGTGGTCGGAAAGGCACAAATATTGGATACTCCTATGGGTAAGATTGTAAAAGGTCTTCTTGAAGGTGGTGTACAACTAGGAGTGTCAACTCGTGGTATGGGTAGTCTTGAGCAAAGAAATGGCGCAATGGTCGTCAAAGACGACTTTATTCTTAGTACTGTTGATATAGTACAAGACCCTAGCGCACCTGAAGCTTTCGTTAATGGTATAATGGAAGGTGTAGACTGGGTCTGGAATAACGGTGTTCTTACACCTCAAGTAATTGAAAAAATGGAGACTGAAATTAGAAACGCTCCGAAAACTGTCTTATATGAGACAAGTGTTCGAGAGTTCAAAAATTTCCTCTCGTTAATTAAATCTAATATGTAAAGGAGTCAATTATGACTGAAGAAAATAAAGTCGAAGTTGAACTTCACGATGAAGACATTAACGACATTGTGGAAGAAACTCTCGAAGAAGGTGGCGCCCTAGAGCCAAAAGCAAAAGGGAATGCTAAAGATGCAAATGCAACTGACGAAGAAGAGTCAATCGCATCTGTAGACAAAGCAGCAGACGCTACCAAAAAATCTCCTGTTCCAAAAACAAAAGCAGGCATGATTAATGCTATGAGCATGAAGTTGCATCAACAGAACAAAGAGCAACTGAAAGCTTCATACGGTAAGATGATGGGTGAAGAAGTTGAAGGCGAAGATTCAATTGTGGAAACACAACTTGATACCTCTGCTGAACTGAATGCATTAGTCGAATCTGAAGCAACACTCAGTGATGAGTTTAAAGCTAAAACTGCTGTAATTTTTGAAGCAGCTGTAAAATCTAAACTGTCTGAAGAAGTAGACCGTATAGAAGCGCAGTACAAAGAAGAGTTAGCAGAAGAATTATCTTCTACTAAATCAGAACTTGTAGAAAAAGTAGACAGCTACCTGAACTATGTAGTTGAAACTTGGGTCGAAGAAAATCAAGTTGCAATCCAGAACGGTCTCCGTACTGAAATTGCCGAGACTTTCATGGAGAAAATGAAGGACTTATTTACTGAGTCTTACATCGATGTTCCCGAATCCAAGGTTGACCTAGTTGACGAACTTGCTGAATCCGTAGAAGAGTTGGAAACCAAACTCAACGAAACTACTCAGAAAGTTATTGACACTACCGAAGAACTGGAAGTTTACAAACGTGAAACGATTATTCGTGAATCGTCACGTGACCTTGCAGACACTCAAGTAGAAAAATTGAAGTCACTCGTAGAGAGTATTGAGTTTGATGACGAAGAATCTTTCGCCGCCAAAGTTAAAACTGTCGTAGAGTCGTACTTTACCAAAGAAATCTCTGATGATGGAGAAGTAGAAGCTATTCAAGAAGATGCAGACGTAACAACTGAAGTCTCTTCTGTAATGGAATCTTACTTAACCGCAATCCGAAAAAACGCATCTAAATTATAGGAATATTAAAAATGCAATCTTACGATACACTAATCGAAAAATGGGCTCCCGTATTAAACGAAGAGTCAGCTGGCCCGATACTCGACAATCACAGACGTTCTGTTACTGCCGTTATCCTTGAAAACCAAGAAAAAGCAATGATGGAGCAGAATACTGCATCACATGGCTTCATGACCGAAAACGCTGCTTCTGGTGCTAATAACACTGGTTCAGTAAACAACTTTGACCCAGTATTAATTTCACTGGTTCGCCGTGCAATGCCTAACCTAATCGCATACGATGTATGTGGTGTACAACCAATGAACGGCCCAACTGGTCTCATCTTTGCGATGAAGTCACGTTATAAGGGTGGAGCAACTGGTAACCGTGAAGCACTATTCAACGAAGCTGAGACTCAGTTCTCTGGTGATAGTTCTGGTACTCACGATTCTGATAACGCTTCTGGTTGGAACGGAATCGACTCAGGCGGCACTCGTCTTTCTGCTCTTGCTGCTGGCGGAATGCCAACTGTAGATGCAGAAGCACTTGGTCGTACTGGTGGTTCAGCGTTCAACGAGATGGGTTTCACCATCGAACGTCAAACTGTTACTGCTAAGTCACGTGCTTTGAAAGCTGAGTACACTCTAGAACTTGCACAAGACCTTAAAGCAATCCACGGTCTTGACGCTGAAACAGAACTGGCTAACATCCTCTCTACTGAAATCCTTGCGGAAATCAACAGAGAAGTTATCCGTACTGTAAACAGTCAAGCAAAAACTGGTGCTCAACAAGCGAACGTCAGTGTAAACGGCGTATTCAACATGTCTACTGACACTGATGGTCGTTGGTCTGCTGAGAAGTTCAAAGGTCTTGGTGTTCAAATTGACCGTGAATGTAACGTCATTGCTAAAGAAACTAGACGTGGTAAAGGTAACGTAGTAATCTGTTCTTCAGATGTTGCTACTGCTCTTGCTGCTGCCGGTACTTTGGACTATGCACCTGCTATCGCTAACAACCTTCAGGTTGATGACACTGGTAACACTTTCGCTGGTTTGTTAAATGGACGCATCCGTGTGTACATTGACCCATATGCCAACGTAGACTATGTAACTGTTGGTTATAAGGGTACTAACCCATATGACAGCGGTGTATTCTACTGCCCATATGTTCCATTACAAATGGTTAAAGCTGTTGGCGAAGATGACTTCCAACCACGTATCGGGTTCAAAACTCGTTATGGTATGGCATCTAACCCATTCGTTGGTTCTACACCTTCGGACGGTCTTGCAACTGCTAAGACTAACCAGTACTACAGAATCTTCAAGATTACTAACATCTTGACATAAGTCTGTAATAAGAAGAGTGAGGTTAACTCACCGTTCTTTAAACCCTCATCTTCGGATGGGGGTTTTTTTTGTCTTATAAATACATACATGGAAGATGCTCTGCGTATCAAGTGGTACGTATCGCATTAGTGGAAAGGAACCCACAATCGGAAAGACACCAACAGGAGATTGATATGAGACTTTTAATCATATCTGCCATGTTGTTCTTGACTGCTTGTAGTACAGTTGATGCGACAGTAGATGGCGCTGGTGGGATTATCAAGGGTGTTGGTTCAGACACTTTCGGTATTACCGCAGGTTTTCTTGACGTAACTTCTAATCTAATTAAAGATGTTGCAGTTAAGACTGGAACCGATAAGACCGAACCAAAGGAATAAGTATAAAAAAGGGGGACATGGAGTCCCCCGATTGGTTTTAGATTGGAGCGGAATGAGAGAATCGAACTCCCGTCAAAAGGTTGGAAACCTCTTGTAATGCCATTATACTAATTCCGCATGATTGTATATAGTACCACACTATACAGTTAAAGGCAAGTCCCTTACAAGGCCAGGGTATCGGGTTCTTAAAGTTGCAAGTGATTCTTTATAGTTAAAGGATGCCTTATTACCGTAAGGTGTACTAGTCAACGCCACGGGCGAAGTAATACCCGTACCCGTCATCAATTCTTTCAAATTTTCTGTTCCACGTTCTTGTGGTAGAAACCCAATCACGTTCAAAGGAAAGACTTTTAATCCACACATTTTCAATTCATGTTTGTGTTGTTCCAACTGTGTCATGAACTTCACTCTTTTAGTTTCTAGAGTCGCCTTTGCCGTTGGAGCACCTACGTGTCCAATCAAATCGGTATACTTACCTGTTTCGACATAACGTGTAACGGATTGCATGATAGCACGATACTGGTAACCTTCACCAATACACACACCATAGGTATCGGTTTCTGGGTTAAACTCACCACCGATTTTATGTTCTACCGCTGAGTGGTTATCAATCCAGTCCTGTACTTTAGGAACAGATGTGTATAGAATGTATGGTTGAGGCGTCCCTGCCTCTTCCATAACCATCTTCACAACACGATTCCTACAAGTCTTATCACGGGTCTTACCGTAGATACGAATGAACTCACCGTTGATTGCCTTCTCAGAGTTTTTAATAAGTCCTCTAGAAACTTTAGAACTTAGGTATTTACGCATATCAACTTCTTTGTTGAGACGTTTTACGTATCCTTCGTTTTCTCTTGCTTGGACATCTTTCATCTGTTCTGGTGTACCAGTGAACAAAGTAAATATCCACGACTTCATTGCAAGTGCTCGAATCGCTTCGGAACGACCATATCCATATACCAAGACATATCTTTTGTCATATCCTTCACCACGGTCATATACCGCTGGAGGAAACTCCATTGTGTCAACTCCACCAGCAAAAGACAAACGAAGTTGTTCAATCTCTTGTGAGGTGTGTGTTTCCACTTTGGTGTACTGACCATCGATATCATCAATATGAATATCTTTGAAGTCGAGTCTTATATTTTTTACAGATGTTACACTAAGGTCGGTGTAGTCGGGTAACGCAATTGCGTCAGGGTTGGTGTGATGAAAATCACTGAATGTTACGTAACGTGTAGGCATAGCCATAGTATTTCTCCTATTGGATTAAATTAAGTGAAGTAGAAGACTCATAGAGAATTTCTAAAACACAATAGTATATATAAAACTTTTATCTCATATAACCCGTTCATTATACAACACTTTTAGTATAATGGCAAGCGTTTTATCTAATTATATCAATATCTTTTGCATTTGTATTCCAAGTCTCTTGTACAGTACGTAAACGACCATCCTGTTTAAGATTCTCATATCGATTGGTTGCCTTCTTACGCCACCAATCTGTCACACCCTCAAGACTGAATCGGTCATAGTTATCTGCTTTGACGATTGTGTCGGTCTCAAGGTTGAGATACTTCTTCACACTCTCACGGTCATATCCCATAGTAGAGTAGTATGAATTCTTTTGTTGTGTTAGTCCCTTTGCATCAATGAAGGTTTGACAGAACTTAGTGTATGCGTCCATGTCGTATTGCTTCAGAGAGTTCTTGATGATTGATACCATCTTCTGTTGAGTCTTTAACTTACGAGATGATGCATCCTTTGGTACAAGAGGTTCACCCCCATTGCGTTTGATAAACCAGTCACTCAATGTACGATAGTTGTCATCATTGATGAGTGGCGCAAAGTTAGAGTCTGTCTGTCCATTACCAATCAATAGTGGTTTCATACCTGAGTACATAGACACACCACCCTTGGCATTACCGTATAAGGAGGTTGTCTCGAACATACAGATGTTTGCATCATATTTCTTATTAAGTGTCTCACGTACCGTATGCGAGGTACATATAGCTGCAAGTAACTTACCACCAAGGTAGTTGAACCCGAACGGTTGTACTGGTACGATGTTGAATCCCATGATACAGGTCTTGTTGAATCGTTTCATAACCTCACCATTCATGGTGTCCAGAGGTTTACCCAACCACTCATTACGTGGTCTGCTATTAATAGTAGGAGAACCGAAACGAATCATACCGATGACCATACCACTGTTCTTCTCACGTACTACCCAGTTCATCATCTTGCCTGGAATTGACGCCTCTACAGGTGCGGACGTGGTGATATCCATATAGGACATGAACTGGTCACGATGTGCGGTTGCGATACTGAACTCCATATCCTTGGGGTGCATATCGAAGTTGTTGAACATATCCTCTTCAGGGCCCATGCCAGGCAAAGTGAAGGGCATAGAGTCCATGCGTTCCATCTTAATCTGTCTCATATAGTCATCAATACGTTCGAAGTTCGCAAAGAACTCGGTAAAGACGTTCGCAGCGTATTCTGCGTCAGTTTGTGTAAGTATCATGTAGATTCCTCAGTTATGTATACCATTCTACAGTATATAGCAATATAAGTCAAGCACTAAATTAAATGAAAATAAGTGTTGCCAAACGTTGCTGTTGTTGTTATAATAAGTACTTAGTTAATCGAGTTGAAGAGGGAAAACGTTATGACTGATTTAGATACCTTTGTTGCAGAGTTAGACGATTCTTGGACATTAATGGACGAGATGGATGACCGTTATGATGGTGTCATGGCAGTCATGAAGAGTTCGGCCACTTGTTTGTCCAAGGTTGGAGTCTCAATGAAAGACCTTGACGATGCATTCGGTGAAAAATATAGCGATTATCGATAACGTTACTAATTAGATAATGAAAAAGGAAGTGACTATGAAGTATATCAAAGAACAAGACCTGTATACACTACAGGAAGACTATAAGAATGCTGTTGAGAAGAACCAACCATGGATAGTCCAAGCAATGGATAAGGTCTTCGATGAGATTGACCAAGGTAAAATACTTGTAGAATATGCAAAATAAGTGTTGCCAAACGTTGCTGTTGTTGTTATAATAAGTACATAAACTAGAGAAAGGAAATGATTATGACTAAATTTGATAAAGAACTATTCACGTGGGACGGTATGTACTTGATGTATCAAGGTGAACATACTCAGTCTAAGTATTATGAGTTACCTTGTCATCCTACTAGATTAGGAACTCCAAGGTCAGAGTTTATCGCAAGATTCAAGTATGGTAGTAAACCTTGGAAGAGCTGGGTTAACTTCCTAGTTAAGAACTTCACCATTGAAGAGTATAAAGCACTGAGTGAACAAACCAGTCCGATGCAAGCAATGGAAGTCAAAGGTTTCAAAGAACGTAAGAAGAGGGTTGCATAATGCAGTATTTAAAAGAAGTCACTGACTGGGGTTCATATACTTATGTCCCCAACCATACATACATTGTCAATGACGCAGGTCAGTTGATGGGTATTATTCCGCAAGGTAAGACCGAAGCTGTTATGTACAAGAAACCAATGAAACAGTTCTCGAAGTCACGTAGAAAATTTATTAAAATAGAGGTTAAATAATATGAGTAATAAAGAAATGTATGAAGTAAGACTGGCACTAACTGGCCAATCACAATTGAAGTGGTACGCATTTGATACCGCAAAGGAAGCTGTGAAGTTCGCACTAAAAGCGATGCACGAAGAAGGGTTTACCGTTTCTGGTAAGACCTTTGAAGAGAAGTTCGAAGAACTTGAATGGATTGGTAAAGGAAGGGTGTGTCTTAATGTTTAAGTCATTTTACTTTTACTTTATGTCTTACCGTGAATCTGGTGTGTCGTTAATAGGTTCTTTCCAGTCGGCACTCGAACTGACAATTCTAGAGTATAGGGATTATGACGATGAGTTATGATTATCATAGATTGATTGCGAACGCTCTTGCGGCACAGATACGTGCTAACTCTGTTTGGGGTCAACAGTACTGGGAAGGTGTCGTAAAACAACTCACAGAAAATATGAGAAAACAAGATTCCGTTCACTAACTCTTATAAATAGCATATATAATACATGAGAGGATATTATGGCAATCACATCTAATGTTCAGATAGACAACTCTGAACTGACAACCAACTTAAACTACCTACAACCTACTGGGTTCAAGGTAGTAATCGACCGAACAAAGTATCCCAACATGGAGTACTTTGCACAGTCTGTGTCACATCCAGGCGCTCAGTTAAATCCTTTGGAATTACCTGTACGTAGAATTACATCTGTACCTTTAGCTGGTGACAAGATGACATTCTCGGAAGTTGCCTTCTCTATCATCCTTGACGAGAACATGACATCCTATCGAGAGATGTATGATTGGATGACTCGTATAGTGAATGATGGTCAGGTATCCGCACTTGAACGTACATCCAAGATACCTACCTATGCAGACATAACTCTACACGTTCTGTCTAGTGCGAACAACACTGTACAGAAGATTCGTTATAAGGATTGTGTACCTACAGGACTTGGTGCGATAGAATTCGTGTCTACTACTGGCGATACTACTTACGTAACATTTGATGCACAATTTAGGTTCTCACAATTCGAAATAGTTTAACAACACATTATGGTATATTATGATTGATTTAGAAAGTATTTTAGCCGAGTGGAAAGAAGACTCCCAAATAAGTCCGCACCAGTTGGATGAGACTTCTCGCATGACTCCGTTTCTCCATGCAAAGTATCTTGAGTATCTGTCTCTGACTAAACTTAGACTGAAGAAGTCTGAGTTCAAACAGAAAACCTTACTCAAGGACAAGTACCTTTATTATGAAGGTAAGATGTCGCAAGAAGACATCCAGTCTCGTGGATGGGCATATGACCCATACGAGGGTCTTAGTGCAACCACCAAGAACTTCAAGGAGTACTACTACGACTCCGACAAAGAAATACAAGAGTCCGAGATGACAATCCAGTATCTCAAAACTATTGTAGAAACCCTCACTGAGATTGTCAATAATCTCAACTGGCGTCACCAGACAATTGGTAACATGATACGTTGGAGAAGTTTCGAAGCTGGTAGTTAATTCATTCATATAAGGAGTCATTATTATGGCTTACAGTGAAAAAGTTATAGACCATTATGAGAACCCAAGAAATGTGGGTCGATTAGACGAAACGTCCGCAAATGTTGGTACAGGAATGGTGGGAGCACCAGCGTGTGGCGATGTTATGCGATTACAGATTCAGGTTAACGATGACGGTATTATTGAAGATGCTAAATTTAAAACCTATGGTTGTGGTTCGGCTATCGCATCGAGTTCACTTTTAACCGAATGGGTTAAGGGTCAGCATATTGATGATGCTGCACAGATTAAAAATACCGAGATTGCAGAAGAACTGGCACTCCCTCCAGTTAAGATTCATTGTTCAGTGCTCGCTGAAGATGCTATCAAAAGTGCGGTACAGGACATTCGAACAAAACGAGGTAGTTAATTCATTCATATATAGATGTATGACACTGCCTAATACTATTACCATCTCCCTGAGAGACCATGCGATGATGTTGATTGATTGTAATCAGCATCAACTCCAAGAACTCCGTGACTACTTCTCGTTCTTTGTGCCTGGCCATAAATATATGCCAGCATTTAAGACGAGGAAGTGGGACGGAAAAATCAAACTATTTAATCAGATTACTCGTGAGTTAAATGCGGGTCTCTATGAGCATCTGAAAAAGTTTTGTACTGACCGTATGTACCCTCTCCAATTACAAGAGACTGATTACGGTCATCCCGCACTGACTAACAAAGTAGACCATCAATGGTTAATAAAGTTCCAGTCAGAACTTGGTCTACCCTTTCCGTTATATGACTATCAGTATGATGCGGTCACACACGGCATCGAAAAGAAACGTGCAATCCTCTTGTCGCCTACAGGTAGTGGTAAGTCATATATCATCTATAACCTAATGCGATGGTACATGGACGGATACCCTGATAAACAGATTCTTATTGTTGTTCCTACTACAAGTTTGGTGGAACAACTGTACAAAGACTTTGAGGACTATGGTTATGATGTGGCGAATAATGTACATCGTATCTATGGTGGTAAAGACAAAAATACGACAAAACCTATAATCATCTCTACATGGCAGTCCATCTATAAGTTCCCGAAGGAATGGTTCGAGACAATGGGTTGTGTGTTTGGTGATGAGGTTCATCTATTCAAGGCAAAATCTCTATCTGGTATAATGAACAAGTGTGTGAATGCGGAGTATCGATTCGGCACTACAGGTACGCTGGATGGTACAGAGACCAATAAACTTGTACTAGAGGGGTTGTTCGGCCCGACTAGACGAGTGACTATGACCAAGGACTTGCAAGAGAAGGGTACACTCGCAAAGTTAGATATTACTATATTGTTACTGCGTTATCACAATGACGTATGTGTCATGATGCAGGGTAAGACCTACCAAGAGGAAATGGACTACATTGTCACAAATGAGAAACGTAACAAACTTATAAGTAACCTTACGATAGACCAGAAAGGTAATACGCTGGTTCTATTTCAATTCGTGGAGAAACATGGTAAACCGTTATTCGATATGATTAAGGATAAAGCAGGTGACCGACCTGTGTATTATGTGTCGGGAGAAGTCGAAACATCTGACCGTGAACAGATACGAGGTATTGTGGAAGGACAGAAGAATGCAATTATTGTGGCGAGTCTTGGAACATTCAGTACAGGTATCAATATTCGTAATTTACACAATATAGTATTTGCATCCCCTAGTAAGAGTCAGGTTAAAGTACTACAATCGATTGGGCGAGGACTGAGGAAGTCTGATGATGGCTCTGTGACCAAATTGTATGATATAGCGGATGACCTCCACGTTAAGTCACATAAGAACTTTACACTACGCCACAGTGCAGAAAGAATTAAGATATATACTAAAGAGCAGTTTCCCTACAACATATATAAATTGGATTTAAAATGAGTAATGATAAAGAATTGAGACAATTTAAAACAACCTCTGGTGAAGAGATTGTGTGTGAAGTAGTGCAATGGGGTGTTGAACACGAAGACGAAGTATTGATTCGTGCAGCCATGCGTCTAGTACTAGTTGAGACTGATGATGGGATAAAGTATTACTCATTCAGACCATGGATGGTATACCAAGAACATCCAGATGATTTGATGATTATGAACGTCAACAATGTTGTGGGTACAGCATATCCACCTGAGACTTTGTTAGTACAATATCATGAGGCTGTCACTGAAATGGCAGAGATGAATGCATCTCGTGAACAAGAATACAATCAGACATTCTCAGAGAAGGCACAAACCCAAAGACGAGCTCCCGAAGATAAGATTGATAAGATGTTACATTCTATGGATAGTGGTAGTAACGTTATTAAGTTATTTGGTGGTGACCCAGAGAAGGTTCATTAATGGTATTCAGCTTCCCTGAACGCTAAAGCTTATTATACAGTGAGTAACAACTTTTGTCAAGTCAAAATAAAAATAAAATCGGATTCACCTGTAGCGCATTCGACCTGTTTCATGCGGGTCATGTAGCTATGCTTAAAGAAGCACGGACAGTGTGTGACTACCTTATAGTAGGACTACAGACCGACCCTAGTGTAGACCGACCTGAAAAGAATAAACCTGTTCAATCAATTGTTGAAAGGTACGTACAAGTTCAGGGTTGTAGGTATGTGGATGAGATAATCCCATACGAGTCTGAAGAGGACTTGTTACGACTAATGCAGTTGACTCAGTTTGACGTTAGAATCATTGGTGAAGAGTACAGAGAAAAAGATTTCACTGGCAAGAGTTATGCGCTTGACAATTGTCTTGAAGTGTATTATAATGGTAGACATCACAACATCTCTAGTACTAATTTGAGAAACAAAATGGAAATTAAAAATGACTGAAGAAATTAAAAAACCTGTAAAAGTAAAACCAAAGGACAAACCGCATTATGTGAACAACGCAATGTTCTCCCAGTCCGTAGTGGATTACTGTACAACCGTATTAGAAGCAAAGGAGTCAAAAATTCCTCACCCTGTAGTACCTGACTATATTGCACTATGTTTCTTAAAGATATGTGAGGGACTATCCCACAAGGCAAACTTCGTCCGTTACACCTATCGTGAAGAGATGGTAATGGATGCGGTAGAGAACTGTCTAAAGGCAATCGAGAATTACAATATTGAAGCTGCAACTCGTACTGGTAAACCTAATGCGTTTGCATACTTCACTCAGATTTCTTGGTTCGCATTCCTACGTAGGATTGAGAAAGAGAAGAAACAACAAGACATCAAGATGCGTTATATGGAACAGGCTGGCGTTGATATGTTTCTTGATAACGAACTCGGTGATGCACAATCTAACCAAATCGCCAATGCATTCGTTGACACACTCAGATTCCGTATTGATGAAATCAAGGACAAAGATAAAGAGTGGAAAGAGATTGTTAAGAAGGAACGCAAAAGACGTACCGTCAAGGTCGATTCCGACTTAGGTAATTTTATAGAGTAACATACGCTTGACTTTTTATGACGGCAATGTTATACTGTCACCTATCAATGAAGAAAGAGATTAGATAATGAAAGTGGCTATACTGAACGACACTCACGCAGGGTGTCGTAATTCCTCTGACATTTTTATGGCATATCAGGAACGTTTCTATAGTGAAGTGTTCTTTCCATATCTGTTAGAGAATAATATTAAACATATCTTACACTTGGGTGATTACTACGATAACCGTAAGACAATCAACTTCAAGGCACTGCAACACAACCGTAAGATATTTCTAGAACCTATGCGTAAGTATGGTATCACTATGGATATAATTCCTGGCAACCATGATGTCTACTACAAGAACACCAATGAGTTGAACGCACTGAAGGAACTACAGGGTCACTATATGAATGAAGTGAACCTCGTAATGAAACCAACAGTTGTTAACTATGGTGGGACTGATATGGCATTGGTTCCTTGGATTAACCCTGAGAACGAGAAAGCAACACTGGAGTTTCTTGCAAACACAAAAGCAACACTTGTGGGCGCACACTTGGAACTCGCAGGTTTCGAGATGTCTCGTGGTCAGGTGTGTATGGATGGTATGGACAAGAGTGTGTTCGATAGATTTGAGACTGTTCTGACTGGCCACTTCCATGCCAAGTCTAGTATGGGTAACATCCATTACCTTGGTGCTCAGATGGAGTTCTTCTGGAATGACTGCGGAGACCCTAAACACTTCCATGTACTTGATATGGAAACGAGAGAGATGGAAGCAATACATAATCCGATTACCATCTTTGAGAAGATTTACTACGACCACGAGAAGATGGGAACGTTCCAAGACCTCTCTTATCTCGACAATAAGTTTGTGAAGGTTATCGTTGTCAACAAGGGTGACCCCTATGAATTTGAACGATTCATTGACCGTGTTCAAGCACAGAAGATTCATGAGTTAAAGATTGCGGAAGACTTTAAAGAATTCACTGGTGAGAACGTTGATGACAATGTGTCGGTAGAAGATACTGAACAGTTGGTTATTAACTATATTGACTCAGTAAGTACTGACCTAGATAAGACACGAATAAAGAAAGAGGTTTCCAGTTTGATGACCGAAGCACAAAGTATGGAGATAATGTAAGATGGCAACAAAAAATGATATTACTGGAGACAGTATTCAGACCAAGATTGGTGGTAAAGACTATGCTGATGGTTGGGATAGAATATTTGGTAAGAAGAAATCCTCGACATGGGAACACTATTGTATGGCTGAAGCAACCCTATTGGGTGTAGAGTCGGGACAAGAGTGTAACTGGTGTGGACTTAGTGAATATGAATTCAATGACGAGGACTCAAACCCACAGCTTGACTTATAGTGTTGGTTGTGGTATTATTACATCATGATAAAATTTCAGAAACTCCGTTTCAAGAACTTCCTCAGTACGGGGAACAATTTCACCGCAGTCGATTTTGATACGACACCTACCACTCTGGTCATAGGACAGAACGGTGCGGGTAAGTCCACTATGTTGGATGCACTGTCGTTTGGTCTGTTCGGTAAACCCCATCGAAAGATATCCAAAGGTCAGTTGGTCAACACCATTAATGGCAAGGGTACTGTCGTTGAGGTAGAGTTTGGTATTGGTACAAAGTCATATAAGATTGTACGTGGTATCAAACCTAATCGATTTGAGATATGGGTGGACGGTAATATGGTCAACCAAGACTCACATGCCAAAGAGTACCAGTCGATGCTTGAGAAGAACATTCTCATGTTGTCCCACAAATCATTCCACCAGATTGTTGTACTAGGGTCATCATCCTTTGTACCATTCATGCAGTTGGCCGGCGGTTCGAGACGTGAGGTAATCGAAGACCTACTCGACATCAATATGTTCAGTAAGATGAACTCTCTGTTAAAGGAGAAGATGTCTATTCTAAAAGGTGAGGTGGCCAGTAACGTTCACGCATTGAATCTTGTTGATACTAAAATCAACGCACAGAAGAAGTATCTCCGTGACCTAAGTGCGATATCCTCGCAACAGAAGAAAGAGAAACTTGACAACATCAAACACTTACAGGAAAACATCCGCAAACTCAATAACTCTAATGAGTCACTTACCAATGCGATAACGACATACGAAGTTCTCGGTGACCAACTTGATAAGAATAATGAGGAGTTGAATAAACTCAATGAGTTTGCCGCACAGTTCAAGGTACAACAGAAGGAAATTGTTAAACAAGCAAAGTTCTACGAGACCACTGACCAATGTCCTACCTGTGACCAAGCTATCGATAAGAAGTTGAAGGAGTATCATCTCAATACGTGTAAGACCAAGGCGGGTACTATAAGCACTGCGTTGGATATGCACGCTCTTCGTAAAGAACAACTTGACGCAAAGACCGCTGAGTTGAACCTCAAGTTGTCAGAGATACGTGAATGGCAGTCTACGATTCGAGCAAATGCTCAAGAGATTGGTACAATCAACCGTAACATTGACGGACTCAATAGTGACATCACTCGTATTGATAATGAGAGTGGTGACCTATCTGAAGCAAATGCCGACTTAGAGGTTCTACGAACTGACAAGGAAGAACTACAAGAGTCCAAGTATAAGTTGAACGAACAGAGTTCATACAATCAAGTCTACAGTGAGCTGTTGAAAGATACTGGTATCAAGACTAAGATTATTAAACAGTACCTTCCAGTCATCAACCAGTTGACCAATAAGTACTTACAGATTCTAGACTTCTTCGTACACTTTGACCTAGACGAGAGTTTCCAAGAGACTATTCGTTCACGTCATCGTGATGCGTTCTCTTACGATTCATTCAGTGAAGGTGAGAAACAACGTATCGATTTGTCCCTACTATTTACGTGGAGACAGATTGCGAAGATGAAGAACAGTGTTGCTACCAATCTACTAGTCCTTGACGAAACTTTTGATTCGTCTTTGGATGAAGAGGGTATTGAAAACCTCATGAAGATTATATCAACACTGGGTGAGGATACCAATGTGTTTGTTATCTCCCACAAGAGTGAACTCGAAGACGCTGCATTCCATCGTAAGATTGAGTTCGTAAAAGAAAAGAACTTTAGCAAAATTAAAGCTTGACAACCTGTGCATTATCCTGTATAATTCACCTATATTATTAAATAAACCAAGAGAGAAATACATTATGGAACTATCCGACACTACACTGAACGTTCTTAAGAACTATTCAACCATCAACCCTAACATTGTTATCACAGAAGGTAACACACTAAGAACTATATCCGTTGCACGGAATGTCTTATCTACCGCTGAACTGAGTGAATCATTCCCCCAGTCGTTTGGTATCTATGACCTGACCGAGTTCCTGAACGTTCTGTCCCTAGTCGATTCCCCAAGACTCAAGTTCTCTAAGGACTTTGTAACTGTTGGTGATTCCACTGGTCGTTCGTCTGTGAAGTATTTCTTCTCTGACCCTGAGATGTTGACTTCGCCTGGCAATAAAATCAATATGCCAGAAGCGGACGTTAAGTTTACTCTAGATACAGATACGTTAGGCAAAGTAAAACGTGCAGCTGCAGCACTTGGTCATGATGAGATTTCTATCAGACCTGTAACTGGTGCGGTTCGTCTATCTGTCGTTGACAGTAAGGACGCAACGAGTAATGCATTCTCTATTGACGTAGAGGGTACATACCCCGAAGGAGTTGACTTCAACTTCATCATGAATGTTAGTAACCTTAAGGTTGTTAACGAAGACTTTGAGGTCGGTATCAGTTCGAAACTTATCTCACAGTTCACGAGTAAACAGTCTACGATTGAATACTTTATAGCACTTGAAAAATCATCTACTTACGGAGAATAAATGATGGCAAAAGCACAACAACCAAAAGACCACACAGCAATCTACGAACTCGGCAATCGAGTATCTCGTTCTACAGTTGCAGTAATTGATACTGTAGTACAACGAGGTGGATTTAAAGGTGAAGAGTTATCTACCATTGGACAACTGCGAGACCAAGCAGTTCAAATTATCCAACTCTGTGAAGAACATCAATCTGAACAGGCTGTAGATTAAGAAAACGGGGTGTTGATTCACCCCTTTTTTTGCTTGACTTTTTGTTTCATATAGTGTACAATGTACATCTTATGAAACACTTTATTACTTTTATTATGGAGAGACAATGTCTAAAGAATTCCTATGGGTTGAGAAACATCGCCCACACACAATCGCTGACACCGTTCTACCTCAAGACCTGAAAGATACCTTTCAGAAGATTGTAGACTCTGGTGAGATTCCTAATATGTTATTTACTGGTACTGCTGGTACTGGTAAGACTACGGTTGCACGTGCAATCTGTGACGAACTTGGTATTGACTACATCGTCATCAACGGTTCCGAAGAAGGCAACATCGATACCCTACGTGGTAAGATTAAACAGTTTGCCTCATCGGTATCTCTCTCTGGTGGTTACAAGGTTGTAATCCTCGATGAGGCAGACTACCTTAACGCACAATCAACCCAACCCGCACTTCGTGGTTTCATCGAAGAGTTCTCACAGAACTGTCGATTCATCCTGACGTGTAACTTCAAGAACAAAGTAATCGAACCACTCCACTCTCGTTGTGGTGTCTATGAGTTCAACACCTCTAAGAAGTCTATGGCAGACTTGTGTGGTCAGTTCATGAAGCGACTACAAAACATCCTTGATAATGAGGGTGTGTCTTATAAGAATGATGTGATTGGCCCTGTGATTATGCGTCACGCACCAGACTGGAGACGTGTTCTTAACGAATGTCAACGTCACTCTATCTCTGGTAAATTGGAAACTGTAGTTATCCAAAACGACCTTAATGAGAACTATAGTATCCTTTTCAAGTCCCTCAAGACCAAGGACTTCAAGAAGATGCGTTCGTGGGTCGTAAACAATATGGATGTTGAACCCGCAACAATCTTTCGTGGTGTCTATGATGCGATGGAAGGTAATGTTGTCCCAACGTCTATACCTCAACTGGTCTTGATACTCGCTGATTATCAGTACAAGAATGCGTTTGTGGCAGACCATGAACTTAACCTAGTCGCCTGTCTCACTGAGTGTATGGCAAACGTGGAGTTTGTATAATGAATACTAGACAAGAAGTAGGTGAAAACCTTATTCGTAACGCAATGCAGACACCCGATGGTACTGTCATTGAATCTGTTCATCGACACGACTACGTGACTTATGAAGATGCCAATGGTAAGACCTATATGGTTGATGGTGGTTTGGCTTATTCAAGACGGTCTGTTCATGCAGACCAAATTGACTTGAATGAGTATGACGATGCACCCCATGAACGACAACGTGAAATACTCACGTGGGGAACATACGGTATCGATGGTGACCAACCATTGCAGTACAAGACTATTGCAGAGATGGAAACTGGCCACCTTGAATCCGTTATTGGGTTGGGTGGTGTATATCCTTCTTTGCGAACGTGTATGACCGAAGAGTTAAGACTACGAAAACAGCAACGCTAGCGCATTGTGGGACACTAATACAATGAAGGGAGATAAAATCATTATGACAGATGCAATTTCGATGGAAGATAAAATCATGAGAGTATGGACTCTTGTGGAAGACCTAGAAACACTGACTAAGTATGTCGGTGATGACCCATACTTCGATGGTATGGATGCTCACAAACAGGACAGACTTTTGAATGTCTTGATTGGTGTTCGTGAGTTAGCTGATATGCGAATGCAAGATTTGTGGGAAGATTTCGAAGGGTTCATCGGTGACTATTATAAATATAAACGTATTGTAGAAGCGTTGGAGAAGGATAATGAAGAAGAGTCCAAAGATTAAAATGAAGGGTGGTGCAGAGTATGATGCTCTCACATCAGCTAAACAGTTCTATTGTTACCTTGCACGGAGTGGGGTTGCAAAAAGTATCAAGAGGGGGTATAATAAGAGATTCCGAAAAGAAGGGAAAAACGAGGCTAATGAAGTAGAATGATTACTGTAGCAGATTCAGCAAAACTTCGATTGCAGACATTCCCGATGCCCGATAAATCTATCGGTATTAGAATTGGGGTTCGTTCAAGTGGTTGTAGTGGGCTTGCTTATGTACTAGAATTCTGTTATAATAGTATTGAAGAGGACATTGTGATTTTGGCACTCCATGATATGCCGAGTATATTCATTGACCCCAAAAGTATGATACACTTAACAGGTACTCGGTTAGAGTATAACAAACGTGGACTGAATGAAGGTTTTGAATTTGTGAACCCAAACGTTACTTCCCAGTGTGGATGTGGAGAGAGTTTTTATGTTGAGTAAGTACTGGACGATATGGAAACACGCACTAGGTTCCTTTGATGAAGAGGACGGATATGATGTGACCAACGAGAACCACATCTCATACATTCGAACGTTCATTGTTATTTCAAATCTCGTTTGTGTGTATCTCATAATGATTAACATTGTTGTGGGGTGGTTATGAAGAAGTGGTGGAGAATCTGGGCAAAGAGTCTGGGTGAGAAAGTAGGAGAGTAAGAATGATGAGTGAATATACACCAGACAACTGGGTAGTGATTAAGTTTACCCAACAAGTAAAGAGTGGCAACACTGGATATGGTAGAACAGAAAGGGTGTTTTACAAAGTACTCGGTGGTTGGTCAGGTGGTTATCTCGATGGCGATTCATGGAGACTGAACAGTGGTATCGTTGACGTTGAAGAGACTACTGATTCATATATCTTTATTGGTGGTAGTGGTAGTCGTTACATATGTAACAAGACTCAGGAATGTCTGAGAATGAATACTGCCGGTATATGGAAACAAATGCAGGAAGCTAGTGAAGAGTCAGCAGGGAAGGTTAAACTTGAGCTGATGAAACCTGATGACGAAATATCTCGTAAGGATTGGAAGGCACTGCTAAGTGAATAAGTGGTGGAGAATCTGGGCAAAGAGTCTAGGCGAGAAAGTTGGAGAAACTGATAAACAAGCAAACACGATTGCGGGTATCCGCACCTTTTGGTGGATATGTCATATGGCAACGTGTTGGTTTATTATATTAAACGCAATAGCCAACCACGGTTGGCACCTAATAGGATTATGATTATGAATTATCAAAAAGATGTAGAAGATTTTATGATGGCAGGAAATCAAGACTTTGCTGACTTTGACGGTATGAAGAGTAAACAAGCAAAACTCTACATGGATTTAATTACCGAAGAATACAACGAAACGTGGCAAGCGTTTAATGTTGATAAGGATATCGTAGAAGTTGCAGATGGTCTTGCAGATATGGTATGGGTCATCATGGGTATGGCATCGACACTAGACATTCCTTTCGATGAGGTTTGGAACGAAGTGAAGGCATCCAATATGTCTAAGTTCGTTGATGGTAAAGTTGTCAAGGATGAGAACGGAAAGATTATGAAACCTGATGGTTACTTCCGTCCTAACATCGGAGACATCCTCGCATGATAACATATATACGTAACAATCGAGCCGCATCTACCAATATCGGAACTGATATGTATGGAAACCGTATTGATAATGATACTGGTAACTATGTTATTGTCATAGCAAGTTCAGAAACACCACCTATTCATAAACCTATGTCATTGACTAAGGTTGGTGGTGAATGGGTTCCTGTACAGACGGAACTCGATTTTGGATAAGTGGGATGTAGCACACCTAAAGGTTGCAGAGACCTATGCTGAATTATCATCGGCTAAACGTCTGAAAGTTGGTGCAGTTATTGTAAAAGATAATCGCATCATCTCTATAGGATACAACGGAATGCCTTCTGGTTGGACTAACGAATGTGAACACTCCACAGGCATATATGCACTTGACCAAGAACTAGTCACTAAAAGGGAAGTTATCCATGCGGAATCGAATGCTATCACAAAGGTTGCAAAGTCAACGGAATCGGCGGAGGGTGCAGTTCTATACACAACATGTTCCCCCTGCCTCAACTGTGCAAAACTTATCCACCAAGCCGGAATCTCAAGGGTTGTTTACGGATACAAATATAAAGCAACCGAAGGATTGACTTTCCTTGAGAAGTGTGGTATAATTCTCGAAACGAACGACAAACCAGACCCTATTGATTTACCTTGGCAAAGGAACCTTATACCATGAATCCATTTGAATATGTAAACAGTATTAATTATACTAAGAAAGACATCATGAATACCCCCATAGATGAGAAGGCGTATGCCCCATTTATGGTCAATCGCTCGTTATCTTATTTCTCAGACACCGTTACACTCGCCAATGAGATGAACAAACACCACCACCTTGACTCACGTCTACAATATCAGTTTCTTATAAATATAGTTAGAAAGCGCAAACGCTTCTCTAAATGGGTAAAACCTGAATTAGAAAATGACCTTGGGTCGGTGAAAGAATATTATGGATACAGTAACGAAAAGGCACGTCAAGTGCTATCCCTATTATCACCTTCTCAAATTAAACAAATTAAAGAAAAGGTGAATAAAGGTGGAAGAAAGTAAATTAGTATCGTGGAGTCCCATAAGTATGTTAGAGATAACTCTAGCAGAACCAGATGACTTCCTCAAAGTCCGTGAGACCTTGACACGTATCGGTGTCGCATCACGCAAAGAACAAAAGTTATTTCAATCCTGTCACATCTTGCATAAACAGGGACGGTACTATATCGTCCACTTTAAAGAATTGTTCATGTTAGATGGTAAGAAGGCGAACCTAGAAGAGAGTGATATCCATCGTAGAAATACTATTGCGACATTATTATCTGATTGGGGATTAGTCGAGATTCAAAACAAAGAGGTGTGTGTTGAATGCGCCCCTTTAAGACAGATTAAAATCATAGGTTTCAAAGACAAAACTGAATGGGAACTATGTCCCAAGTATAATATTGGAAACAAATGATAGGGTTTGCGGAACACGTAGAAGAGATACGGGCAAATAAACATTGGTGGACACAGGTATATTTTCAGTACTCGTGGCCACAAATGTTAAACTTGGTCGATACTCATCCCCAGAAATTATATGACTGGAATCGTGACAAACAGAGACTAGGACTCAACCAATTCCATATGAGACCTTCGGCACCCGATTTTGCAAAATCAGTTGTCAAAGAAATGGAAGAGTTCTTTGTTGACCCCGCCCCAAAGAAATTCGAATACGATAAAGGTGCTCCCCAAATCACGAACATTGCGTTCTGTGGGTTTGGTCAGTTCTCTGGTTCGTATCCGAGACATAAAGACAGTATGGATGTCTTCCTTATACAAGTGTTAGGAGTATGTAAGATTACCATTGGTAAATCTGAAACTCCATCTGAGGAAGATGAGACTGTCGTTATGGAGCCAGGAAATGCCGTATTCATTCCGAGAGGAACGTGGCATCATCTTGAACCCTCAATCAGTAGAGTTACTTTCTCGTTTGGATTTGAAAGTGACACTGATTGTAATCCCAAAGACTTTGTATAAGAATTAGTTCTTATATATAGTATTGTTATACACAGGTGTGTGTAACTGATGAGAATGCCGATTAATCGGGTTCTCTGTAATCTTGCTTAAACATAATAGGAGATAAAGCGACATGACAAATCTAAAAGTAGGTAAACAATTATTCCCTCGTTCTGCATTCATTGGTTTCGACCATTTGTTTAATGAACTAGAGTACGCAACCAGACACGCTAACGACCACTACCCACCGCATAACATTGTGCGAACAAGTGAGGATGAGTTTGTTATCGAGGTGGCAGTTGCGGGATTCGCCCAAGAGGAGATAGATGTAGAGCAGAAAGAACGCTCGTTAACCATTTCTGGTAAACACGAGTCTAGAGACCGAGAAGTAATACATCGTGGCATTTCCACGAAACCCTTCAAACGACAATTTAGACTCTCAGAGTATGTCCTAGTAACTGGAGCTTCACTAAAAGACGGTATCCTTGCAGTAACCCTGAAGATGGAAATCCCAAAAGAGAAGCAGCCTCGTTCAATTAAAATAACTTAATTACGAGGAGTAATAATAGATATGAAGACCACAGGCGAAGCGAAAGCTGAACTGGTGTTATTCGCAGGAACCATCGGTATGATGTTTGTTGCACTAATGCCACTGTTTTAAAAGACTAACGAAAAAGGGGTGTAGAGATGCATCCCTTTTTTTATATCAGTAGTGATATATAAACATGGATTATGGTACAAATGAAATCATATATGATTGCAAACTTAAACGACCCTGTCTCAGTTAAGTACACAGAGATTGCCTTGGAGTCGTGGAAGAAACAGAATATACTTGACATTGAAGTCATTCAGTGTTATACTCCCGATACAATATCAGAACTAGAACCCCTCTATAACTGGCAACCTTTGCTTCAAAAAATGCAGATAGGTCAGAAGAGTTCTCCGTCTGAACGTGCCGGTGACATTAGTCATTGGCAACTCTTGAAGAAACGTGCAGAGAGTCGTGAACGGTTCTATGTGATGGAACATGACTCGTATCTATTAGATGCGGATGAGTTTAAGAGACAGTACGACTTTACTATGGAACATGGATTGTCTTATGCGAACCATGGAATGTTCATGTCTTGTTATTCGTTCTCAAGACCAGCTGCAATCTTTATGAATGACTTGTTGTTAAAATATAAGTTCCCATTGAATGGTGGCCCTTATGGTTGTGTGGAAAGGTTGGTAAAGACGTACCTGAGTAACAAGAGACCTGACGGTGACGAGTACACGTGGATGTGTCATCATTTCAACACTAGACACGTTAATATAGGTAAGACTGCGGAGGCCTTGAATTATACATATAACAATCAAACATCACACAGTCCATTCAAAAGCGCATCAACCCAAGTTATATCTAAGTCTCTTGGTATCACGCAGAACCATGATGGTATGGTGACAAAACCTTGGCAAAGACATACAGGTTTCCACGTTATCGCTTGACTTCTTATGACTAATACTGTATAATGTAATTAATCATGAGGAGAACAGACGATGGATTTCTACACATCTATAGACCGATACGGCAGCACACTTTTGTATCGTGGATATAAAGACGGTCAACGAGTAAAAAAACGCATATCATTTAAACCTACTATGTACGTGAACGCACGTAAGAATAGTGGGTGGACTACATTAGAAGGCGCCCCAGTAGAACCGATTGAGTTCGAGACTATGCGGGAAGCTACTGAGTTTCAGAAACGATATCAACACGTAGATACCTTCAAGGTCTACGGTCAGAACAATTTCATCTCACAGTATATTGCAGAGAAGTTCCCGAACGACATTGAGTTTGACCGTGACCTTCCAGTCATTACTACTATCGATATTGAGGTTCAGTCTGACCAAGGGTTCCCTGAACCTGACAAGGCAGACTATCCAGTTACCGCAATCTGCACCAAATCTAATAAGGAAGATTTCTTCCGTGTCTGGGGTCTAGGTGACTATACCCAAGAAGAGGGTCGGGTTATCTACACTAAGTGTGATACTGAGTTGCAACTACTAGACCAGTTCCTTACCTATTGGCAGAATCATGGTGCGCCTGATATCGTCACTGGTTGGAACTCTAAACAGTTCGACATCCCTTACCTTGTTAACAGAACAAGAAAGGTTATCGGTGAAGAGTCTACCAAACGTTACTCTCCGTGGGGTGTTGTGTCTAGCCGCACCGTCCGTGGTAAGATGGGTATGAAAGATGTGGACACCTATGACTTGATGGGTATTGCTCAGTTGGATTACTATGACCTGTTTCGTAAGTTTACCTACAACACGCTAGGTCAACAAGAGTCCTATCGTCTTGACCATATCGCACACGTGGTATTGGGTGAACGTAAACTCTCGTATGAAGAACACGGTAACCTACACACACTATACAAGGAAGACCACCAGAAGTTCATCGACTATAACATCCGTGATGTTGAGTTGGTTGATATGTTCGAGGAGAAACTTGGACTAATTACCCTTGCAATGACTATGGCATATCGTGGTGGTTGTAACTATGAGGAAGTGTTTGGTACAACCACTATATGGGATACTATCATTTATCGTATTCTAAACCTACAGAAGATTGCGGTTCCGTCCAAGACAGAGAAACCTAAGAGTGACTTTGCTGGTGGTTATGTAAAAGACCCCCAAGTAGGTTCGCACGAATGGGTCACGTCTTTCGATTTGAACTCACTGTATCCAATGATTATTGTTCAATACAATATGTCACCTGAAACTGTGGTTGATGGTCTGGTGGATACTGATGTAGAACGTATGCTCGCTGGTGTTACTGACACTAGTGGCCCGTATGCAATTGCACCGTCTGGTGTTCGTTTCACCAAGGATAAAGAGGGTATCATCCCATCCGTGATTCGACAGTACTATGCAGAACGTAGAAGTATCAAACAAGAGATGTTATCAGCACAGTCTGAGTACGAGGTGACCCCCACCAAAGAGTTGATGAACAAGATTGCGACACTTGACAACCAACAGATGTCTATTAAGATTCTTATGAACAGTCTCTATGGTGCTCTGGGTAATCGATGGTTCCGTTACTTTGACCAACGAGTCGCAGAGTCTATTACTCTTGCGGGTCAGTTGTCTATCCTATGGGCAGAACGTGCGGTCAATAATGAGATGAACACACTATTGAAGTCTGACAAGGACTATGTGATTGCAATCGATACCGATTCATTGTACATCAACATGGGTCAACTGGTCAAACAGTTCACCCCCAAAGACCCTGTTAAGTTCCTTGACAAGATATGTCGTGAACACTTCGAACCTGTACTGACTAGGTCTTATGCCGACCTCGCTGACTATACCAATGCGTATGTCAACCGTATGGAGATGGGACGTGAGGTTATTGCTGACCGTGGTATCTGGGTTGCTAAGAAACGATACATACTGAACGTCCACAATAACGAGGGTGTCCAGTACGCAAAACCTAAGATGAAAATCATGGGTATCGAGGCAATCAAATCTTCGACCCCACAGATTGTCCGTGAGAAGATGAAGGAGATGTTTCATATCATTGTGAACGGTTCTGAGTCGGACACACAGAAGTACATCTCCACATTTAAGTCCGAGTTTAGGAACCTACCAGCCGAAGACATTTCATTCCCCCGTGGTGTGAGTGATGTGAAGAAGTGGAGTGACCGTAAGACTATCTACAAGAAGGGTACTCCAATCCATGTTCGGGGTTCTTTGTTATATAACAAGTACACCAAGGGTATGCGTCACGAGACTATCAAGAATGGTGAGAAAATTAAGTTTGTGTACCTGAAGGTTCCGAACCCAATCAAAGAGAACGTTATCTCGTACCCACAACGATTGCCTCGTGAGTTGAAACTTGAACGATATGTTGATTACGATAAGATGTTCACCAAGACTTTCACTGACCCACTCGAACCAATCTTAGATGCAGTCGGTTGGACTGCGGAACCAAGTTCGTCCCTTGACGAGTTCTTTGGATAAGGGGCTTGACAATACATGATAAGGGTAGTATAATAGGACAATGAAATATTCACTGACGATATTCAAAAATACGTATGACAACCAAACGCATCGTGGTATGAACTTCGGTACGTGGGATAAGTTTGTGCAATTATTACACGAACTCTATACGCAAAAAGGAGAAAAAGGTGGTAGAAATTCTAGTCCTCTTATTAGTCCTGCTCGGTATGATGTCGATACTACTAGGTCTAATAAGAATGTTTCTGAGTGGTCTGGTTGGGCTTGTCTTGACGTTGATGATTATGTGGTACATAGTGATTCCGTTCGTAGTCCTATTGAGTGCTTGACCATACAATTAGAACAGATGTTTGGTCGATTCGAATATGTGTGTTATAACACTGCATCATCCAAAGCAGAGAAACCTAAGTTCCGACTAGTGTTCCCGTTGACCAGAAAGGTCAGTAGAAAAGAATTACCCCACTTCTGGTTCGCAATGAATAAACAGTTCGATGGACTCGGTGACGCACAAACAAAAGACCTGTCACGGATGTACTACATCCCTGCACAGTATCCAGATGCGTACAGTTTCTTCTTTAGAAATGACGGTGTTGAACTAGACCCCGATATGTTGATGAATAAGTATTCCTTTGTAGAACAACAGGGTAATACATTCATGGATAGACTACCACCTGAGTTACAGGCGGCAGTAATGGCACATCGTAAGAACTCACTGGACAATACCGATATCACATGGACATCCTATCGTGACTGTCCGTTCTTCCCCCGAAGATTGGAAGCGGAGTATCGTAGTATCAGTGAGACTGGTTGGTATGGTAAGATGTATGCAATAATGATTGCTATCGCTGGTAATGCATATAAGAAAGGTTATCCGATATCGTCTACTCAGATTGCACAGATGTGTAGTGAGTTAGACCTTGAGACTGGTAACTGGTATGAGAACAGACCATTGAACAAAGAGGCAGACAGAGCATTGGAGTACATATATCGTAATGGATAAATGGCAAGTAGTACAGGGACGTAAGTCCGAACAAGATAAAATACTATTATATAATGGTAAGGCGGTTGCATTTCGTGACGTTGCTATGATGTGTATCTTCTTTATGGAGAACGAAGACATTCTCTACCCACCATCAAAAGGTTTGAAGGGCGCTGAGATGTATAAAGACTATATAAAGGAAGTACTGGAGACTCGAAGAGTTCCCACAGATAGTAAGTATGCTATTAGAAAAAATCACGGAGTTGTGAAAGTATGAAAATTTTAATAACGGGTGCGGCAGGATTCATTGGTAGTCACCTATCCAATAACCTGTTGGACGATGGGTTTGATGTTGTTGGGGTGGATAACTTCAATGACTATTATGACCCTTCACTGAAGCATGACCGTATAGAATACTTTGGTCATCATGTCGTGAAATGTGACCTCAAAGACTTTGACGATTTGGATGCTGTCTTTAACGAGTATCAACCAGATATTGTCATTCACTTGGCCGCACGTGCGGGTGTACGTGACTCGGTCGGTAACGAACAACTATATCATAATGATAACATCATTGCAACTCAGAACTTGATTCAAGTGTGTAAGATGTATAATGTCGCAAAGGTGATATACGCATCAACTAGTTCAGTCTATGGTGGTACACCTATCCCTAAGACTGGTTGGACTGAGGACGAGGTTACTGGTCACCAGTTGAACCCATATGCATACACCAAGTATTGTAACGAATGTCAATTTAAAATCTCTGGACTAAACACTGTGGGACTAAGGTTCTTCACTGTATATGGCCCATGGGGTAGACCTGATATGGCATTGTACCAGTTCACCGATAAGATTGCATCAGGGGAACTAATTTCGGCATTTAACTATGGTAAGATGAAACGAGACTTTACATACATCGGTGATATCATCGAAGGTATTAAACTTGTATTGTTCTCAGACTTATTGCCAGGCGAGATATACAATATCGGTAGAGGTAAACAGGTTGAACTGATGCACTTTATTGATTGTATAAGTAATGAACTTGGGGTTGAGGCAGAAGTAGTTCTTGCTCCTCGACATCCAGCTGATACTCTAGAGACTTGGAGTAATACAGCGAAATTAAGAGAACTTGGATACGAACCAAAAGTGAACATCGAACAAGGCGTAGCATCCTTCGTTAGATGGTTTAAAAATTATTACGGAGTAAAATGATGACTGATGATGGAATGAGAAATATGACCCCCGAAGGGGAACAACAGGACGTGCAACTTAAATTAAAAATAGGTATTGTAGGACACGGATTTGTTGGTGGTGCTGTAGACTATGCGTTTACCCATCCAGAGGTCGAGAAGTTTTATGTAGACCCCAAATATGGTACTACTATCGATGAACTAGTAGATTGGGAACCACACGTGACATTCATTTGTGCCCCTACACCAATGGCAGAGAGTGGATTCGTTGACGCATCTATTGTAGAAGATGCCGCACTAAAACTGTTGGAACATACTGAGGGCGGTGTTGTTATTAAATCGACAATCACTCCCGACATAGTAGACCGTTTATACTCATCTGTGTTTGAAGATGACATCAAACGTCTGACAATCAACCCTGAGTTCCTTACTGAAAGTAATGCGAAGGCACAGTTTGTTAACGCACCTTACCATGTAATTGGTGGTCACCCTGACGCTTGTCAAGGTCTTGCACAGTTGTATGACGTATACAGTCTATGTACTGCTAGTGAATATCTGTTCACTTCAGGCCCAGAAGCTGCCTTTGTTAAGTATGGTGTGAATTCTTATCTTGCAATGAAAGTCACCTTCTTCAATCAAATGTATGATTCAATTCAGAAGTTTGGTTGTAACTTCCCTACGGTTGCTAATGCTATCGGTAAGGATGATAGGATTGGTGTTGGTCACACGAGAGTGCCTGGCTATGATGGTAAACGTGGTTATGGTGGTGCGTGTTTCCCCAAGGATACAAAAGCATTTACTTTATTCGATACGGACTTGACTTTAATTGATAAGTGTGTTACAATTAACAACAGTTACAGAAAACAATATGAACTAGATGAACGTGAGGAAACAAATAATGTCAAGTATGATGGACAAACTGAAGAAGAACAGCAAAATCAAGACGGCGGAAGTACTGTCGCAGAGTAAATTTTTTACTGAAACAGATATGGTGTCAACCGATGTTCCAATGGTGAACGTTGCGTTGTCAGGAAGTATTGACGGTGGTGTCACGCCAGGATTGACCGTCCTAGCAGGCCCTTCAAAGCACTTCAAGACCTCGTTTGCACTGCTTATGGCAGGCGCATACTTAAAGGCGAAGAAGGATGCTGTGATGCTGTTCTATGATAGTGAGTTTGGTTCACCCCAATCTTACTTTGAACAGTTTGGGATTGATACCGCACGGGTGTTACATACGCCCATCGCCAATGTCGAAGAGTTAAAGTTTGACCTTATCGGTCAACTTGAGAACATCGACAGAAAAGATGACGTTATCATCGTCATTGATTCAATTGGAAATCTTGCATCTAAGAAAGAACTTCAAGATGCAATCGATGAGAAGTCCGTGGCAGATATGTCCCGTGCTAAAGCATTGAAAGGTCTCTTCAGGATGTGTACCCCATATCTGACCATGAAGAATATACCAATGCTTGCCGTCAACCACACATATAAAGAGATTGGTCTCTTCCCTAAAGACATCGTAGGTGGTGGTACTGGTATTTACTACAGTGCAGATAACATCTGGATTCTTGGTCGTAGACAGAATAAGACGGGAACCGAGGTAACAGGTTATGATTTCGTCATTAATGTCGAGAAGTCGAGATACGTTAAAGAGAAGTCTAAAATTCCTATTAGTGTTTCTTGGGAAGGTGGCGTCGAACGTAATAGTGGTCTTTTGGACGCTGCTCTTGCTGGTGGTTATGCTAGTAAGCCTAGTAATGGCTGGTATTGTAGGGTGGATAGAAAGACTGGTGAACTTGTCGAACCCAAAGTAAGGGAGAAGGATACTCTTAAAGATGAGTTCTGGGCACCGATTTGGGCGGATACTGACTTCGCTGACTTCTTACAGAATCAGTACTCTATAACTAAGAAGGCACTAGTGTCTATGGATGATATTATCGATGGCGAATGACATTGAGACAATGTTAAGTGAGAAGATTCATTATGAGATAGTCCCAGCTGATGACGCTCATGGTTGGAACATTCGACTCCTAGAGGAATATCCTGAAACGGTTATCTCCTTTGGGACAATCGAGTTTGTTGGAGAGGATGACGAAGAAGGTCAAATCTCCTTCAACTTTAGTATTGTTTCTACACCAGATGCAGATTTATCTGTCGAGGACTTGACTCTTCAGGCATATTGTGGTAGAATACTATCTGCGGTGATAGATACGTCTGTCAGTGAGGGAACGATGGTTGCGACTGACTCCAAGACGGGTGAGTCGTTGATGACCGAAGACATGAGTGATGAAATAGAGGAACTATATAATGAACATAAATCTGGAACAGACAGTACTACGGAACCTACTGACTAATGAGGAATATATGCGGAAGGTTCTTCCGTTTATACAACCTGATTATTTTGAGGGGGTCTACAAAGGCCTCTTCAAAGAAGTCACAAAGTTTGTAGCAAAATATAACAAACTCCCAACTCTTGAATCATTCAAGATTGAGATGGATGAGAATAACTCAATGGGTGAAGAACATCACCGTGTTGGGATAGACCTATTACCAAACGTATTTACCTTCGAACCTGAGAACCTTGAATGGTTAATTGAACGCACTGAGAAGTGGTGTCAAGACCGTGCAGTGTTCAATGCGGTGATGGAGTCTATCTCTATCATTGATGGTAAACATGCAACGATGCAGAAGAACGCAATCCCTGATGTCTTATCCAAGGCACTGGGTGTTACGTTCGATACTAATATTGGTCACGATTACCTTGAGAATGTCGAGGGTCGTTATGCCTTCTATCACGAACAAGAAGAACGTGTTTCGTTTGACCTTGATATGTTCAACCAGATTACCAAAGGTGGTCTAACAAACAAATCACTCAACATTGCCCTTGCGGGTACTGGTGTTGGTAAGTCACTCTTCATGTGTCACATGGCGGCATCTGCTCTATCGCAGGGTAGGAACGCACTGTACATCACTATGGAAATGGCAGAAGAACGTATCGCAGAACGTATTGATGCGAATCTACTGAACGTAGATATCAGTCAGCTGGAGAATCTATCTAAGGATATGTTCACAGACAAAGTATCACAGATTGCCGCAAAGACTCAAGGTAAACTTATCATTAAGGAATACCCAACTGGACAGGCAAACACTTCACACTTCCGTGCGTTACTTAACGAGATGAAGTTGAAGAAGAACTTTGTCCCTGAGATTATCTTTGTTGATTACCTAAATATCTGTGCATCGTCTCGTATGAAAGGTATGGGTGGTGCGATTAACTCTTATTCTTATATCAAGAGTATTGCAGAAGAGTTACGTGGACTCGCAGTAGAGTTCAATGTACCCATCATGTCTGCTACTCAGACTACACGTTCTGGTTTCGGTAATGACGATGTTGGTCTAGAGGATACGTCCGAGTCGTTCGGTCTACCGGCTACAGCTGACCTGATGTTCGCACTCATTACTAATGATGAACTAAATAGTCTTGGTAAGATAATGGTTAAACAGTTGAAGAATCGTTACAATGATGCGACTGGCGCCAACCAGAAGTTTACCATTAAGGTTGACCGTAGTAAGATGCGATTGACTGATGATGATGACGCAGAGATGATTCCTAATGACCCTGATAAGGGTTGGGATGATAAACCAATCTTCGATAACAGTTCAGCTGGTCAGAGAATGAAGTCCGAGAACTTCAAGAACTTTAAACTTTAGGAAGATTAAATGGATATTCAATATGCTTGGCCTCTGTTCACCTTGTTCTTAATGTTCGTTTCTTTCTGGTACGGAAAGGTAGTTGGATTTATTCATGGTGAAGATGAGGGGTTTCAAGAAGGAATAATTCGAACATCAACTGTTGTGACTACGGTTATTCTGAGATGGGTGAGGGAAAACAAGGACGTGGAGATTAGTGACTTCGAGATATCAAAGATTGTCAATGGTATCAACATCACCCGACCAGACGGTAAACCGAATGACGATTCACTTTAAGAACCTTGACACGCCACTAAACTTTCTTTTGGCTGAAAAGGAAAGGTGTCTTCAGTGGGCAAATGATGTTGTCCAAGGTATAACTACACCATTAAAACTTCGTCATCGAAAACATTCTATTATCAACCACTCTATAACTAATAACGATTGGAAGACGATAGAACAGATTGTCGGACATAGACAGTCGAGAGTACTGAGACAAAGGTCGGCACTAATGGCACGCCAGTTTGGTGTTGTCAATAGAATTGTTATTGACCAGTATGATGTACCCGAAGAGATGGCCGAACTAATACAGTCGTCCATGTTTAATACCTATGGTATCCCTAAAGATGAGTGTATGCCTATAGTTCAGATACAGAACGGTGGTGAGTTGTTACATCCACATCACGGACACGCAAGGAAGTCTAGTCTATTCTGTTTGTTACAGGGTGGAGACGAAGTGACCAAATGGTATAGAGAGACTAAACCATTCAAAGTTGTGGACGAGTTCCATATCCCAGATATGAGTAAACTTGAAGTGACATCTGAGAATGTCCTAGAAGTAAATCAGTGGTTATTATTTAACCACCAAGAATGGCACTCCGTTCACAGGAAAGGTGACGTGGGTGTTAGAATCAATTTAGGTATCGATTTCAAAACAATGAACATAAACGAATGTATGGAGTATTTTAAATGAGTCAAGTAAGTCTAATAGCCCTGAGTAGTCCGTCTGCGATTACTGATTGTAATACTGCGGGTGAACTCGTGGCATATACGGCAAGGGTCAGTAATCCAGCTAACCAGTCTAACAAGAAGACCGCACCAAAGCTATTGGGTTACCTAATGAAAGAGAATCATTGGTCACCCTTTGAGATGGTGCATATGACTATGGAAATCAAAACGACCCGTGACATTGGGAGACAAATACTGCGACACCGCTCGTTTGCATTCCAAGAGTTCTCTCAACGGTATGCAGTGAGTGAGAATATCGATGTAGTGCGTGAACCACGTATACAAGACCTGAAGAACCGCCAGAACTCTAACGTAACTGATGATAGAGTCATCACCGAAGAGTGGAATCGTTCTCAACAAAGGATTCGTAACTTCGCAAAGAAGGAATATGAAGCTGCACTTAAGATGGGTATTGCAAAGGAACAGGCACGTGCATTGTTACCCGAAGGTTTGACCGAGACAACGTTGTACATGGCGGGTAGTCTACGTAGTTGGATTCACTACTGTGACCTGAGACGTGCGAACGGTACGCAGAAGGAACACATGATTATTGCCGACCAGTGTTGGGATATTATCGGTGTACACTTCCCTGATATAGTAAAGGCGTACAATGACTGAGATAGTAATTAGGAACAAGGGTCTACTTAAGGTTCTTGATGACACTGTAGAGATGTTTCTGGAACACAGAGAATTGTGTGATGAACTGTCTGATAATCTACAACGTGACGTTCCTGTTGAGGAGTGGGAGAAATTCTGTAAAGAAGAATACTTACATGAGATGATTGCTAAAGGTGAGGAACACATTGGGTTCCCTGAGACTGGTTACGGTTTTCAGGTTGCACAAGGTGCCACTAAACGACCTGATGTGTTCGCACCGTTAAAGACGTGGACAAAGACTACCCTTCCTATGATGTTTGGTGCGAGGTCTAACTCTCTGACATCCTACTATCCACCTAATGGGTTTGTGGGATGGCACACCAACTGGAACGCACACGGATACCAAATTGTTCTCACGTGGAGTGAAGAGGGGGATGGGTACTTTTCTTATTATGATAGGAAGTCTGATACCATCATTACCGAACCAGATGTTAAAGGATGGCAGGCACGATGGTATAGGTTTGGTCGTTATGATGAACCACAACATCACTGTTGGCATACCGCATGGACAAACTGTCCGAGGTTCACCCTAGCATTTAAGTTTCCTTACCAAGTTCTGTATGAGAACGAGGCACTTGATGCAATAAAAGATTTAGTAGAAGAGTTGGAAACCGCTTGACAATGGTCAGACCTTCTGTTATAATTAACCAAACCAAATTAAAATGAGAGAGATAATGAAACCACAAATTGATTACAAATATAGTGAACACCACGCAATTAAGGAATTAACCGATTACATTGATGGGACATATGGAGAACACTACTCGAAGAACAAGTTTCAGGCTACTGAGTTTATTATTGATGGTGGTCATGGTGATGGTTTCTGTATCGGCAACATAATGAAGTATGCACAACGATATGGTAATAAGAACGGTTATAACCGCATAGATATAATGAAGGTATTACATTATGCCATCATCCAACTCCACGTACACGACCACGAGAATCGATAATTATGATTAAAAACATACTGTGGTATGTAGTGTTTGCTGTAGGTGGTTTTGTTATTGGGTATCCTATAGGATACTTTATAGAGACTACTTTTAACATTATTTAAATAAACGCTTGCCAAACGACTCCTTTCATGTTATAATACTTGTATTGATAATGAGAAAGGAGTTTTTTTATGAAGGTTAAAAGTTATTACACAGATGCGAATGTTAATGGTTCGTGTCGTCAGGGTTCGGTTTTCACAACCTACCAAATACTAAAGGACATTCTGGGTGAACCTCAGTATACCGATGCAGACCCACTTGAGAAGGTCTCATGTGAGTGGACGTTGAAGGCCGAGGTCGTTAACGACTACGGTGATACAGAGTTTCAGGTTGCGTCTATCTATGCTTGGAAGTATGGTTATATCCCTACTGATGAGTGTCAGTGGAATATAGGTGGTAATAGTTATATCGCACAAGATATAATTGAACAAATCATCGAAAGACGCTTGACAAGTGATGCATAATCTGTTATAATACTTGTATTGATAATGAGAAGAGAGATTGTTATGCTGTATGTAATTGTTGGTGGTCTTATGATGATGGCTGGTGTTGGTGGAATCGAAACTGACATGGGCCCAACATTCCCGTGGTATCAGTTTGGTCTCGCATTGGTCGGTGGTGTTATAGCATTACACGGTGCAGTAGAAATTAATAATGAAGACGAGAATAACTATGAGTAAGATGGGAAAATTTATTTACCAAGTACAAGAGGTCGTTGAGAACAACGCCTTCGAAAGTTTTGATGTCATAACAGATGCACTGAAGGTGGAGTTCGCTCCAAATACAGAACTGTTTGACTTCGCAAAAGAAGTTGCTTACGAGCAATATAAAGAGATTTGTTCAGATATGGACAAGTACAGTAACTATAACTAAAGGAACTATGAACAATAGAAATAACTTTACTAGGAGACCACAACGTCCTAAACCAAAAGTGTGGCCTACAGACGGTGCTAGGCAAGTCACCGTAAGATATGATGATGTCGAGACGGCATTAAAGGTCTTCAAGAGGAAGGTCAAGAAGTCTAACATCCTCATTGATATCAAAGAGAAACAATTCTTTGAGACCAGAAATGAAAAGAGAAGAGTATCTAAACTCCAAGCGATTAGAAGAGTTAAGAAGGTGAGGATGAAAGAACTCGAACTTGAACACAAGATGAAATTTCGATATAGATAAATACTATGAGTAAACTATTATATAGACTTCATCGATTAATGAAGACAAGTAGACTTCACAAAGTTATAAAGAGGTTCGTGAATGAAAAAGAAACCACCGAAAATAAAGTCGAGACACGGAAACATACTATTCGCTAAGGATAGTCCGTTCACCCACAAGGTCGTACAAGATAAGACAAAGTACAATCGCAAAAAGAATCCCCGCAAAGACGGGGATTTTTCTTATCCGTCTATTAGTTTTATAATCATTCCAGAGATGTCATGCTTGTGATATGATTTTGCACTTGGATTCTTATGGTGTTCGACATGAAACCCTTCACCGAATGTCAATATGCCCAACCACCAATCGGTATTGGGTTTTCTGTTCCTGTGTGAATATGAGAAGATTAGTGACCCCACCAACTTAGCGAAACCAGCTGGTGCTAACCAGAGGTAGATTATTGCATATGGGTCAATCAACAAAAGTAACAATGCCCAAGCGAAGATTATAGTCCAGTAATACTTATGTTGGTACGTGTACCTCTTAACTCTCAACATATCCCTTACATACCGAAAATTAGGTTTGAACAATACTAGTGCCCAATAGGAACGAATGATTCCTTTGTAATGGGGCGAGTGTGGGTCACGGGGAGTGTCCGAATACTCGTGGTGTTGTTTATGTTGTGCAACCCATCCCAGCGCAGACCCGACCATCATTATATGTGCGAAGAATAACATAACATACTCAAACCACAGTGGACACTTAAAAACGTGGTGTGTTATGTATCTGTGGTATCCCATGCTGAGACCGAAGGTCATGATACCGAAGTACATGACTGCGGTGGCCACCCATTGCCACGTGTTCGCATACAGAACCATGGGTATGATACTGAGTGTTGCTAGTATTTGTCCTACTAATAACTGTACTGCAAAAGAATTCTTCATAGTTTTTCTATCTATTATTGTATTAATTTTATTTATACACGATTTCAATTAGCTAGTTTGTATAAATAGAAACATGGAATATGCATTTACTCTAATCTCCGAATTAGGGTTCCCTATCGCAGCCGCTTTAATTGGCGGGTTCTTTATGTTTCTGACACTCAAGTATATCATGGACGGTGTTATTGGTCAGGTGAAATCTCTCAAAGGGATTGTAGCGGGACTGGATAATCGGGTCAAAACTATGAATCATGATATGGTTCGTATGGATACTACTATGTGTGTTGTTCTAGGAATAAGACCAGACCTTACCAGAATAAGTAGAGCAGACGGAAAGAACGATGCGAGACGAGACTAGTGGATATCATAACTGCTATTAAAGACTTCGGGTTCCCCATAGTTGCAGCTATGGGTATGCTCTATATGATTTACTTCGTGTGGAAGACCATCACAACAGAAATCGAAAAGAACTTGGACGAAACAATGAGTGTGTTGATTGGACTCATTGACCGTATCAGGATGTTAGATAATGATATAATTAGATTGCAACAAAAGTTAGACACCGCAATCGAACTGAAAAGGAAAACCGATGAAAAAGAAAATACAAAAAAATAAAGAATGGCCGTTTAATCTCGTAAATATTCTAGAAGGTAGTGTTCTAGTTATTGCGTTACTGGTTGGACTTCTATTGATGGCGAACTTAACATTTGCCGCACCAATAGAACATAAGTTTAAATCGCCTTCGTTTAGTGGTATCAACCAGAGTTCACATTACCTCACGATTGAGAACCAAGAGACATCCAGAAAAGATGCGATTAAACAAGAAATAAAAGACTTAAAAGAACAGTTGGAAAGAGATGCTGAGAATACAACTCTGGCAAAGTTTATCAGAAACGTAGAGAGCCGAATTTACTCCACATTATCTAGACAGATAGTAGACGGTATGTTCGGAGAGAACCCTAGTCCTACTGGTGAGTTCAACATCGAAGGTACAGGAATATCATACGTTACAGACGGTGATACGGTAATATTAACTATAACAGATGAGAATGGAAATGTCACGACTATTACTATTCCCCTTGGTGATTTTGGTATCTAGTTGTGCCAGTCTCGGAGGAGGTAATTTCGAGATACCAAGAGAAGAAGAACCGAAAGTACAACTTACTCTATTACAGGAAGAGTTGAAGAACGTCTCAACACCGACTAGGAAACCCACGGTAGCAGTGTATGAATTCACTGACCAGACGGGACAGAAGAGACAAAACAGTAGTGGTGGAACCTCATTTAGTTCTGCTGTTACTCAGGCTCCAAATGTGTATTTGATAAGAGCATTGACACGTGCATCCAACGGAAACTTCTTCCGAGTGGTTGACCGTCAAATTATTGACCATGTGACGAGGGAACGACAGTTAATCCGTCAAACCCGACAATCATATGAGGGAAATGAATCTCAGAAGCTGCCAGCGTTGACTTTTGCTGGTATGATTATTGCAGGAGGTATAGTAGGATACGATACTTCCATTGACACGGGTGGAGCTGGTGCCAGATATTTGGGCATCGGAACTTCCCGTGAATTTAGTAGGGACACTGTGACTATCAATATTCGATTAGTGTCTGTGGCAACAGGTGAGGTTTTACTTGATGTGATATCAAGCAAGACCATACTCTCCACTGCTTTTGGCGGAGATGTGTTTAAATTTATTGAACAGGGTACTGAACTGATTGAGATTGAATCGGGCAGTACAAAAAACGAATCCGTTTCCATTGCAACTCAAAGGGCGATAGAAGCGGGAGTCTTGGAACTCATACTGAGAGGAAGTAAGTATGGTTTTTGGACGCTTAATGGAGAAACGTAATGAACACAAACAAAACTCATTATTTTACTTTTGTTATGATGTTCTTGATTGGAGCTGCACATGCAGACAATGAAATATATATTGACCAAGTAGGAAGTAGCACATCTATAGAAATTATTCAAGATGGCACGGGTAATAAAATAGGTGGCGGACTCACTGATGAAACAAAGATGTTACTCAGTGGTGACGACATGGACATTAACTTAAACTTCAGTGGTTCTACGAACAACTTGATTGGTTCCGTGATTGGTTCTAATTCGGTACTAGACGTAGACGTGACAGGGTCAAGTAATGACCTGTTCTTTGATGTTGATAAAGATAATGCCTATGGTGCTACAGGCGGGAACTATCTCGTATCAATCACTGGCGGTAACAACTCATTGGACTTAGATATTGGTTCACTTGATACTGCAAATGATACGGACTTCGACTTTATATTGGACGGTGATTTTAACACTGGCGATATAAACATCGATGCTTCTAGTCTCACATTCAACATGGATGTGATATCGGATAATTCCAACCTAGATTACAGTGCGACTGGTTATGATGGCCATAAGTTTATATTGTCTGGAGAAGGAGACTATTGGGATATTGATGTTGTCCAAGAGTCTACTCTACAGTCTGATTATTTGGAGTTAAATTATAGTGGTTCAGGCACATCTACTCAAGACGCTAATATTTGTATTATTCAATCTGATGGTGGTATCACCACTACTTGCGGCCAGTAATGACGTAGGTTCGGTTGACCGAGCAGTTGGATGGAGACAGATAGTAAGGGATGAAGAACCTTTAGAACCCAGTAAGGGTGAAGAGGTGATATCTAAGGACGACCTTCGCACAGGTGAGGGTCGTCTACAGGTACGATTCGTTGATGATAGTAAACTAAGAATGACCGAACACACACGTATTGTTATTGACAACGTGGTGTTCGATGATGACCCAAGCAAGTCTGCCTTGGCGATGACGTTTGCCCAAGGTACTGCGAGATTCATTTCTGGCCAGTTGGGTAAGGTTGACAAAGAGAATATCAAACTCAAAACCCCTACCGCATCTATCGGTATCAGGGGTACAGACTTCACCGTAACCGTTGACGAATTCGGCAAGACACTCGTGGTACTTCTACCAGACGTTAACGGAATCTCTTCGGGTGAGATTATTGTTTCGACAATGACAGGCGAAGTGGTACTCAACAAACCTTTCCAGTCTACCACCGTAGACGTGATGGAGAATCCCCCCAGTGCGCCAGCAATCCTAGACCTTACTCTGGATATGTTGAACAACATTATGATTATCAATCCCCCTAAAGAGAAACAGTCTAGAGAAGACTTCATGAATGAGATAAACGCATCCAAAGGTATTAGTTCTTTGGACGTGGACTTTCTCAACGAAGACTTGTTACAAGAAGAAGAACTTGAGAAAGACTATCTGGAATTTAATGAGCTCGACATAAACTACTTGGACGTTGACTTGTTAGAAGACCTACTGGATAATTTCGATTCCTTGGGAGAGGATGTGTTGCAAGAAAAACAGTCCAGTGGTGACTTACGTATCGAAGGTACTGAAGAAGGATTCGACCCAGTCACACAGGTTGCCACTATAGTAGAGGGCGACAAGGTGACGATACGCAGAGAGGTGAATGACAAGGTGGTTATCTCGGTAGACAAGTCAGCTGCGACAGTTATAAGTATAGAGCAGGATGGTAAGGAACTAGAGGCAATCAAACTTAATGGTATCGACAACTTGATAAGTATAGTACAATGAAGACATGGCACGTATTCGTAACACTTGTGATACTGGTGGGACTGAGGTTACTTGACCCGTTCCTATTAGAGAGTACTCGACTTTCATTCTTTGACTCATTACAACGTGGTCAGGAGACCCAACTGTCCGAACAGATTGTCCTTGTTGATATTGACGAGGAGACTCTGGCAAAGTTTGGTCAGTACCCAATCCCACGTAAGGTAATGGCAGATGAAATCGATAAGATAGAAGGTAGTCTTATTGCGTTCAACATTCTGTTCAGTGAACCTGACAGGGCGGGTGGAGACGAATACTTTGCGGACATCCTATCGTGGAAGAATG
>Ga0307984_1000033_pt1 | contig 50184 bp, 61 predicted proteins | sample EllFjometageno78_FD_203169 | JGI IMG/M metagenome (GOLD analysis project Ga0307984, IMG submission 203169) | Marine microbial communities from Ellis Fjord, Antarctic Ocean - #78 | ecosystem: Environmental > Aquatic > Marine > Unclassified | place: Southern Ocean | collected 2014-10-09
CCGGCCAGCTCCCGGCCAGCTCCCGGCCAGCTCCCGGCCAGCTCCCGGCCAGCTCCCGGCCAGCTCCCGGCCAGCTCCCGGCCAGCTCCCGGCCAGCTCGGATATGCGATACCTGGGGGGTAGATCGCATATCCGGGTCCCTTGCCCGGGGCCCGTGGCTATCGGGTCAAAAACGGCGGAAATCCGCCAATCTGGCCGCGATCCGGCCCGCCGCCGCCCGCCGCCCGGGGGGATCGGGTATAAGACCATGTTTATCGCAAACGATTAGTGATATTTTTTGTATCGACACAAATAACTTATACTACTAAGATACATCGCATACCCCGTAGCTAGAAACTTTCTCTGGGTCCCCCGAAAGATGTCGAACAACCTGTCTCCCGAAGCGGAATCAAAAAGGTTAAAGCTACAACTTCGTTTGGCGCAGCTCGAACGTAACGAAAAATGCCAGAATGACTTTTTAACCTTTGTCCGCGCCATGTGGCCCGAGTTCATCGCAGGGCGACATCATAAAATTATTGCAGAAAAATTCGAACGCGTAGCGCGGGGCGAGTTAAAGCGCCTGATAATCAACATGGCTCCGCGGCACACGAAGTCTGAGTTCGCATCTTTTTTGTTTCCCGCATGGATGATGGGCCGCGTTCCGCGAATGAAGATCATTCAGGCGACACATACGACTGAGCTTGCGGTAAACTTTGGCCGTAAGGTTAAGAACCTGATCGAAGCTGATGAATACCGGGAGGTTTTCCCTGATGTAAAGCTGGCTGTTGACAGTAAGGCTTCTGGTCGTTGGGACACGAACAAGGGCGGGATGTATTACGCTGTTGGTGTTGGTTCGAATCTCGCGGGCCGCGGCGGTGATTTGGTGATTATTGATGATCCTCATTCGGAGCAGACTGCGATGTCTGCGAATGGTTTTGATGATGCGTGGGATTGGTACACTGGGGGCCCTCGGCAGCGTCTCCAGCCCGGAGGTTCCATTGTTTTGGTCCAGACTCGGTGGTCTGAGAAGGATATGACGGGTCAGTTACTTCGTTCTATGGCGAAGGACCCTTTGGCGGATCAGTGGGAGGTTGTTGAGTTACCGGCTATTTTTGAAAGTGGGGAGCCTTGTTGGCCGGAGTATTGGTCTCTTGAGGATTTAACCGCGGTCAAGGCGTCAATTCCGACTTCCAAGTGGAATGCTCAGTATCAGCAGAACCCTACGGGTGATGACAACGCTATTATTCCTCGGGAGCAGTGGAAGCGGTGGGATAAGACCGTTGTCCCGCAGTTAGAATTTGTCATTCAGAGTTATGACACGGCGTTTAGTAAGCGTGAGACGGCGGATTATTCGGCAATAACGACGTGGGGTGTTTTTTATCCAGATGAGGACGGCATCCCGAATTTAATTTTATTAGATAGTAAGAAGGGCCGTTGGGATTTTCCGGAGTTGAAGCAGGTTGCTTTTGAGCAATATGGTTACTGGGACCCCGACACCGTCATAATCGAAGCTAAGGCGAGTGGTATGCCTTTGACGCAGGAATTACGTCAAACGGGTATCCCTGTTGTAAATTTTACGCCGTCTAAAGGTGCGGACAAGGTCACGCGGGTTCACGCGGTTTCTCCTTTATTTGAGGCTGGGATGGTTTGGGCCCCCGACGAGGTGTTCGCGGAAGAGTTAATAGAAGAAGTTGCAGCTTTTCCCAATGGAGAATATGATGATTTGGTGGATAGTATGACGCAGGCGTTGATGCGCTACCGTCAGGGCAACTTTGTGCGGCTTCCGACGGATGAGTATGAAGACGAGCCGGTCAATCTGAAGGTCATGGCGTATTACTAGGGCGGAGACGTATGGGCGAATCAAAGGTTGATCTAGGCGCGGGTAGTCCTTCTTTTGGAATTGGCGGTTATCAGGTAACCCCCCGAGTGTTTTTTGAGGGCTCTCAGACGGGTCGTACGCCAACGGTCTCGTTGCCCGAGGGGGACGTCCTTTATGACCAGCAAGATTTTAATGTTTCCGGGAAACTTGGCGCGGACGTCCAAACCCCCGGAGGAGACACGTTCGGCGCAAGTGCCGCGGGCTATGCTTATCGTGGCGGGATAGAGTTCCCGGATGCGATGAAGAATTATGGTGCCGAAGACCTTACGTATAACTCTCGCGGCGTGGAACCTTCCGAGTACCGCGGTTACTACCAGATGAAAGACGGCCCGCGGGCCGAGGGCTTTTATCGCCCGTCTGCGGACCCGACGCGTGAGGATGAGTATGGTGGCCGTGTAAGTTACACCACCAGCTTTGAAGATGGCGGAGAGGTCGGATATTACCCGGATGGCCCCAAGGTTGATCTAGGCGATGGAGCCGCGAAAGTCGCAGCGGACATCGCGGACCTCGGGCCTTATCTTGAAGGCAACTATATAGCTCAGTTGGGTCTGGATTCGCTTCCTCTGGATCGTATTTTTGAGCTTAAAGGAAAGTACAATACAGCCGGTTTCTATTCCCCCCAAGACGCTTCAGCCCGACGGCTCAGCATATCCGACAGGTTTGCTTTGGAGGAGATGACTGCTCAAGGTCGAGACCCTTCTTCACTTTTTGACCCTAGTCTTAGGGGGGTCGTTTCAAATCCTCTCAAGGATTATTTGTCTTACAGCTATCCCGATGCCTCTTCGGGAGACACGTACGTTGAGCCTTTTGATACAAAGATTGGAAGCCGTTTTTCGCGGCCCGGGGAAGAGTTTCCGAGACCAAAGGAAGAAGAGTACCTAGACCGCGATCTGACTGAAGAGGAATCCCGCCGCCAAGCGCTAGGAACTCTAGTACACGAACTGACACACGCGGGGGACGTTGCGTTAACCAGAACGCTTCAAGCAGACGACGAACCCTATAACGCGGGACGTGACCTTGGCGAAAATTATGCCAGACTTATTGATATAATGAACAGAGACAGGGGCATTGGCACTCTTCAATCCGATCTAGGCAGGGAATATGAGGGACGGGCCGTGTCCAAGGGCATTCAAGGGCGGTACATTGGCGACCCGTTTGAGACAAGTGTACGAAAAGACGGGTTCTTTAATACGCGAGAGCGGCTTGACCCGAAAGACTTTGAAAAGGCTGTATTGGGCATTCCTGCTCAGGATGCAGCAAGGCGCGAATTATTTCGGCGCATGGCCGAGAGAACACCTACGGGTGGATATGCAGAAGGCGGCCCGGTGTCCGCGGGCCTTGGCTCGTTGCCCGCGTCCGAGAACATTCTTACAAGTGGATCAATCAGTATGTCGCCGTCCAAGTATCCGAACGTAGACCCGCGGACCGCGGCCCTTGGCTCACAGATACTCAAGAAGGCCAAAATACCCGGCAAGTTCCCCGATATGCTAAGTAACGCGGACCCTAAAGTTATCGGCCAGATCAACCGGATCATGGCTCGTCCCGAAGGGAAGCGTTTGCAGTCCCCCACCGAAGGCATTTCTTTGCTCATGCCGTCTGGAAAAAAAACAAGTTAGATGGACGGCGTAATCGACATTAGATTATTGATTACACTGGGCGGGATATTGTTTTCCGTAGCGGGGGCGGCAGCCGTTGGAAAGATGCAGATTTCCAGCATTCTTAGCAGTTTGGGGGATATTGAGAAGCGCCTCCGCGCTGTAGATAAAAGGATTGACCTTTTGGAGACGTCAACGGAGACTCAGGAGCAACGGTTAAAAATCTTGGCAGCGATGTCCAGTCCGGAGAACATGCGCCGCGACCACATGCAGATTGCTGAAGTGTTGGCAAACGTAAATTTCCTTCGTGAGGAGGTAGAGCGTTTAAGAAAGCTACATAACGGCGCTCATCCGCCGGTTGCTTCAGAACGGCACGGCGTGTGAGCCGTGCAAGGAAAAGTAGTGATTATCCGGATACAAGGGTATAAGATAAGACACTTTTTGAAAGGTAAGTGATCCATGGCTATCGAACCGCGGCCCATGGCGGGCCTTATGGACACTAATGTCCCTTCTCAGTTAGACGAGGAAGACCTCGCGGCGGAGATTGAAATCGAGCTTCCGGGTTCGATGGACAACAACGTTATAGAGATGCTTTCGGAGGAACCTCCGGAAGAAATAGAAATTTACGAAGACGGCGAAGACACCATTGTTGACTTCGAACCCAGCGACACGCGTGGGGAGAGCGAAGAATTTTTTGAGAATTTGGCCGAGGAGCTTCCCAAATCAGAGCTTGGGTATATTTCCGGGCAGCTTCTGGACGAGTACGAAGGAAACCGTTCTAGCCGTCAGGAGTGGGAAGACGCGTACGCTGACGGTTTGGAGCTTCTTGGGTTTTCGTATGACGAGCGCACGCAACCGTTCCGCGGGGCTTCCGGCGTAACCCATCCTCTCTTGGCAGAGGCTGCTACACAGTTTCAGGCTCAGGCGTTCAACGAAATGCTTCCAGCCAGTGGCCCTGTTCGGGCGGCTGTTTTGGGGTCAGAAACCTCTGAAAAAGAAAAACAAGCGGGCCGCGTCCAAGAGTTTATGAATTATTACATCACTAACGTGATGGAAGAGTATACGCCTGAGTTCGACCAGATGATGTTCTATCTACCGCTGGCGGGCTCGACCTTCAAAAAGGTGTATTACGACGAGATGCTAGGAAGGGCCGTAAGTCGGTTTATTCCGGCGGAAAACCTTATTGTACCGTACAACACGTCGGACCTAGAGACGTGCCCGAATATTTCTCAGGTCGTCAAGATGTCCTTGAACGACTTACGCAAGTTTCAGGTTTCGGGGTTCTATCGGGATGTCCCGGTTATTCCCGGGGAGCCTGAAGACAACAGCGTACAGAACGAAATCGACCGCATAGACGGCAGCTCACCTTCCCAGACAGACTACGACTGTACCCTTTTGGAAAGTCATGTTGATCTTGACTTGGAGGGCTACGAAGACCTTGACGAAGACGGTGAGCCAACCGGAATTAAACTGCCGTACATCGTAACTCTGTCCATGGACAACGGTCAGGTTCTTGCTGTCCGCCGTAACTTCCGCGAGGAAGACGAGCTTCGTAAGAAGATACAGTATTTTGTACACTACAAATTCCTTCCGGGGTTCGGCTTCTATGGTCTTGGACTAATCCACACTATTGGCGGACTATCCCGGACGGCCACTGCGGCGTTACGTCAGCTAATTGACGCGGGCACTCTCTCTAACCTGCCAGCCGGGTTCAAGGCCCGTGGTATGCGGATAAGGGACGACGATGACCCGCTCCAGCCCGGTGAGTTCCGGGACGTTGACGCGCCCGGTGGTCGCATTTCCGACAGTTTAATGGCCCTCCCGTTCAAAGGTCCGGACCAGACACTGTTCCAGCTTCTCGGTTTCGTTGTGGACGCCGGACGTCGCTTTGCGACAATCACGGACATGAAGGTAGGGGACGGGAACCAGCAGGCTGCGGTCGGTACGACGGTTGCTCTTCTGGAACAAGGTTCGCGGGTAATGTCCGCGGTCCACAAACGTATGCACTACGCCATGCGTCAGGAGCTAAAGCTTCTTGCAAGCGTTGTTTCCGAGTACCTTCCGCAGGAGTACCCGTATAGCGTTGAGGGTGCAGAATCCTCGGTCATGTCAAAAGACTTTGACGACCGGGTTGACGTTGTACCGGTTTCGGACCCGAACGTGTTCAGTCAGGCGCAGCGTATTGCGTTGGCACAGGCGAAGTTGCAGTTGGCTCAGTCGGCCCCTGAAATGCACAACATGTACGAAGTCCTTCGTGGCATGTACGACGCGTTGGGTGTGCGGGATACCGACAAAATTCTTCGCCGTACTACGGACGAAGAGCCTGTTCCGTTGGACCCTGCTCAAGAAAACATAAACGCTTTGGACATGATACCTCTGAAAGCTTTTGAGGGTCAGGACCATCAGGCTCATATTATGGCCCACATGGTTTTTGGTTCGACACCGTTGGTGGGGTCCTCCCCCACAATCGCAGTGTCTCTCCAGAAGCACATCATGGAGCATGTCCGGCTGGAGGCGTCTGAAGCGGCCCTTGTACAGTACATGCAACAGGTTGGTGCGCGACAGGGCCAGCCTTTGTCCGAAGAAGAGATGTTGCAGGTAGAGGCTCTTACGGCTCAGCTTATCGCCCAAGGTATGCAGATGCTCAAGCAGCTTAGTCAGAAAGTTTCTGGCGGGGACGCACCTGACCCGGTTGTTCAGCTTAAAGAGCAGGAGCTTCAGATCAAGGCCAAGGCAGAAGAGAATGACGCTGCGGTGGATCAGGCCAAGCTTGCTCTGGACCAGCAGAGTTTACAGGTTCGTAACCAGCAGTTTAACCAGCGCCTTCAGAGCCAAGAGCAGCAGACGCAGTCTCGCATTCAGGCGGCGATGGACCGTGAGTATTTGAAACAACAGACGAAAAGGGGCCAATGATGGCTAGTGTCAAGATTGTAAGCAACAAACCGGAAAAATCCCCCAAGGCTGTCGCATATGCGGACATTAAGGGGCAGGGCCGCATTCCGTACGGCAAGACGCAGGACGTAAAAATCCCGGACTCCATGAAAAGAGCCACGGCCCGCGGCATGGGTGCCGCGCAGCGTGGGGGTGGCTACTGGTCCTGCTAAGGTCGGACCTAACAGCCCCCAACCCAAGAAACCCTAACTGTACAAAGGTGAATCCATTGACTCAAATGATCGCGATGTCCTACGGTGAAGTGTTTATCATTGCAATAGTGGTCGGGGGACTATTGTTTGCCGCGTTTAAAAAGTGATTGGCATAATAGGGTCGATACTCGGCCCGCTTATTGGTGGCGTCAGGGACTACGTCAGTACCGGACAGGAAATCAAGAAGGCCGAATCCGCTAATAAGGCCCGGCTGCTCCTTGATAGTCAGTCGAACAACTCTGAGTGGGAAATGGCCAGTCTCACAGACAAAGACCGCTGGTTGAGGCGAGGGTCTTTTTCCATGTTTGCCGCACCTTTTTTCTGGGCACTATACGACCCGGCGGCTGTCGAGCAATACTTCACTATAGCGCTAGCGGCGATGCCGGACTGGTATATAAAAATGTTTGGAGCAATGGTGGGGGGTGTTTGGGGCATCTCAGCCTTAAAAAACACCGCGCCTGCTCTAGTTGGTGGAATACTAAAGGCCATCAAAAAGTAAAGTGTACTCCGAGAACCAGAGACTGGGGAAGCTGGGAGAGACAATCCTTCAAATGACCCTTTTAGAAAAGGGCTTCATGGTTTTTTTCCCAATCTCCTCTCAGGGCCCTGTTGATCTTGTCGCTATAAGCTCTGAGGGGGTCACTCACTTCTTTGACGCTAAGGTTGATCGAGCCCGTATTAACCCGGGAAGGCTAAAAGCTGAACGGATTTACCGAGTCCGGAGCAGGCTCCAGAAAAAGCTGGGTGTCCATATAGCGTATGTAGATATATACAAAAAAACCGTCCACTTCGTACCCCCTCTCAAGGTTTGACCTAGTGTCACCTAGTGTCGTATAAACTCCCATTCAACTTTCCCTTAAAAGCGGATAAATATCATAATGAATGAGATATTTCTTGCAGAGGCAACCTTTCGTCTGATAAAAGAGAGACGCTCTCTCGTACTGGACGTCCTTCAATACAACAACGTCAAATCAATGGAGCATTACCGAGAACTCATGGGTGAGTTAAAAGCCCTAGAGTTGATTGAACAGGAACTCAAGGGCCTGCTAGAAAAACAGGAGCGACAAGATGACTAAAACGGCAACCGCTAACTTCTCCGACGTTGGAGAAGCTGCGGAAAAAGTAGCTTCCGCGTATGTTAGTAAAGAAGAAAGGGTCTTAGACCCTACCCTCCTTGATAAAGCTCTTATAGAGCGTATCCCCAACCCAACGGGCTGGAGACTTGTTGTCCTCCCGTATCGTGGAAAAGGGAAAACCGAAGGCGGGGTTTTGCTTCCGGACAAAATAGTCGATGACAACCAGATTGCCACGCAAGTCGGTTATGTTCTTAAAGTAGGCCCTCTGGCTTACAAGGACACTGACAAGTTTTCGGGACCCGCGTGGTGCAAAGAAACCGACTGGGTAATGTTTGCGCGTTACGCCGGTTCCCGTTTTCGCATTGACGGTGGGGAAGTTCGAATCCTCAACGATGATGAGGTTTTGGCGACTATTTCCGATCCGGAAGACGTTTTACACATGTAGGAGGCCTTTATGGCAGACGATCAGGTTGAGTTTGATACCGACGAAGAAGAGGTGTCGATTGAAATCGAAGAAACCGCTTCAAACGAAGACGGCGTTATCCTTACGGAAAGCGGCGAGGCTGATGAGTTTGACAAGGCTCAAAACGCGACACAGAAGCGAATCAATCAGCTTACGAAGAAAATGCGTCAGGCAGAAAGAGAGAAGGACGAAGCTGTCCGTTACGCTCAGACTGTTCAAGGTGAGGCAAATACCCTAAAGGCCCGTGTAGACGAGCTAGATAGCGGTTATGTTAATGAGTTTAGCGGAAGGGTTCAAAGCGAGCTTTCTTCCGCAGAGAATGATCTCAAGAACTCAATAGAGATCGGCGACACGGACGGTGTTGTGTCCGCGCAGCGCAAGATAACGGCGCTTGCCATTCAAGCGGATCGAGCGTCTCAGGCACAACGCAACAGTGAAATGCAGCGCCAGCACGCCGAGTTGCAACGTCAGCAGATGCAGCAACAGGCGCAGCGGCCCGCTGCCCAACCCCAACCTCGTAGACCGGACCCTAAAGCAGAGTCGTGGGCCGCGGAGCGTGAGTGGTTTGGTTCTGACGAAACAATGACGTACGCGGCGTTTGGAATCCATAAAACTCTCATAGAAGATGAGGGGTTTGACCCCAGTAGCCAAAACTACTATGATGAGCTTGATAAGCGTATGGCGGATAACTTCCCCCATAAGTTTAATAACGGACCCACTGGCAAACGACCCGCTCAGACGGTTGCCTCTGTTAACAGGTCTGCATCTGGGCGCGGAAAGAAACAGGTTCGACTCTCCCCTACCCAAGTCACGATGGCGAAAAAGCTGGGAGTGCCACTAGAAGAATACGCGAAATACGTGAAGGATTGAACAAATGAGTGACGAAAACGTTATGAACGATAGTAGCCCCTCTGACCGCACTCCTCGCGCTAAAAAATCCCGGAGTTCAACGGCCCGGCGTAAGCCGTGGGCTCCACCGTCAATGCTCGAAGCTCCCCCCGCACCCGACGGGTTCAAACATCGTTGGATTAGGGCTGAAACTCGCGGTTATGATGACCGTAAGAACATCAGCGCGAAACTTCGCGAAGGCTGGGAACTTGTCCGTGAGGATGAATACCCGGATTTTGAATCACCCGTTATTGAGAGTGGTAAATACGAGGGGGTATTTGGAGTTGGCGGTTTGCTTCTCGCACGGATTCCCGTGGAAACGATTGCAGAACGGACCGATTATTTCCGGCAACGGAACTCGGACCAGATGCAGGCTGTGGATCACGATATGATGCGCGAGAATGCACATTCATCGATGACGATCAATCAACCTGATCGTCAATCTCGTGTAACCTTTGGTGGTTCCCGGAAATAGGGGCCACCTCCTTTAGGAGTGATCCAAAATGGCAAATCAGTCAACTGCCTACGGTCTTCGTCCTATCGGTCTAGTCGGCTCGGGCGCAAACTCGACGGGTCTTACGACCTACGAAATTGCGTCTAATAACACCGATGCCATCTTTAATGGCTCTATCTGCGTTCCCCTCGCCGCTGGCGTGATTGGGCAAGCAGGAGCTACAAACGGTGGTACCACTCAGGCGCTTGGCGTTCTGATGGGTGTTGAGTACGTAGACTCAGTGACGAAGAAGACGACCTTCCTTAACTACTGGCCCGGTTCCGGCTCGGTTAGCGTTGACACGAATCATCCTGTCAAAGCTCTCGTTGCCGACGACCCAAATCAGTTGTTCAAGGTTGCTAGTGATGCGACGCTTACGGATCGTGCTACTGCTGTAGCCGCGATTTTCGCGAACGCCTCTCTCGGCACTTCGGCCCGAACCGGTTCTACCGATACGGGTCGTTCAAACTCCGCGCTTGGAGTTAGTACAATCGCTACTACGGCTACCCTTCCGCTTCGTATTGTTGGCATCCTCGACGATGCCGGTAACGAAGACTACACGGCGGCAGGTATCCCTCTGATTGTGCGTTTGAACGCTCATTTCAACGCGGGAACGCGGGGGTTTGCTTCGCAGACCACTGCCGACTCCACCGGCATCTAGGGGGGCATATAGATGGCTATTTCTCGTTCACAACTGGCGAAAGAGCTTGAGCCCGGACTTAACGCTCTTTTTGGTCTGGAATACGACCGATACGAACAAGAGTCTTCGGAAATCTTTGAAGAGGAGTCTTCGGACCGCGCCTTTGAAGAAGAAGTGATGCTTGGCGGCTTCTCGACCGCTCCCGTGAAAAACGAGGGCAGTGCAATCACGTTCGATGACGCGCAGGAAACCTATACTGCACGTTACACGCACGATACGATTGCGTTGGCCTTTTCGATCACGGAAGAGGCTATCGAAGACAACCTTTATGACCGGCTTGCTAGCCGGTACACTAAGGCTCTTGCTCGTTCGATGGCGCAGACGAAGCAGATCAAGGCGGCGGGCGTTCTGAACAACGCGTTCAACACCGCTTTTGCGATTGGCGATGGTGCGGCCCTTTGTTCGGCGGCTCACCCATCCCTTTCAGGCAACCAGCGTAACCAGCTTGCTGTAGCAGCGGATCTCAATGAGACCTCGCTGGAGCAGATGCTGATCGACGTTGCTAGCCTGACTGACGAACGTGGTCTGAAGATTGCGGTTCGTGGCATGAAGCTCATTATTCCGAAAGAGCTTCAGTTCATTGCGGAGCGTGTCCTTAACAGTAACCTGCGTAGCGGGACGGCTGATAACGATACGAACGCGATGAAATCGATGGGGATGATCCCGGAAGGTGCGGTGGTTAATCACTTCCTCACGGACTCGGATGCGTTCTTCATCAAAACCGATGCCCCGAACGGGTTTAAATACTTCAACCGTTCTGCGCTCAAAACGGCGATGGAAGGTGACTTCGACACGGGTAACATGCGCTTCAAGGCGCGTGAACGCTACTCGTTCGGTGTTTCCGACTGGCGTTGCGTTTACGGCACCCCGGGTGCTGCGTAAGTTTTAAAAAACTTTCCGACAAAGGGCGGCCTTTGGGCCGCCCTTTTTTTCTGTTCTATTGATGACAAACTGTGTTAAAAGAAGACATCCCTGACAGCCGCACTGAGCGTCTGACACAACCCACGACAGGAGATACAAATGGGTATCACTACTTTTTCAGGCCCGATTAAGGCCGGAACAATCAAATCCACGACGGGCACGACCCTTGGCACCGATGTTAAAAACACCGGTCAAGTTGTTATGGCGCAGACGTTTAGTACGGGCACGGACCTTGCTGCGGGCGCATCTGCCGCAAACACGACAAATGTCATTATCCCCGCCAACTCCCAGATCATCGATTGTGTTATTGACTGCCCGACCGCCATGGCTGGAGCCACAGCGGTTCTGAGTATTGGCGACACGGTCGGCGGGAATGCAACGTACGTCAATGCTTTTTCGATCACCGCGGCTTCCGGAGTGGGGCGTAAATACCCGACGACAGAGGCGGGCGGCGCACTGGCGTGGGCGGACACAGGAACTTCAGACGAGCGGGTCACATGGACAACCACAGGCGCTACCAGCGCTGGTGAAATCCGAGTTACCATCCTGTATCAGCAGAACTCTAATCTCGCTTAATAGGTGATTTTAAATGGCTGGTTCTGACGTAAAATCAAAAAGATTGACGAGTGCGACTTCCGCGGGCGTTGGCCCTGCACGTATTCGACAGCTTCAGATTAAAACAACTACAGGTACTCCCAGACTCACTGTTAGCGACGGGGACGGAGGGGCAACCGTAATTGATATGGACCTGAACGCGTCGGACACGCATTCGGTAAACATCCCGGACGATGGTATACGGGTGAGCGATATCTTTATCGCAACGTTTACCGGTTGTACGTCTGTCACGGTCTTTTACAGCTAATCCGAGGGTCAAATGGTTCGTCAACGGTGGTCCCTAAACCCCACAACGTTTTTCGAAACATTTGACCCCCTGATTCTCCTGTAATGGTTGTCTCCGGGTTTTACGTTGCCGCAATAGAGGACTCCGAAGAGCCGGACTTGTTCCTGCAATTCACGGGTTTTTCTTCGGCGCATGAAGCCGGGTGTTTTCTTGAGTGGTTGGACGAGGTCTTGCAAGACCCTTTTTCCGGCATAAACGAAGATATAAAGCATTGAACATGGGAAAAACCCTTACCCTCACCCTTATCCCAGCCGTTGCGGCAGTCTTTTTTTCTTTCTTAGCGTGGGTAAGTCTTACTTTAATCGAAGTGGACAAAAGAACCGCAACCACTGTTGTTAAAGTCGAACAGAACTACGATATGATTAAACCGATGTGGGAAGCGTTTGTTCATTCCCGCAAGATCGCGAGGGCACATGCCGAAAGTTCGCACCGGCCCGAAACCCGGTAAGCCTAAACTTACTTATTTCCGCAAAGGTGGGTCGGTTTCGGCTAAGAGCCGGGGCAGCAAAATATGCCCGGCGGGCAAGGCTTGGGCAAAACGCACGTTTGACACGTACCCGTCGGCTTATGCAAACTTAGCGGCTTCCAAATACTGCAAGGACCCCAACTATGCGAAAGCTTCGAAGAAAAGGAAGAAATCGTAATCATGGGAAAGTTACAGGAGTGGTTGGATGAAGACTGGGTCCGAATTGATAGCCGTGGTAACATCGCGGGTGAGTGCGGCACATCAAAGAATAAAAAAAACCCTGACAGATGCTTACCTAGAGCTAAAGCATCCTCTATCTCTAAGTCTCAGCGTGCCTCTACGGCTCGTAAGAAAAAGCAGGGCGCTTCTAGCGGCAAAACTGCTGTGGCTAATACAAAGGCTGCAAAAGTTACACGAGCGGCTGCGGGTGGAGTAGTTGTAGGTACTCCTTACCGTAAGCTTAACAAGGGATGTGGTGCGGTGATGTCGAACCGCCGTAAAAGAACGCTTTATACCTGACATGCTTGAACAAGAGATAAAAACTGAGCTAAGAGAGTGGTCTAAGCACGCCTTAGAATCACCTTCTCCGTTTTTTAACAACCTCCCTGCATGTCCTTACGCAAAAACAGCGTGGGACGAGGACCGAGTTGGCTTTGTTTTTAAAACGGAAGACGATAGCCTCTCTCTGTACCAAACCATCGCAGGTTTCGATGACCGGTTTGATGTCACCTTTGTGGTTGATCTGTGCTATCGAAAAGACCCGAAAGATTTTGAGGATTTTCTTCACGCGTTGAACGAAGCCATTGCCGACGGCATGTTTGGTCAGCGAGATGTTTGGGTTATGGGTTTTCATCCTGATGATGATCCGGAGGATTTCCTAGATGACGGGTCTTTTTCCCCTTTAGTAAGAGAAAAGTATGCTATCATCTTTGTACAGCGGCTAAAGAATCTTCACGAAAAGTCTCAGGCTCTGAAGGCTTTGGGTTACTACGATGAAAGCTTTGAAGTTTTTGAAAACACTGATCTCTACGCGAGTAGAGAAAACCTCTATAGGAGATTAATCGATGGCAATGAAACCACGTAAGAAAAAACCCATAAAGAAGCTGCGCGGCGGCGGCATGGTTAAGAAAATGCGCGGCGGCGGAATGGTTAAGAAAATGCGCGGCGGCGGAATGGTCAAAAAAAGAAAGTGATTAAGTGGCGGTTTCTTCCAGCAAGGATTTCCAGCTTGATGTAAACGAGCATATCGAAGAGGCTTTTGAGCGGTGCGGCTTGGAAGCAAGGACGGGTTATGACTTGAGAACGGCGAAGCGTTCCCTGAACCTTCTTTTTGCGGAGTGGGCCAATCGGGGGATTAACCGTTGGACGATTGAGCAGAAGACTGTGGTCCTTGCTAGCGGGGTTTCTGACTATCCTATTGGAACGGTCACCTTGAAGGTGAACGCTTCCGCAGGGTTTGTGGGCGGGGAAACAATTACAGGTGGAACCAGTGGAGCCACCGCGCAGGTAACCAACGTTAACTCTGCTACGGTGCTAGCCATAAACGTCCCGGTAGGGGCGTTTTCAGTAGCCGAAACAATTACAGGGGGCACTAGCGCCACAACGGCAACAGTTGGGGCCGTTGTTTCCCTAGAGGATGTCCAAGCAACCATTGATATTTTGTCGGCAACAATCAGACAAAATACGGGGACGGCTAGCCAGTCGGACATTCAAGCAACCCGCATAGGCCGGGACGCGTACCTTGGTCTTACAAACAAGAACTCCACCGGTCGTCCTGTCCAGTTTTATGTAGACCGGCTGATTACCCCGGTTGTCCGCCTTTGGCCCGCCCCCAACGCTAACGACTCTTACTCGCTGGTGTTTGACCGCTTGACGCGAATAGACGACGCGGACACTCAAATTAACTCGCTGGAGGTGCCTTTCCGGTTTTACCCTTGTGTTTCAGCAGGGTTGGCGTACTACCTCTCCGTTAAGTTCGCCCCCGAAAGGGTTTCTCTTCTGAAGACCTTGTACGAGGAAGAGCTTCAACGTGCGATGGACGAGGACCGCGATAGGGCGTCCCTTCAGATTTCTCCTTACTCTTCTTTTTACGGGAGGTAGGTTTGGCTCGTTACGCTTCTGGCAAGAAATCACAAGCAATCTCTGACCGGTCCGGGTTTCAGTACCGGTACAACGACATGCGAAAAGAATGGACAGGGGCGCTTGTTGGAAAAGACGAGTGGGAGCCCAAGCAGCCTCAGTTAGGGCCGTTCAAAGAGGTTTCCGACGCGGAAGCCTTAAAAGACCCTCGTCCCGACCGCATAGAGCCAATGGTTGTTTTTGTAGGGGCTTCTTCTTTTCCGCCGGGTAGGCAGGCAACAAACGCCGTTGGAAGTACCGGCTTTGTTTTGGTGGTGACGACATGAGTTTCACGTACGCAGAGCTTAAAACAGCAATACAGGATTTTACAGACAACACGGAGACTAGTTTTGTAAGCAACCTCCCTGTTTTTATAAGAACGGCAGAAGAGCGTATCTTCAAGCTGGTTGACCTTGAAAATTTTCGAATCAACCAAAGCGCAAGCATGTCTACAGGAAACAGGTTTTTTGGGGCCCCTCCGCACTTTTTGGCGTCTTTTTCTCTGTCTATCTCGGTTAATGGCTCTAAGCAATTCCTTCTTCAGAAAGACGTTAACTTCCTACAGGAATACTGGCCCGATTCTTCAGAACGGTCCGTTCCGGAGTTTTACGCCCTTTTTGATGACTCGAACTTTCTCATAGCCCCGACTCCTGACGCGAATTACGACGCGGAGCTACACTATTACTACCGCCCCACAAGTTTAACCGCGGGTGCGGCAGGCGGGACAACGTGGTTAAGCGTCAACGCTCCGAATGCACTTCTGTACGCTTCCTTGACCGAAGCCTACATTTACATGAAGGGTGAGCAGGATGTTCTGGCGTTGTATGAGCAGCGTTTTCAAGAATCACTTATGCGGCTTAAAAACCTTGCGGAAGGGCGCGAGAACAACGATGCTTACCGCAAAGGATTGCCGACACAGGAAAGAACTTGATGTTTGAACTAAAAGCCAACGTCACCCCCAGTTACAGCGTCACCGTACACACAACGAACTACCGAGGCTCTACGCCGGAAGAGGTAGCACAGAGGTGCGCTGATAGAATAATCTCCGTCTCGGACGGAGCGCCTCCGGTTATAAGAGACCAAGCCTTTGCATACAAGGCTCAGCTAGAAAAAACGTTGAGTTATTATATGCGAGAGGCTATAAAGAGTGATAGGACAACCGTTTGCAACGCCTTGGCTAGCGCTGGGCACCCGGAACTAGCCAAACTCGTAAAGGAAGTTTAAAGTGGCAATTACGCAGGCAATGTGTACGTCGTTCAAAAAAGAATTGATGACCGCTACACACAATTTTACCAACGGTGCTAACAGCTTTAAACTTGCGTTGTACACGAGCAGTGCCACGCTGAGTGCCGCAACTACCGCTTACTCTTCCACGAACGAGTCGAGCGGGACGAACTACACTGCGGGGGGAGCGGCTTTGACGAATGTCACGCCCACCACCAGTGGGACAACGGCACTAACGGATTTTGCTGACCTGACGTTTTCTAATGCAACCGTTACTGCTAATGGAGCATTGATTTATAACGACACGGCGAGCGGTGATCCGGCAGTTGTTGTACTGGCGTTTGGTGGTGATAAAACGTCCACCGCGGGTGACTTTACGATTCAGTTTCCTACGGCGGATGCAAGCAACGCCATCATCCGTATCGCTTAGGTAGGAAGCTTCCTCCCCCGTGTCTGATTTCAGCGGCTGGGGCCGTGCGGATTGGTCCGAGGGCGCTTGGGGTGTAAGTTTACCTAACCCCTATATAACCGGCTGGAGCCGTGGAAGTTGGGGTGAGGGTGCTTGGGGCTCCGCCCTACCTGTAGCCGTTTCAGGTGTTTCGGCGTCTTCGGGCGTTGGAAGTGTGACGGTTACAGGCGAGGTAAACATCCCGGTATCGGGCCTCGCTGCTACCGGCGGCGTTGGCTCTGTTATAGTAGCCGCTGCCTCTGATATATCTGTAACGGGTCTTGCAGCCACTGGCGGTGTCGGTTCTGTTACAGTAGATGCAGCCTCGGATGTATCTGTTACCGGCATAGCGGCTACCGGTGCAGTTGGTACTATCGATGTAAAAATAGGCTTGCTTGTAGTTGTATCCGGTGTCTCCGCTACGGGTGCAGTTGGTTCCGCCACAGTAGAAACCGACCAAGTTCTATCCGTAACGGGCATTGCGGCAACAGGGGCTGTTGGTAGCGTTACGGTAGATGCGGCCTCAAATGTATCTGTATCAGGCCTCGCAGCCACGGGGGGTGTTGGCTCTGTTTCGGTACAAACCGATCAAGTTATAGTCGTATCGGGCTTAGCGGCTACAGGTAGTGTTGGTTCTGTTGTAGTAGCCGCTGGCTCCGACATACCCGTAACAGGTGTTGCGGCTGTAGCGGCTGTCGGATCGGTAACCGTTACCTCTACCAACGTAATCGCAGTAAGTGGTTTGTCGGCTACGGGTTCTTCTGGTAAAGTAACCATATGGCAGGACATCGTTCCTACCCAAGACCCTGACTGGCAGAATATTACACCGGGTCAGGCGGCTGACTGGCAGGACATTACACCAAATCAAGTACCGAATTGGGTAAAAATAGCGGCATAGGATAAAACGATGACTTCAAGTTACACATCAAATACCGGAATTGAGAAGCCCGCAACAGGCGACCAGTCTGGTACGTGGGGCGACACCGTAAACGTTAACATGGACATTATTGACCGTGTTTTGAACGGGGTGGGCGCAATCAGTCTTAGTGGAACGACCCACACCATTACTACTTCGGACGGGTCTCTTAGCGACGGGATGTACCGAGTCTTGGTTCTGGGGGGAAGCCCTTCCGGAACAAACACAATTACCGTTAGCCCAAACGACCAAGACAAGGTGTTTTTTGTTAAAAACGGCAGCGGCCAATCAGTGGTGTTCACTCAAGGTAGTGGGGCAAATGTCACCATTGCCAACGGGGACACTAAAATTATTTACTGCGACGGGGCAGGCTCCGGAGCCGCGGTCGTTGATTTCACTAACGACCTTTCCATGTCTTCGGTCAGCATCACGGGCGGCACCGTCACAGGAATTACCATAAACAGCTCCGCTATCGGCGGTTCCACCCCGGCGGCGGGTGCCTTTACCACTCTTGACGCTACGGGCGATGTAACGGGAGCTAACTTTCAGCCTGACGGCGATACCGCAGCGGGCGATGACGCGGCAATAGGGTACACCTCTGCGGAGGGTTTGATCCTTACCGGACAGGGCAGCACCAACGACGTTACTATCAAGAATGACGCCGATGCCGACGTTTTAGAGATTCCCACCGGAACCACCAATGTTACGGTTGTTGGAAACGTAACCGCAGGTGGAAATTTAATTTCTACAGGTACGGTAGAACCGGCTGGCGACACGGCTGCGGGTGACAACGCCGCGATTGGTTACACCTCGGTAGAAGGCTTAATCCTTACGGGGCAGGGTTCCACTAACGACGTTACCATCAAGAACGACGCGGATGCCGACGTAATTGAGATTCCTACCGGAACAACAGATGTAACTGTTGTGGGTAAGTTTACGGGTGGCAAGATTGTCCTAGCCGCCACGGACACCGACACGTCCAACACAGGTAGCGTTACCATCGATTTCTCGGCTCACCAGAACTTTGTACTGACGCTTACGGGAAACGTAACTCTTGCAAACCCGTCTACTGAGGCGGTTGGTCAGGCAGGCGTGTTTGTCTTTATTCAGGATGGGACGGGATCAAGAACGATCAGCCTTGGGACGGACTACGAAAGTCCTGCCGGTGCAGGGATAGTTCTAAGCACGGCAGCGGCGGCGGTTGATGTGGTGCCATACTTTGTCAAAGCATCTGGCTCCATCCAACTGGGTGCGCCGCAGTTGGCGTTCGCCTAGTGACTATGTTCGGATCACAGTGGCTGGCTAACGCTGGCGGTGCTACCTACGAGATTGATCAGTCGATCCGGTTTAACGACGATGACGCTGCCTACCTGTACCGGGACAACACCTCAGCCCAGACAGACACCAAGAAATTCACTTATTCAGTGTGGATAAAAAAGGGGTCGGTAACTGGTGGGACAAATGTTGGGTTGCTAAGTGGAGGCTCTGGCACAACGTCCGGTCGCTCTGATTTTACCTTTACTGCTGGTGCAGCTACAGGCGATAGCACTAACGATGCTCTAAAATTTGATATTTATACGGGTGGCTGGACGCAGCGCAGGACCACTGCACTGCTTCGTGACCCATCCGCTTGGTATCACATAGTGTTGGTTTATGATGCGGCAAACGGAACCGTTAACGATACGTTAATTGTTTATCAGAATGGCACCCGTTTAGCACTTGATTCAACCAGCGGAGTTCCAAACAACCTGAGCTTGGTAAATGCCAATTCCCAACGAACAAAAGTTGGCGCAGATGCCTCTGGAACACCTGTTGAGTTTGACGGCTACATGGCCGAAATAAACATGATAGATGGTCAGGCACTAGCCCCAACCAGCTTCGGTGAGTTCAACGACGACGGTGTTTGGATACCCAAGGCATACAGCGGCAGCTACGGCACCAACGGCTTCTACATTGATGGTGCTACCTCTACTTTCTTGGGCAAAGATGCAAAAGCTACTTCAGCAGCGGTAACAAATAAAGCAAGCACGTCTTCTGAATGGGGCGGCACAACAGGAGCGTATACTTTTGCCACGAACGAAATAGATCGTAGTTCCACAGTCAACGGAATCATATCGACTGATCTGCTCTCAGGTGATTTCAGCTTCGATTTTACTATGACTTCTGCTGGCGGTGCTTTGCGTGTTGGCGTAATTGACGACCAAGAATTTAATACCTTCAACGGTACTGGCGATGATGGCGGCATGGATAGCATGACGAACAGTTGGTATCTGGATAAGGGTAACAACCAGTTCCGTTATGGTGGCGCATCACAGGGTAGCGCATCTGGTATTGCAAATGGTGCTGCCGTCACGATTGAGCGGACAGGCTCAACGATTAAAATTACAGATGACGGCTCTGACGCACACACATTTTCTCAGACCTTCAGCGGACCTGTGCGGGTTGTAATTTCTGGTGGTGGTGCAGCCTTTAACCTAGACAGCGTGCAATACACTGCCGATGGTGCGTCTGGAAATGACAACTCATATTTCTCATCTGGGCTAACCACCGCAGATCAGATGCTGGATACGCCGACTCTGAACAAAGCAACCTTTAACCCGTTACAATCCGGGGTTGGGCAAACGCTTAGTGATGGTAATTTGGTTGATAGTATGAGCGGGACCAGTGGTTTCTGGAATAGGACTATGGCTACACAGTCCCTAACATATAAAACCTATTGGGAGATTCACGTTGATACCTATTACGCCCTGAATATAGGTATATCTCGTATGGATAACTCGGTTACAGGACAAAACGCTCCGGCAGGGCTATTCGGGGCAGGCCTAAACAACAACGAAGCGTTTGTATCGGGTTCGTACGTAAACGAAAGTAGTGGTGGGAGAACATTTCCTGTAGCTAACGGTAATTATATTATGCTTGCATATGACCCAGCAAGAAACGCTCTATGGATGGGCAATGAAGGAACTTGGAAAGACGGCACAGGATCATCTGCATCAAGTTCAACTATTTTATCTGAGATAGAAGGCAGTGGAACTTCTTACGCTATCTTTACTGGGATAGGCACGGAACCTGTTCCCTTTGTTGGGGGGTATAGCACCAATAAATGCACTGCACGATTTAGTTCTGAAGATTGGGAAGGAACAGTACCAACAGGTTACGAAGAATTAAGCACAGCCTTCATAGCCACACCATCGATCACAGACGGCTCTGCCCACTTCCAGACCACACTTTACACGGGCAATGGATCAGCCCTTGAAGTAAACCAAGCTGGAAACAGTACTTTTCAACCGGATTGGCTCTGGGTAAAAAGCCGTTCGTTAGGCGCTGGAGGCAACCATGTTTCTTATGATGCTGTTCGGGGTGTGACCAACGAGATTTACCCTAATTTAACCAACGCCGAAGGAGCAACAAACGCACTAACATCATTTGATGCTAATGGCTTTACGCTCCAAGGGGCGTCAAGTGGCTCAGAGAGATTTAACAAGTCAGGAGCCACCTATGTCGGCTGGCAGTGGGCAGCTAACGGCGCTGGCAGCAGCAACACTGATGGTTCACTTTCCAGCACTGTTTCAGCTAATCAAACAGCAGGGTTTTCAATCGTAACGGCAACTCCCGGCATAGTAGAAACAGCAGATACTATTGGTCATGGTTTGGGAATAGCACCTAAAATGATCATCGGTAAAAACACTAATTTAGCTGATAATTGGCATGTTTATCATTCTGCAATTTCACCTGCGACTGAAGTGCGACTAAATACAACAAGTGCTGCAACAACATCGTCGTGGCAATCCGCCACAACCAGTTCTGTTTTTCAAATTAAAAATGGTAATTGGACAAACGGTGGTCAGGTTTGCTTGTTTTACTGCTTCGCAGAAATCCCCGGCTTTAGTTCTATCGGGAGTTACACGGGGAATTCAAGCACCAACGGAACCTTTATTTACACAGGTTTCAAACCTGCCTTTGTCCTGACGAAGAACATCAATACAGCAGATCAGTGGGGTATCCGAGACGCTACCCGAAACCCACACAACGTTACTGATTTCCTGATTAATCCCAATGCCGATACAGCCGAAACCAGTTCTAGCACAGGGTACATCGATATCCTCTCAAACGGGTTTAAGCCTCGTAGTGCTGACTCAAATATAAACACTCAAACCATGATTTACATGGCCTTCGCAGAACACCCATTCGGCGGTGACGGCGTTGCTCCAGCGACAGCAAGATAAGGATAGATAAAATGTGGAAATACGGCAGTAAAAACATCCGCGAACACAAATCGTGGACCGATGACAATGGGATTACGCACCCGAAAAATTGGAATATCTGGTCTGCTGCGGATAAAGAAGCGGCGGGGCTAACCGAAGTCCTGCCGGAGACGCCGCCCGACAGCCGACTATACAACTGGTCGCAGAACGCTGATGGTACAATTAGCAGCACGGCAAAGGCGGTGGACGACGTAAACGAAGTCGATGAAAACGGCGATCCTCTGCTGGATGACGACGGTGTGCAGATGGTTACGTTAGGCGTCAAGTCCAACCTGAAAGGCGAGGTCAAAGCGCAGCAATCATCGCTGCTGGCACAGACTGATTGGGCCTTGGTTCGCTTTGTTGACACTACGGTAGCCGTACCGGTTAATATCCAGACATGGCGCGATGCTATCCGAGCTAAAGCCACAGACATGGAAGCCGCTATAACAGGCGCGGCTGATACGGATGCCGTAGCTGCATTGTTCGTAACATATACAGTTGAAGATGACGGCAGCATCACGAAATCCGGTATCCTGTACGACTGGCCTGAGCTAGGCTAACGACTACGCCGTCTTCCGATTGGAATAGAGTACAATGCCGTTAAACAAGCTCCAGTTTAAACCCGGAATCAATACCGAACTGACCGCTTACGCTAACGAAGGTGGTTGGCTGGATAGCGATAAGGTTCGGTTCCGTTTTGGGTACCCGGAGAAGATAGGCGGCTGGACAAAATACTCAGTTAACGCGTTTCTAGGGTCCTGCCGTTCTCTCCACAACTGGAGGGCTTTAGACAACTCGGAGTTTTTGGGTGTCGGAACAAACCTCAAGTTCTACATTGAGGAGGGTTTGACTTTTTATGACGTCACCCCTATTCGCGCCACCACTGCAAACGCGGCAACCTTTTCCGCAACAAACGGTTCCACAACACTTACGGTTACGGACAACACCCACGGGGCCATCACAGGGGATTTTGTAACCTTTAGTGGTGCAGCGACTTTAAGCGGAGCTATTACCGCGGCGGTCTTAAACATTGAGTACAAAATCGCCTCAGTGGTGAACAGTAACAGCTACACGATAACGTCTGCGGTTGCGGCGAACGGGTCAGACACCGGAAACGGTGGCGGTTCTGTTACAGCGGCTTACCAGATAAACGTCGGTATAGACACCGTTGTTCCGGGGAATGGCTGGGGCGCAGGGTTCTATGGCCGCGGTACGTGGGGGTCTGGCGCGACAGTGGTTGCGGGGGGCGAAAACATAAGAATATGGAGTCAGGATAACTTCGGCGAGGACCTTTTGTTTTGTATCAGGGACGGAGTCACTTATTACTGGGATAAAACTAACGGAGTGAACACGCGGGCTGTGACCTTGGCGAGTGTTTCTTCTTCAGCACCAACTATCGCCCGTCAGGTCGCTGTCTCGGATCGGGACAGACACGCCATTGCATTTGGCTGTAACCCGTTCGGGAGCGCTACCCAAGACAAGCTGTTGATACGCTTTTCGGACCAAGAAAACTTAACTGATTGGGAGTCCACCGCAACTAATACTGCCGGGGATTTGGTTGTAGGTACCGGTTCTGAGATTGTCGCAGCGGTAGAGACCCGCCGCGAGATTGTCATACTCACCGACGCCTCTGTCCACTCAATGCAGTACATAGGGCCGCCCTTCACTTTCGGCCTCAGTCAGATTTCATTAGGCACTAGCGTTGCTGGAGCAAACTCCGCCGTCGCGGTTAACGATTCGGTCTTCTGGATGGGAAATGACCGATTCTACCTCTATGACGGACAGGTTATAACGCTCCCGTGTACTGTTTTAGACACCGTTTTTGATGACTTTAACTACACTCAGTCCGACAAGGTAGACGCGTCAGTCAACTCTAAATTCAACGAAATAACATGGTTTTACCCGTCGGGGGGCTCTAATAGCAACGACCGTTACGTCACCTTTAACTACCAAGAAAAGGTCTGGTATTACGGTTCTTTGGGCCGTAGCGCGTGGCTTGACCGGTCTATTAAGGAGTTCCCGATAGGTGCTTCCACGGACGGCTATTTGTACAACCACGAAAACGGAGTGGACGCTGACGGTCAGCCCCTGACCGCGTACATTGAATCCAGCCCGGTTGACATCCAAGATGGTGAAAACTTTGCTTTTGTACGCAGGTTATTGCCGGATATTAGCTTCCTGAACTCCACTTCCGGGGCGAATAAAGAGGTCACTTTTACCCTCAAGATGGAGAACTTCCCCGGAACCGGGTACACACAAAGCTACGCGTCGAACGTAACAGACAGCGCTACACAGAACCACGTCCGTATTCGAGGTCGATCTGTCGGTTTGAGACTGGAATCAGACAACCTTGGTGTTACGTGGCGTCTCGGCAACCCACGGATTGATATACGTCAGGATGGCCGTCGATGAGCAGTCGAGGGCTTGTACCCCCTCTATTTGCAATTCCGCCTACGCAGTACGAGCAGTCATACTTTGCCGACATTATCCGAGCCTTTTCCTTCTATGTTGTACAGCAGCAACAGGCAGGGGAGGGGCGAAACACGTCTCTTGTTCTAACCGCTTTGCAGTCAAATGACGTTGGGTTGGAGCCGGGAGCTTTGTTTGAGGTAGACGGCTTCGTTAAGATTTCGCGTTTATCTTGTTCTAACCCTGCCGGAACCAGTGCTACAGGCTCTGTCGGCACAACAACAGTAGTAACACCATGAGCGATATTATTACGATGCCTAACGGAAGCCGGTGGCTTCCTTCGAAAAGCAAAGAGAATATTAAGTGTGCCTCTTGCGAAAACCTTGTTGATACTCCAGAGGAGCTGTTATCTTACCCCTCCGGAAACTGCCCTAATTGCGGCAATTCTTGGACTGGTGCCGAGGGCCGCGGTACGGTAATATATGTAACATCCCCCGAAGAGATTACCGGGGAATCGTGAGGGCACAATGGCTTCCAATCTTGCTTTAAAAGAAGAGATGACCGAGGGCTTGGGCAGCTTTGCCTTGGGTGAAGCGGACGCCGAGTCGTACCTTGCGGAAGGGGTAGACTCTGGGGGGATCGCGGACCTCGGGGCTATTCGGGAGCGCATGGCGAAGGCGGGTCGTTTTGACGACGACCATGTCGGTCATTTGGCTACAGGTGAGCTTGTTGTTCCCGCGCCTCTTCTTGAGAAGCTGCCGGAGCTTCGGGAGTCCATCCTCGGCCACCTTCGGGAGATGGGTGTAGAAGACCCGGAACGCTATATTGTCGGCAACAAGCTTAACTCCGTCAACCCTGAAACGGGAATGGTGGAGTTCGGGTTCTTCAGTAGTGTTGGCAAGGCCTTTAAGAGCATTGGTAAGGTTCTCAAAAAAGTTGCGCCCCTGATAATTACTGCGGCAGTTGCCGCGATTCCCGGGGTTGGTCCTATTGCCGCCGGAATGATTGGTAGCGGCCTCGGTACACTGGTGCAGGGCGGTAGTTTTAAAGACGCGATTATCTCTGCTGGAATAGGGGGAATTACCGCGGGTATTGCCCCGTCTGTCGGGGACATAGGCGCTCAAGCGCTTGGTGGCATGGCCCAGTCCGCCGTTGCGGGTGGAGACATGAAAGACATTCTAACCGGCGGGGCTATAGGTGCCGCTGGCGCGGGTCTTGGTAAATTTGCTAAGGCTAATTTTGCGGGGCCAGATGGGCTTCTTGGTTATGATCTCGGAATCGATCAGGTCTTTAAGGCAGACGGTGTAACGCCAGCCAGTACTTTTGACCTTATAAGTGCAGATTTGGGCAAAACCGGTAATTTTGCGTCGAGCATCGTAGGCGGGAACGTTAGTGAGGCGTTCAAAGCTTCGGGGACAAAGTTTAACGAGGAGTTTGGCAACGTATTTGGTACGTCGCCAGCAGCAACAACTGCCGCGGTGACCCCGACATCCAACGCTCCCCTTACAATGGGGAAAGGCCCCGGTGCGGGACAATACCTGCAAAATAGGTTTAGGACTGGCACTGCGCTGGGCTCTGACTTTGAAGGCATTGACTTTGGCGGTACTTCCGGCCCGGCTCCCACGACCTACGAATTTACAGACGCGGACTTTGGGGGCACCGGAGCCCCGGCTCCCACGACCTACGAATTTACAGACGCGGACTTTGGGGGCACCGGAGCCCCGGCTCCCGAGTCCAGCACATGGGCGGGGCGGCGCATGGAAGCGAACTTCCCAGAGACAACGAAAGCATACAGGACGGACCCCGCGGGAGCCGCGTACGACCAGTTCCTTGGCGGCAAGGAACGGCTCACAGTGCCCCAAAAAGCTGCTATTGAAGCAGCGGCAAGAGCCGAATTTCTCGCTCAAGATGGGGTTGACGCGACAAACCCTGCTTATATCAAAGAGAGTATAGCCCGCGGAAAAGCAGCCGTCGCAGCCAAAGACCCCGGGTTCTTTGCAAGAAACCCATATGCGTTAACCGTCCCCGCCGTAGGTGCCCTTGCCTTCTCCGACACGCTTTTCGGAGAAGAGATACCCGGCGAAGGCGACCCCAACGTCCTGCCGGGAGACTTCTCTCCCGGAGGACCCTCACAGGAGGCTATTGCAGCAAACCGGTTGGCCTCGATCTCCGGCAACCCCGACGCGTTGAAGCCCCTTACGTTTGCCAACAGGCAAACACGCGTCAACCCTGCAATTAATGAAGACCTCCGCCGACGGTTCCCGGAAATGTTCGCCGAGGCAGGCGGAGAGGTGTTTCCGCGCCGCACTGGTGGTATAATGCCTGACGAGGGAGTACCGGGGAAAGACAGTGTCCGAGCCCTTGTTATGCCGGGCGAGTTTATCCTTACGACAAACGCGGTCCGCGGAGCGAGCCCCGACGGAAGCCTTGAGGGAGGCATAAACAACATGTATTCGGTTATGCGAAACCTTGAGACTCGCGGAAGAAGGATGGCCTAATGGCTGAACCCACAATCACAGAACAGGTTGTCCGCGAAGCCCCGGACATTGAAGCCATTAAAATTGCGCTCCTCCGGGACGCGCAAGAACTTTCGGCTACACCGGTTGACCTTGCTGACTATCAGGTCGCAGGACTTACGGACCTTCAGAGGGTAGCGCAGGGCCGGGGCGAAGCAGGTATTGGAGGTTTTGAACCTTACATAGCGGCAGGCTCCCAGCTAATGGGTCAGGCAGCTACACCTGTTCAGGGCGCGCTTCAAGCTGCGACCCCGTCCATAACCGGTGGCATTGGCAGCGGTCAGGCCCTGATGGGCCAAGGCGCGCAAGGCTTTACCGCTGAACAGCTTGCGGGTTACATGAACCCGTTCCAGCAAGCTGTATCAGACGAGATTAACCGTTCTTATGACATATCTTTAAATAACGCCGCCGGTCAGGCTGTCGGTCAGGGCGCTTTTGGAGGATCACGGGGCGAGGTTGCCCTACAGGAAATTAACCGCAATCGCGCCACGGCTCTTGCACAGGCGCAGGCGGCTAACTTTGGTCAAGCTTCCCAGCAGGCCGCGGCAGAGCGCCAGCGCCAGATAGCTGCGGGCCAAGGCATAGGTACACTTGGTATACAGGGTGGTCAGACGCTTGGTCAGCTTGGTATCGCGCAGGGCGAGGCTCTCAGTAACCTCGGTATCCGTCAGGCTGCTCTTGGCGAAACGCAGCAGAAACTTAATCAGGCTGATACGCAGTTTGGCTTTGATCTTGGCGAGCGTGACCGTATGCTGAACCAGATGACTATCGACGCAGAACGCCGCAGTCAGATTGAAGAAGCTTACGAACCGTACCAGCGTCTTGGCTTCTTGAGTGATATATACAAAGGTGCGCCCTCTACGCAGATGAGCCTGACGGGTGCTTCTACCCCTACGGCGTCACCCTTCCAGCAGATTGTCGGTAGTGTTGGCGCTATCGGCTCTACCGCGGCAGCGGCAAATAAAGCAGGATTATTCGGATGATGAACAGAGACCTTATGGCCCGGCAGATGTTTGAGGACGGCGGTACTGTTAACGAAGAGGTGTCGGGCGAAGCCAGAGTAAGCAGCCTACCCTACGAAGACAGAACAGCTATAGGGCAGTTTTTGGAAAAATATGGTCCCCTCTCTAACCTGATGAGGATGACCGGAACACGTTATCCGGACCCTGTTTCTGAAGAATACGACTTGCTGACCCGGTACGGAAATCCAAAAGCAATGGTTTATGGCGGCGGAACAGCCGCCACAACCGGGCCAATTCCGCCCGTGTCCGTCAATTCTGTTTTGGGCCGAGCATTGGCTGCCGAGGGTGCCGCAAGTGCAGACGTGAGCCCGGGATACGGTGGCCCGCCTCCCGCAGCGGCTGCCGACACGGGTGCGCCTCCGGCCTCAGAAACCTCTCGTAGTCTCCAGCGGTTGCAGGAAATGAATAGAGACGCCACCAGAAATGTTATCGAAGCCTTGCGAAATGCCGCAAGCGGCGGCACTACGTCCATCAGGAAATTTATGATGGAAAATCCCGATGCGATTGACTCCGCCGTGGGCTCCAGTCCGGAGGCGGAAGCCATTATTAGGGAAATTATTGAAGCCGCAAAAGCCGCGGATGGCATCCCGATGGCGATGGGCGGCGAGCCGATGGCCGCGGCCATGGATCAGATGGGCGCTGACCCGATGGCTGGAATGATGGGTGGCGAGCCGATGGCTGGAATGATGGGTGGCGATCCGATGGCCGCGATGGGCGCTCCGCCGCCCGCGGACCTTGGACCGGCTACCACGGAAGGCATTGCGTCACAGATTGATCCGCAGATTGCTCAGATTATTCAGGGTGCGGCGCAGAACTTTGGTGATCCGGAGACTGCGGAAAACGCTGAACAGATGATGAATATGGTCCGCGGAGATCAGGCCACGGTAGAAGAGCGCCGTATGGAGCTTGGCGAGATGGTTGGCCCGGAAGACGCAGCGCAGACCCCGGAATCGGTTCTGACGCTTGTGCAGCCGGTTCTAATGATGGCTTCGATGGACACGGACACGGGCGGAATTGGCCCGATGGCGCAGGAAGCTATGAACGTCCCTGTCACGGGTGAAATGGCTGGTGGCATTATGTCTATGGCGGGCGGTCCGCCCGAACCGGAAGGGGGAGTGCCCCCCGTAAATTTTAACCAAGGCGGGGTAGTCCTCCGCTTTGATAACGGGGGCGGTGTCTCGGAGGAAGACTTTTTCCTTCCAACCCCCGAGCAGCTTTCCCGAGAGCGGGCCGGAGACCTCGCTATGGGAGAAAATATTATGTCTGGGGTACGCCTGCCCGTCGCTCCCCCGCTTACACGCCAGAATGTCCAAACCCCCGCGGCGGCTGCGGCACCGCCCGTGGTTTCGTCTTCGCAATCAACGAAGCGTTCGACTAGCGGAGCAGGACGACCGGCTGCCGGTATAATGACGCCAACTTCTCTTGGGGCGGAACTTACCGCCCGTCAAGCTATATACGACCGGCTGCTTGGGAAGTCAGAGGCTGCGACAAAAACAGAGCTTCAGGTAGACGCTTTAAACCGTGCGGCCAAGGCTTTTGCTAATTTCGCGCAACCCACCGCTCCGGGGCAGTCCGTTTTCTCAAAGTTTGCAAAGGACTTGGCCGACGCGGACATCCCCGGCGGTCAGGCAAAAATACTCGCGGCTAACAGGCAAGGTAAAGACGCTCGAAATCTTGCCGCTTTGGCGGCATCTGAAAACTCGCTGACCGCGGACAGGGATTTCAGGTACACGCTCGCACAAGATTCCGCAAAAGGCGTTCAAAGCCTTCTTGAGCAAACAAACAAGTTTAAGTACGACAGTGGAATGTTTAGGAGTAAGGCCGCGCAAGAGATCGAGATGGAGGAATTTAAAAGCAACCTACTGATGGCGAGAGAAGAACTAAAGGACAAGCGCGGCCTATATTCGAAGACGCAATTAAAAGCTATGCAAGCGGATATTGACACCAGCCTCAAAAGACTTGATTCGGATTTGGCTTCGGGCCGCGATGCCGCGAAGGCGGAACGGCTGCTTGAGCAATTAAATTTAAAGTCTGTTTATGACTTGGGCCTCCAAGACGAAAAGTTTATTCAGGAAGACAAAACGCAAACGAACAAGTTTAATCAGGAAAACAAAAAACAGCTTGTAAGATATGACCGGGAAGAAAAAATCCAGATTGCGCGGGAGCAACACGCTCTCGCCATTCAAGATAACCAGTTAGCTGCTGACGAAATTGAAAGAGACCTCAAAACGGCGAACGAGCAGGATAAGCTCGTTCTTGACAAAAGAAGAGTTGATCTCCTAGAGGAGAAAAACGCTATTCAGGCAAGCGCGTCGAAACTGGAAGCCGCGTCTAATATGGTGGGCAACCCCAGTAAATATCTCCCTGTTATGCTGGAGCGGACACAAACGATCACCGCGCCAAACGGGGTAGTCAAGGACTTCACAACTCTTGACCTGTTTACAGCGAACCGGTTAGACCCCAGTTCGGGGCGACTGATAAACTCTTCACTGGTAAACATGTACCGGGGGAAAATGACGTGGGACGACGCCACCTCTAGTTACAGACTCACACCTGCGGGCCGTCTCCCCAAAGAAACGGAGCTTAAAATCCTGCTACGGCATCAGGCCGCAGGGGACGTTGACCCTTCAGTCTTAGGGGCTATCAAAGCTCGTTTGGTAACTTCCGGCAACGCGGACGCCGCAAACAACATCAAGATTCCTACTTACTTAGATTCCCACGCTAAGGGCTTGGGTGTGACGAAGGCCGCGTTGCTTGACAATATTTATGCCGCTACGGCTACGGGCGGTGCGCTTAAAAACCTTGGCAACAAAGTCTTTGGGACTATTGGTTACACCGTGGCGGAAGGTACGCAGATGGGTAAAGACACGGGACAGATGCTGGAAGGCAGTACCTTAATCGCGCTCCTTAACATGCACCCCAGCGGAAAGCCCCCGGTTTTATTCCAAGCGAAAATGGAGAAGTTAGTACCGAAAATAGCCAAGGTCGGGGACGCCACGGCCTACGCTTCTAAAGCGGATGCACTTGTTGGCATTTTAAGAGCAAATATGGAGAAGGCAAAAGCAACGATTTTGCTTCCTTCAACGGTCCGCGCAACCAAACAGAAGCTACAAGCGGGTATTTATGCAGCCCAAGAGTCCATCAAAGACTGGTCCTCTATCAGCAAGTACGTAAAAACAAAACAGAACGTCGAGAGCGAGTAAGGGCATGGTTGACGTAAACGAGTGGTTACAGAAAAACAACGCAGTAGCGGCACCCGAGGGTCAGTCCTCCGCTCCCGCATCTTCTGACGACGCCGGAAATGTTTTCTCAGAAGACGGAGCGCTTATTGTCCGCGTTGGGCGTGGGCCGGAAGAGCAGGACGTACCGCTATCCGACGCCGCGGTCGATCTTATGGACCCCGGGTTTGTCGGGTTAGATGCCGCGGGCATGGAGCCCGATCCCCCGCCGTTACCGGCTTTGGAGCCTTATGTTTTTGCGGAAGGTGAAATTGAAAACACCTTCCGGGAGTTTAAAAGTTCCGCGCCGGTTGTCTTGGCCGCTCAACTTGCCACTGAGATGGGCAACAGGGCTGGAGGGGATGTAATATCTTATGAAGGTCTAAGGGACGGAACGGCCCCGTACTTTGACAGGAACTCAGAAACGCGTGATTTGTCGCCCGAAGAGCGCCGGATGTCCGACCGAGAGATACTCAACAGGTTTTCTAACGCGAAAGACCGTAGTTTTTTGCAGTCGTTGGCCGACCAGTTTCCCGGGGCCGTGGGCACTATAGGCGGCGCGTATTCCGGAGGTAAGACCGGTGCGAAGGCAGCGCGGTTTGTACCTCCGATTCCCTACGTAGGACCGGTAGCACGAATTGTCCTCCCTATTGCAGGAACATTGGGGGGCGCTTATTACGGGAAAGAGGCCGTTGAAGAACTGGAAGAAGAGCTTTTTGGGGCGAAGGACCCTGTAAACCCTTTCGACCGCAGAAAACAGAAGATGGCCGAAACCGCTATGGCGGCAGTGGAGGGGGCCGGGATGGTTCGCACCATAGGGAAAAAGGGCATTAACCTAACCTCCGCCGCTATCGTAGATAGGGCTAAGGAACTGTCCGAGCAGGTTGGGCCAAACCTCCGTAGAAGAGGCGACGAGACGGTCGCTGCTTTTGAAAATCTGGTTGGGAGTGTGGGTAAACGAGCCGCGGAAAAGCCTGTTTCTTTTGCCGCAGGCGAAGGGGCGATGGCAACCGCAGCCACTCTTGCAAGAGGTGTTCAAGAAAATGTCGCCACCGGTTCGACCGCGGGGCAACTAGCGGCGGAGGCGGGTGTTCCAATATTAGGGGCCCTGAGTATTCAAGGGCTTGCTGGACGCTTTGCTTTGGGCGCGCTTGGGGACCTTAACCAGTACCGAAAAAGCCTTGCACAGGTGTCCGCAGAAGACGCCGGACGTGAGAAACCCAACCTGCGCGACAGCGTCACCGGTATACTGGGGGCTGTCCGAGAGCGTCGAGACATGCAAGCGGGCAAATTCCTGATGGAAGCATTGAAATCCCGAGATATAAAACCAGAAGACCTTGACACGCTTATAAAAGAACTCGGGGAAGGGACCAAAGTACCTTTGTTTGACCCCCGTTTCAAGGGACTCGGCGACGTCCGGCGGATGCTGGAAGCTCTTGGAAAAGATTTTACAGAAGAGGGTGAGGGAGCCAAAGACGCTATAAAAGTCGGTCTTTTGGAAATGATGCGGCTTTCGTTTGCGGACGGCACGGAGGAGGGCTACCTGTTCGGGTCCTCCCTTGCAAAAATGATCGCCGAGGCTGATATTTCGAAAGGTGTGGTTGACGGGGTCAACCGGGTCACTTCCGCATATAAACAGGTTAAGGGTTCGGGAGGTAATTCCGAAGAGTTGGCTACGGCTCTTATTAATAACGCCTTGAAACCTTATCTTGAAGCCACAAGATTAACAGCGAAAAAGCTTTACGACCGCGTCCCCGAACACAATATCTTGTTTGATTTAGACAGCCCCCCGGTTTTGGTTGGTGCTTTGGAGAGGGTACGGTATCCCGTGGGGGACGCCGCAGAAGGTATTGACCCTCTGTTGAAAAGAGTTGCCGCTAATATTCGTAGAAGAGAGGACGAACTTAGCAACATGACGCCCGTGAACCCGTCACAGGGGGATTACGGGGACATGGGGGAAATGTCGTTTGAGGAACTAAACGGCTTGCAGTCTCAACTGGGGGACCTTGCCCGGAGCCCAACGACCCCGCCGGGAGAACGTCGATTGGCTCGTGAGTTAAAACAAGAACTTAAAGATCAGATGAATGACTTGTCGGCTAGGCGAGACATTTCAGATGAGAAATCTGCCGAGATCGTATCGGCGTTGTCTGTGGCTAGTTCATACGTCGCCGCGAGGTCTAAGATTTTTCGGGGCGGTGTTTGGAAAGACATGGTTAAAAAGACGGACGTTGGGGACGAGGATTGGGAGACGGCGTTAATTGATGCCCTTGCATCAAACTCCTCTAAAGGTGGCCCAAAAATTAAACTTCTCCAGCAGGCGGCGCGTTTTGCAGAAGACCCGATAAACACGCCCGCCCCCAACGCCCCAGACCTGCAAAAATTTGAAACAGAAATTACCGCGGACCTTGTATATCCAGAATATCCCCCTCCAAGCACCTCCGCGGCGTTTGGTGACGCGCTGGACGCTGCTATTGCTTCGTCTAAAGGTGTCGGGAGCGGCGATCCGCGGACCGTGGTTCTCCCTGATGGTCAAGAGATGGAGATGCCCACCTCAACCACGGATGCCGCTAAGTTGTTACGTCTTTTGGCGACACCAAAGGGTCAACCGGTTGACCCCGCAAATCCGCGCCCCCTTGATCTTGTCCCGGAGCTAAAGCGCGGACTTGAAGAAATTGCAGAAGCGGAAGCAGCGCTTAATCAAAGAAGCCCTGATTCCAAAATGTTTAATTTAAACCTTCAAGGTATTCTCCAGCGCAGTGAAGGCGAGTTGAAAAGGGCAGAAGATCAAAACCTGTGGTGGATGTTGTCCGGAGAAGAAGTTGGGGACGGCTTCATAAACATTGTCAGTAAAGGTCTTGAAGGTGGTAAGACCCGAGACTTGAAGTCAGTTTACGACAGTCTTCTGACGCCTATCCGGCGCATTCAGGAGAAGGCTGCACAAGACCCGGTAGGTCTTGTTCAAGGGTTAAAAGAATCGGGTAATTTCCCGCGCCTGTTTGACGACATCACCCAAGAATTGGGCGACGACCTGTCCCCCGAGCAAGCGGCACAGGCGGCAGAAAGGTTAGTCGAGGCCGCACGAGGAGGTCTAAAGGCGATGATGTTTGACCTTTTGAAAAACAAATCGCTCCCCGCAAACGCAGGGGGTAGCCAGCAAGTAGACTGGGCGAAGTTTTCGCAGCTTTTAAACGATTCGCCGACGCGTGGTTCACAAAAACTTACGAAGATGCCTTCGATTGCCGACTGGATGGTCCGCAATCGGTTAGCTTCTCCTGAAGAAATGAAAACCCTCAAAGTAAGCTTGAAAGCACTTTCCGACCTAGAAGCGGAAGTTTTAGGGAAAGACGTGGCAGAAAAGCTTCTTGGCAAGGACCGCTTAAAGAGCGCCATGGCGGGTATTTTTGGAGCCGCGATAGGGTCCAAGATGTCTACTCTTATGTCAAAAATCCCGGGTATGGGTAACACAGGCTCTATTCAAGTTCCCGGAATTGTCGCGAACGTTTCTAGGGGAGTGTTAATTGATGCTAAGGCCGCGGCGCTCCAAGACCGCCTGTTTAGCCTGTTGCAGAACCCGCGGGACGCTGCTCGCATTCTTCAGGGTCTTCGGGCCGAGGCTTCAGGTAAGGGTGCGGGTGACGCCACACTCAACTATTTCAAAGATAAGTTTGGCGATATTCTTATCACGCCTCCACGTCGCGCCGCGGCCTACAGTATGTCACCGGGTTCTGAAGAAACAGAGATGGACCCCGCGAGGCCTGTCCTTCCTCCGGTTCCGCGAAGCGTAGAAGAGGAAAACCCTGCACTCGTAAAGCCGCAGGCCTCCCTCTACGGCCAGCGGTTCTCGCGCAAGGCAAACCAACCGGTGGCGCAGGTGGCGCAGGTGGCGCAGGCCCCGCAGCCAGAACCGTTCTTGGCGAAGATCGCTCAAGCGGCACAACCCGCACAAGCCCCGGCCAACGCTCCGCGGCCCGCGGGCCAGTCAAACCCGGAAATGCGCCAGCGCATGGCCGCCGCCTTCCCTGAAGACAGGGATTTGATGAGCGGTGGAATTGCTTCTATGATGGGCTGATGTACGTACAACGAAAAGAGTTTTGCGACGCTATCAGTCTGTTTTGTCAGTCGGAGCTTCATCGCCGCTGGTTTTTGGAAGATATCCCAAGGCTGGTCACTGCTCCATTGCAGCACGGTAAGATGAAGATTTTCTACTCTGAGCTGGGTGTGCCGGAAGGTTTGTTTTCGCACCTTTTCTTTGACGACAAGGATCAGGTCGGGTTTTTGGAAGGCAGCCGCCGCATACAACCGGAGGACTGGGCCAAAGGTCCGGGCGAAGGCACGCTTTGGGTCGTTGACATGATCGCTCCCTTTAACAACAACGGTTCTAAAATAGCCCGGAGGGTTCAGAAAGACCTGAGCGACCTTTATTATCACACGTATGACAAAGATGGCGCTTGGATGCGCCGTCCTGCTAAAGGGGGACACCCTCGCTGGGTTCCCGGCGTGCTGAGTAAAGTGGAGAAGCGCAAGAAGGAAAGACTTTCACATGTCGCTTGAACGCCAGCCGTGGTCCGACAGTCTGGAATCCGTTGTCCACGGGAAGGGCTTTTACGACCAGTTCGATTGTGATTACTGGAAGAACAAATATCGCTGGTGCTTTGGTGGTGACGGCGGCGGCGGCGGCGGTAGTGGCGGCGGTGACGAGTCAGAAGCGACTAGTCAAGATGCCCAAGACGAGCAAGACGCAACCGCAGAAGCCGCCGCCGCCGATGCAGCCGCAACCGAAGAAGCCGCAACGATGGCCCCCGGATTTATGGGTTGGGGACTTTCAGGGCGTGCTGGACCCGGGGAAACAGAAGACAGTTTTGGTTTCACCGGGATAGCGGACCCTGAAACGGGCTTTGTGGACCCTGCCGGTTTTGCGACGGACCAGCAAGGAAACACGGTTGCCCCGGGTAGTCCGGAGGTAGACGGCTTTTTGTCCGCCGCCTTAAACTCACTTACCGATCCCGTTGGGCTCGCGTCACTGGCTTTCGGACTTCCCGGCATTGTAGGTTTTGGTATCTCCAAAGGATTGGAAGCCGCGGGACTCGGTATACCCTCTCTCGCCAATATGGCGGGAGTCACGGAGAATAGCACGGGCCTCGCGGACCTTGGACTCAATGCTGCACAAAACGCGGCTACCGATCTTGGTATAACTGATGCTTTTAGCGGTTTATCTACCGATCTTGGTGTGACTGATGCTTTAGACTCCGTCACCTCGGGTATAGCGGGTTTAGGTCTAAGTGGTCCGGCGCAGTCCGGAATCGACGCTACAGGGTTTTCTGGTAACTCCGTGGGCACCGGAATAGCGAGCTTCAGTGGAGCACCCATGGGTCTGTCGTCCCTCGCGCCCGGCACGAGTCTGGCGGTGGCTGACACCACAAACCTCAATGACGTGACCCCTTCGTGGAGCCCCGCAAAGTTCCAACAGTATAGCGGCATCGGAGGTTTGCAGAATGTCTAAACACTTTTCCCTCCGGGAACTGACAAAAAGCCAGACCGCCGAGCGGTTGGGGATCAACAACACCCCAGACGCTTTTGCCGAAGCTTACCTTGAGATGCTCTGTGAAGAGATACTGGAACCTGTCCGCGCTCACTACGGTATTCCGTTCTCCCCGTCTTCCGGGTATCGGTCCGTGGAACTTTGTGAAGCAATCGGTAGTAGCGCAAAATCCCAGCACGCTAAAGGGCAAGCCGCCGACTTTGAAGTACCCGGAATCGACAACTACGATCTTGCCACTTGGATCAAAGACAACCTCGACTTCGACCAGCTTATTTTGGAATGCTACACTTCGGGACAACCGAAGTCCGGTTGGGTGCATTGCAGTATCGCAACGAGTATGGACGCGCAGCGGAACGAGGTCCTGACTTACAACAAGTCTGACGGGTACAAAAAAGGCCTTTTACGCTAGCCAGTTCTTCACCTCTTCGCCAAGAACCTTCCCGGCCAGTACGTTTTTGTCGTAAAGAGCGTTCAGTATCTTCTCGTCAATAGTCCCCCGCGACACAAGATCAACATAGGTCACGGCCTTCTTCTGCCCGATCCGATGTGCGCGGTCCTCGGATTGCAGTCGAATCTCCAGATCATAACTGTTGGAGAAGTAAACCACTGTCGTCGCCTCCGTCAGAGTGATCCCGTAGCCGCCGGTCCGCGGCTGGCCGACGAAAAACCGCAATGGGTCGTCCGGGTCTTGAAAACGCGTAACAATATCCTGTCTGTCTTCCTGCGGCGTCGCACCATAATAGGTAGCCACGGACCGCGGACCGTAGGCCGAGGTTATTTCTCGCTCAATCTGCTTCAAACTGTGCGTAAACGTAGCCCAGATAATCGCCTTGCCGCCAACGTCCTCCAAAACCTCCATAAGCTCTGTAATGCGGTTGCTTTTGATCTCTTCCAGAGGCTTCTCGTCGGGTTGGAAAAAGCCGCAACAAATTTGTTGCAGGCGCATAAGCTGTGTTAATACACTCTGCGTCGTAGCCATATTCCCGTTCTCTAGCACAGCCAGAGCGAGTTTTTTCATTTGATTGTATACACTCTCCTGTTCAGGCGTCAGCGCGACATCCCGGCGGATAAAGAGCTTTTCAGGGAGGTCAAGGCAATCGACCTTCAAAACACGGCTCGAAAAATCCTCCAGTTTTTCCGTAAGTTCGTCTAACCGCCGGTAGCCGACAATCTCCTGAAACGAGCGGTGCCCCATGGCTCGCCGCTGAACTACCGCGTACCGGTTCTGAAAAGCAAAAAAGCTGTCTCCGCCCAAAGCCTTTAGGCTCAGGAAGCTGCACTGAGAAAAAAGGTCCATGGGACTTTTTGTGATAGGGGTACCCGTCAGGATACGGCGGTATTTCGCAATGGCCCGAGCTTGAACAACATTCTTTGTACGCATCGCCTTGCGGTTTTTAATAGTAGTGGACTCATCGACCACCATCATATTGTTCGGGTTTTGCTCTAAGAAAGAGTACGCGGCCTGCGCCCCGCGTCCCGAGCTAAAGGCTTCTATGTTCACAACAAAAATCTTGAGGCCGTCGTACGGGTTCATCACCAAGTCGTACAGCTCCTCTTCGAACTTCTTTGTCTTGGCCGGAATCCAGCGCACCATCTTCCTTTGTATCCGGTCGGGCAAATGCTGCGGAATCTCTTTTTGCAGCCAGTTGTCGTACACACCCTTTGGGGCTACAACAAGAGCCGCGTTTATTTCTCCTGACTCAAACAACTTGCCTATCGTATCTACGATCACTTTTGACTTACCTGTGCCCATTTCCATGAACAGCGCGTGGTAGGGTTCGGACCACGAGGCGTCTAACGCTACCCGCTGGTGGTCAAACGGTTCCGTTTTGAATGCGTAAGTTTTCATGGTTTAATTTCCCTGTTGACTATGCAAACTTATCTGAGTATATAGGTTCAGTCAAGTCTCGACAGAGGCTCTAACCACGGACTAAGGAAACTGAAAATGAACGATTTTAATATGCTAGGTGTTCTTGAAGAGGAACATGAAAAGACCGCAGCGAGCGGTGTCGAGGGCATAGGTCAGAACGCACTTGCGAGTGTAGCTGACGTCGCCCGCCAGATGCGACTCCAAGAGCAGGAAGTTGGGTTGGCAAAAGAAGCTCTCAAGCAGGCTGAAACAGAAATGCGACGGTTGACAGATGACGTCATGCCGACACTGTTTTCGGAGCTTGGCTTACAGTCTTTTAAGTTGGAAGACGGTAGCGAGCTAAAGGTCAAGCAGACCTATTCAGCGACCCCGCTGGTCGCGAATCGCCCGCAAGTGTATCAGTGGTTACACGACAACGGGTACGGAGACCTCATCAAGAACACAGTGTTCTGCACCTTCGGTCGCGATGAGGAAGAGGATGCCAAGCAGTTTTATAGCATGGCAGAAAGCCGCGGCTACTGCGCCGAGACAAAAAGAGAGGTCCACGCATCGACCCTACGCGCGTTCGTCAAAGAACGTGTTGAGGCTGGAGACGAATTTCCCATGGAGCTTTTTGGCGCATGGGTTGGACAACGCGCTACCGTTTCAAAAACCAAAGGAGTTAAATAATCATGGCTACAGCAGTTGCAGAAAAGAAGAAGAACGAGATTGCCGCGGCAGACGCTCTTCTTACAATGTTCGAAGCGTCTTCCTCGGAAGGCCTTGAGAACCTCACGCAGGACGATCTTGCCCTACCTTTCCTGAAAATCCTGTCCGGGCTTGACCCGATTTTGGACGACAGGGAGGAAGCTCGTAAGGGCGACATCTATAACACCGTCACTGGTCAGATTTACAAAGGTAAGGAAGGCGTCCGCGTTATTCCGTGCGCCTACCAGAAGAAGTTTATTCAGTGGGCTCCTAGAGGCTCCGGAAGTGGCGCACCGCTGAACGTGTACGCCACCTCGGATGTGATGCCGAAAACGGAGCGCTCTTCGGAAGACAACAAAGAGTACGTAGTTGGTGGAGATGGAGACTACATTGAAGAGACACATCAGCATTTTGTTGTTCTCTTGAATGAGGAGGGCGGTGCCGAACCGGCTTTGATTGCTATGAAATCGACGCAGTTGAAGAAGTCACGGAAGTGGAACTCCATGGTCGCCGCGGTTCAGTTGCGCGGCCCCAACGGTAACGTGTTTACCCCGCCACGCTTCTCGCACGTCTACCTTCTGAAGACACATTCTGAAGAAAACTCGAAGGGTTCTTGGCACGGGTGGGACGTTTCCCGCGAAGAGCTGGTGGGTTCGGAAGAACTCTTCCGGCGGGCTAAAGACTTCCATGACACCATCATGGCCGGAGACATTGTCGTCAAGCATGAGGGTGAAGGCGCTGGCGCTGGCGCGGGCTCAGGCGGGTCAGACGACATCCCGTTTTGATACCTTTGGGGCGGCGGTTGCCGCCCCTTTTTCTGCCAAAGGAATGACATGGACCACGCAAAAAAGTTTGCGTCGGCCTTCGAAGGATTGTCGTCTGCGTATTTGACGATGGTTCAAAAAGGACAAAACGGCGCGGGAAAAAACGAAGCGGCCTACGACACCAAACGGAGCCCCCTTACGATAGAAACATACCGAAGGCACCTTGACGGGGTCGGTAGTCTGGGGATTTTCCTCTTAAACCCAGACTCCTTAGTCAAGTTTGGGTGCATCGATATCGACCAGTACCCGCTAGAGCATAAGAAAATTATAGATTTCTTCTTGGAAAAGAAGCTTCCGATAGTGGTGGATCGGTCAAAATCAGGCGGCGCACACTGCTATTTGTTCAGTAAAGAATGGATGCCCGCCTCTGAAATGCGGACCGCGCTACGTAAGATTGCCGCAGGTATGGGCCTTGGTGATGCCGAGATATTTCCTAAGCAAGACGTCATTGATGTCGGTAGAGGAGATGTAGGTTCCGCCATAAACCTGCCGTATTTTGGGCACGAAGACAGTCTGAGACACGCATTTAACGAGGACGGTAGCGCCGCTACCCTCGAAGAGTTCTTTAAGCTGTACGAGAAGAACGTGCAGACCCCGGAACAAATCGCCGCCCTGTCTCCTATTGAGAAAAAAGAGTTTCTCAAAGACGGACCGCCCTGTCTCCAAGTGCTTTTGCCCAAGAAGATAAGCGAGGGTGGCCGCAATAACGGGCTGTTTAGTGTCGGTGTTTATCTGCAAAAAGCCTATCCGGACTCATGGGAAACGGAACTGATGCAGTGGAACATGCAGTATTTCAACCCGCCACTAAGCCTCTCTGAGATGGGTGTGGTGGTGAACCAGTTGAAGAAAAAAGACTACACATACAAGTGTAACGATTCACCGATCAACGCATACTGTGACAGGCCTACATGCCTAACACGAAAGTTCGGGGTCGGCGGTGCCGCTAACGCAACTATGGCAAACCTCCGCAAGTACGACTCCCTGCCTCCGGTCTGGTTCCTCGACGTAAACGGTACGCCAATCGAACTGGACACCGAGGGCCTGATGTCTCAGCCAAACTTCCAGAAGGCCTGTATGGAGCAGGTCAACTTCCTGCCGCCAACGTCTGCGAAGCCTGTCTGGGAAACGCGGATCGCGGCCCTTCTAGGAGAGCTTCGTAACAACAGCTCCGCCATCATCCCAGTGGCCGAAGAGGAGAGTACGCGAGGTATTTTCTACGAGTACCTGCGAGACTTCTGTGTCCACTTTCAACAAGCGCAGAACCGGGAAGAAATCCTTCTCGGCAAGCCTTGGACGTCTGACGAAGAAGGTCTTACTTATTTTCGTCTAAGGGACCTCGAAAGCTACCTGCAACGTAACAAGTTTTTTGAGTACAAACGTAACCGACTAGCGCAGCGTCTACGTGAAATAGGGGGCGAACACAGTAAGCTCCGCGTCCAAGACAGCACGGTTAACGTCTACAAGATTCCTTGCTTTCAAGAAGACCGTGTAAAAATAAGGAGCCCGTTCGATGGAAACAACGACGACATCCCCTTCTAAGTGGTTTCGCATCTTCGGACCTCCCGGTACCGGTAAAACCACTCGACTACTAAACGAGATTGACGACCTGATCGTAAAGGGTGTTCGACCTGATCGAATCGGGTTTTTTGCTTTTACCAAGAAAGCGGCGAACGAAGCAAAAGGTCGGGCGCTGACCCGTTTCGCCTTGGAGCCGGAGGACCTGATCCATTTCCGTACGTTGCATAGTTTCTGCTTCCGGTACTCCGGTATTCGTTTTGACCAGCTTCTCAGTGCAGAAAACTGGAGAGAGTTGTCCAGTCAAACGTCTTTTGACTTCGGTTGGGACCAAAAAGACCCTGAGATGGTCGAGGACCCGTCAACCGCGTTGCCCGACAAGAAGACAGTACTTGGCCTGATAAACACAGCACGTATTCAGCAAATCACTCTGCGCCAAGCGTACGACTCTTGGAACGGGGCGTATGAACACCCGTGGCAGCAAGTACTATACCTGTTCATGGCGTATGAGGGTTATCGGAAGAAGCAACAGGTCTTTGACTTCACAGATATGCTGACCGAGTTCTTGGAAAACGCCGAACAAATGTGCCCCACGTTCGACACTGTCTTTGTGGACGAAGCGCAGGACTTGTCGCGGCTTCAGTGGAGCGTGGTGCGGGCTATTGCTGAGAAGACGGATCGCATCATTATCGCAGGCGACGACGACCAAGCTATCTTTCGGTGGGCTGGAGCGGACGTTAATACTTTCTTAGAACTGGACGGTACCTCCGAAACCCTGACACAAAGTTGGCGCGTACCGGCAACTGTCCATCGTCTTGCGGAGTCCGTTGTCCGTAACATATCCGACCGGTACCCTAAGAAATATCTCCCGCGAAAGGAAGAGGGTGAAATTGAATGGGTTTCCGGGGTTTCCGACCTGCTTGAGGAAATACAAACAGAGGGGACTTGGCTCATCTTAGCCCAGTGCGCTTACATGCTGGATAACGCGGAAGAGGTACTGCGAGCCGCGGGCGTTTTCTACGAGATGAAGAACCGCAAGAGCATCCCCGAGAAAGTGCTTTTAGCGGTGTTCGCGTGGCAGAAGCTACAGGAAAACAAAGAGGTAAACGGCAAGGAGGTGAGAGCTTTGTATGGTTTCCTCCGCAGCGGCCCAGACGTACGCCGGGGTTTTAAGACGGCGGTAGGGTTAGACGACGACGATTTGGTGTCGTACGACGACCTGTGCCGAGATATTGGTCTTCTGGTCCCGATAGACGAACCGTGGTCCGCGGCTCTTTCTAAAATGCCCGAGGCTCACCGGGTGTATCTGAGCGCCATTGAAAACAGGGGCCAGTCTTTTGAGGGTAAGCCCCGCGTGACACTTTCTACGATACACGGTGCGAAAGGCGGTGAGGCGCAGAACGTAATTCTGTATACTGATCTCTCCTACGCCTCGACCCGAGAGGCTTTCGCTAGCCAAGAGGGCTCCGACGACCTTCACCGGACGTTCTACGTTGGCATCACGCGGACAAAGGACCGCTTGTTCCTTGTCCTCCCTCGTTCAGAAAAGGAATCTTTTCGCCTTGACACTGATTATCGTTACGGATGATGGAAAAGAAGAGCCCCTCAAGGTCCGGGTTTTAGACCGACGCAAAGGCCTCGATTTCATGGTTCCCATCTCAACGAAAAGCGCGATACGTCTAGCAGAGTCCTTACTGACGTCCGTCAGGCGGCGTCATAAGGGCAAGAGAAAACCTTTAAAACCGAAGGACGACGAATGACTGTTCTACAAATGGCTTTGTTCGCTTCTGACTTAAAAACAGAGTGGGTACCGCCCGCAGAGCTACCTGACATCTTCGACGCGAAGACTATTGCCATAGATGTCGAGACTCGTGATCCAAACCTTATGACACGCGGCCCCGGCTGGTCGCGTAAGGACGGTGAGATTGTTGGCTATGCCGTCGCCGTGGACGGCTGGGCTGGTTACCTTCCCATTAACCACTTTGGCGGCGGTAACCTAGACAAGCGCCTTGTTGAGCGCTGGATGAAAAAGGTCTGTGCCACTCCTGCCGACAAGGTTTTCCATAACGCGCAATACGACGTTGGCTGGCTCAAGGCACACGGGATAGAAGTGAACGGTCGGATCATTGATACAATGGTCGTCGCAAACCTACTAGACGAGAACCGTCGGTCGTATTCGCTCAACGCGATAGCATACGCCTATCTCGACAAGGTTAAGTCTGAGAAGGGTCTTGTTGAGGCTGCGCGGGAGTTCGGCCTCGACCCAAAGGCTGAGATGTGGAAAATGCCCGCAATGTTCGTTGGGCCGTACGCACAGGTTGACGCCGAACTGACCTTGGAGCTTTGGAACTTCTTCCGGGTCAAGGTTGGTCAAGAAGGCATACAAGGCATCGTTGACCTCGAACTGAAGCTGATACCCTGTCTGGTCGAGATGACATGGCGTGGGGTTCGTGTAGACCTTGATGCCGCCGAGCGGGCCAAAGTCGGTTTGATGAAACGCGAGAACCAAGTCAAAAAACGCATCAAAGAACTGGTGGGTTCCCCTGTTGAAATTTGGGCGGCGACAAGCCTCTCCGCAGCTTTCGACAAACTCTCTGTCCCCTATCCGCGGACCGAGCTTGGTGCGCCGTCGTTCACAAAAGGTTTCCTTGCAGATCAGACACACGAACTCCCCAAGCTTGTGGTCGAAGCGCGGACCTTGAACAAAATCCAAGGCACTTTCATCTCGTCCATTTTGAAGCACGTCGGTCCTGATGGCCGTATCCATGGCAACATCAACCAGATACGAGACGGCCAAGGCGGAACAGTCTCGGGACGTATATCGATGTCCAACCCCAACCTACAACAAATCCCGGCCCGCGACCCGGAACTCGGACCCCTGATCCGGTCCCTGTTCTTGCCGGAAGAGGGAGACCAGTGGGCGTCTATTGATTTCTCGCAGCAAGAGCCGCGCATCTTGGTTCACTATGCGAGCGTCTTTGGCAAATCCCGTGACCTCCCGCTGCGCGGAGTCGAAGAGTTTGTAGACGGATACCGAAACGACCCCGACATGGACTTCCACACTATGGTCGCTGAAATGGCCGGGATTAACCGGAAGCAGGCAAAAACCATCAACCTCGGCATGATGTACGGCATGGGTGTTAACAAGTTATCAGAACAACTGGACATCCCGCTCGACGACGCGAAAGACCTGATTGCTCAGTATCACGAACGGGTACCCTTCGTGAAAATGCTTATGCGCGGGGTGACAGACAGGCTCAACGACAAGGCCAGCGGGGGTGCGATACGGTCTTTGAAGGGTCGCAAGTGCCGTTTCGACCTGTGGGAGCCCGACACGTTTAAGATGACGAAGGCCATGCCGTATCAAGAAGCTGTACTGGAGTACGGTGCCACCGCCCGATTGAAAAGGGCTTACACTTACAAAGCTTTAAATCGACTGATCCAAGCGTCTGCCGCCGACATGACAAAGCAAGCTATGGTTAACGTGTATGAAACCGGCAAGGTGCCGCTCATCCAAATCCATGACGAATTGGCCGTCTCGGTAAAAAACAAAGAGGAAGCGGAAGGGATAGCTGCTATCATGCAAGCTGCTGTTCCCATTGAGGTACCCAGTGTTTGCGACATCGAAATTGGCGCAAGCTGGGGAACGGCAGCGTAGGTTTTCTCCCCCTGCGCTGCGGTTAAACTGCCCCGCCCTTGTGGCGGGGCTTTTTTCTTGCAGGTCTGCCTTTAGTCCTATATGTTCGCGTATAGTCATAGTCACTAAAAGGAGTTAAAAGTGGATCAGACTAAATGGAAATCCGTTTTGGTGCCGATAGAGGTCTATCGGGAAATCCGAGAACGGTCTAAGCGCGAAGGCCGCACAATCAGTAGCGAACTGCGATTGATCTATGCGGAATCTGAAAAACTGCGCGGCAGCTACCCGGAAGTTGCGGGCGACGTCGTCTACGAAGCGTTCAACAATGGCTAAAAAGCCTAGTGTTATAAGCAAAATGACTAACACTGTTCGAAAAAAGACGTCCATAGGCCAGAGCGTTCGTTCGCGGCCCTTGAACAAAGATAAGAAACGGTCTTTTAAAAGGTACCGCGGACAAGGGAGATGAACCTGACCGCGGCGCTAATATGTCTTGCCCAAACGGTCTTCTTTGAGGCCCGGGGCGAGCCGTTTCTGGGAAAAGTGGCTGTCGCATCTGTCGTAATGAACAGAACTCTCGACGGGCGCTTCCCCGACAACGTATGTGACGTTGTCAAGCAAGGCCCGACGTACAAGAGCAGACCCGACATCCCCGTTAGGCACCGATGCCAGTTTTCTTTTTATTGCGACGGAAAAAGCGATAAGCTAAATTATAGGCTGCTGTCCGTGCAGGAATCCGTGGGCGTTGCGTATAAAGTACTTACCGGCCAATTGCCCGACGTCACGGGTGGCGCTACTTTCTACCATGCGACCTACGTTCGTCCCGAATGGGCTTCATACAAAAAGAAGACTGTGAAGATTAACAACCACTTTTTCTATAAGACTAGACCGTGAACAGGCCTCGGAAATTTTGGACAAAACAAAGAGTTTGTCAGGCCCGAGAGATGCTTGAAAAAGGGGTGGCTGTACGGGAGATAGCTTACCAAATGGGAACTACCCGAAATGCCGTTCTAGGGATGAAATTTCGGAACCTGCCTGAAATGCATATTGAGGCTCCTCCACGCGAAAAGGCTCCTCCACCGCCTCCCCCGGAGGGTAACTTCCGTTACCGTAAATGCCTGAAATGCCAGAAGACAAAGCTTCTGGAAAAGCCCATGTACATCTGCAAAGAATGCAAGGACGGCGACATTTTTGGGAGCGTTTTCGGATGAGGCCGCTTGACACGTATCAGGCAAGGAAGTAGTTTTAAACGGTCGCTTCAGTGGTGAGTTGCGACAGTTTTCCTTTGGTTGAAAAGACCCTCTAATTTTCGCTTTGCCGATGTTAGGGGGTCTTTTTTTTGTTGACGAGGTCGTATGCGATAATATACGCTGTCTTCCTAACCAAAGGAGATGAACCGCTATGACCAAACAAATTACGCAAGACTTTGTCCCCGAAAAACCAGTTGTTCAGGACTGGCAAGAGGCCGTGCGCTGGGTATCCCACGCGATAGACGTGGAGTCCGGACGGCTGATGGACGCCGGACACGAAAACCCCGATTCCTTTCTCAAGGCAGAAACCCTGCGGGCATCATGGAAGCGTGTGTTGCGCGGATGAAACTGTACACAACCGAAGACGAGTACCGCAAAATCTGTGCGGATTCCGAAGAGGGCCGCTCGCGGACCGTGGCCCTCTCCCGGAAGCTCGTCCGTAACCTGATCCTCGATCACACGCGTATGGCTGTTAAGCTGGACAAGTTGGGCGAGGGTATAGAAAAAGGTAAACCAAAAGATGGCTGACGTATTTGTGAAAATATTCATCGAAGCGTTCTTGAAGGTGCTTTTCGGATGACGAGGCATACAATTAAAGAGAGAGAGAACCACATGGTTTTGCTTATCACACTACCTTGCCCGGTTTGCGACGGGGAAGGTACCGTTGACCGCGGACCGTGGATAGAGGGTCTGTGTTTCGAATGCCTCGGGGAAAAGTATGAGGAAGTCTTGGAAACAGGTTGCGAGACCAAAGCTGAAGCGCGTCTGAATTATCCAGACGCCGTAGACATGGAGATAATAGAATGAAGATTCCAGCAACCATACTTGTTGCGGGTGAAAACGTTCGCGTAATGATAACCACGGCCCGCGGCCCGGGAGGAGAAGCAACGTACGAGCTATTCGACCCCGAAAAATACAACGGTCAAAAGGACCTTTATAAGGACCCCTTGTTGCAAAAATGGCTGTCGGAGCAGAACTGATGAAGAAAGTCACCGGCGGTAAGTCACCCACTGACCTTGAGAACCCAGAACACTACGCGCAGCAAGCCATTCAGCCTGCTGAATACATCATGCAAAACGAGATGGACTGGTGGCGTGGAAACACAATAAAATATGTCAGTCGCGCGGGCCTCAAAGTCGGCCCCGGTTCTACCGCGGAAGAAGCCGAGATAGACGACCTGATTAAAGCGCGGCGGATGATCGAGATGCGGTTGAACCAGCTCCGGGGGGTCCGTATTGATTTTCAAGGGTAACGACCTGTTTAGCAGGCGGCGGCGCTCTCAGTTCCACACTTGGGACGAGATATGGCGCGTGCTTTACATGTTCCCCCCCGCAACGTGGTGGGAGGCTTTGTTCCCGCGAAAGAAGGACTAAGGACATGGAAACAGAAAAAACGCTTGCGGTGATCCTGCTTGTTGTAGTCTTCTTGGTTACTCTCAAAATAATCTTAGGACCGTAAGAAGATGGCTGTAGAACGCGCAGGAGAAAAATTCTCCGGTTACAACAAGCCAAAGCGCACGCCCGGGCATAAGACAAAGTCTCACGCGGTCTTGGCAAAAAAAGGAGACACCGTAAAGCTGATCCGTTTCGGTCAGCAGGGTGTCTCCGGTGCCGGTAAAAGCCCAGACACCACGAAAGGTAAAGCCCGGCGCAAGTCTTTTAAGGCTCGCCACAAGGCGAATATTGACCGGGGAAGCATGTCTGCGGCGTATTGGGCCAACAAAGTTAAATGGTAAGCTTTTTATAGACCACGATTAACGGGCTGTTTTCGCCACTGAACTCTTGCTTTTCACCCGTCTGTACGGACGCGGTTTCCGGTTCCCCCCTTCTTGCTCAGGGCACGCTGACTCAGCCCTTTGTTTTCGCGGGCTTTCCTCAAGGTTTTAGCTATATATTCCGTCATGTAGCTCATTTGATCTGCTATTCTATATCTTATAATATTTTTGATATGTATTAATATATCATTCCTGAATACCAACATCTTATTTTGCGTTAACCGTAACGATACTCTCGCGTTCGGAGGGTCAGTCGAACGCTTACCCTTGACTCCACGCAGAAAAGGGGTTGACGCACATAAAGCCTTTTATGTATAGATAATGGCGCATACCAAGGAAAGGCACAGAAAATGCAGAAACCCGACACCGACCACACCTTTAACGGTCGCCTCGTGTCCGACAAACACCGCGAGAAGTTTCCGACATGCTCCAAGTGCGGCATGTCAACGTGCATGTACAACCACCTGATTTACCTGCGCGCAAACCCACCAAATAAGGAAAACTACAATGCTTGACGCTATCATCGACGCACTCTTCCCAAAGCAGAAATCGCGGATCGCGGACCTTGACCAGAAGGTCGATATGCTTCTCGAAGACCTTTACCGTAGAGCAGAAGGTAAATTTTCGGCAGCAGGCACCAACGAATTTATCCCCGTGCCAAAATTTACGCAGGGCTCAAAGAAGGGGAAGGTCATCTTCTGTCCCCGTTGCAGCCATAGCCACAAGGTACACAATTTCGCGTGGAACGCGCTCAAGTGCCTTAGCTGCGGCACCCCTACCACCAAACATAATTGGCTGATGCGGAGGGCAAAATAATGGGCACGTCAAAAGTTAATGCGGTAGAAAAATACGTAAACACCAAAAAGAAAATGCGGAAAAAAATCAGCGTCGCGGAGGCCACTGCGCGATTACAATCGGTGTTCACTTGGCGCGGCGATACCGTCCTCCCCGAAGAGTGGATCGAAAAGGTCACCGAAGCGCTGATAAACCCTATTAACACAATGCGCGAACTGGACGGCGACATGTATGTGTCGGATTACAATAAAATTATCGGCATCCTCTACGAACTGGAGAAAGCCAACACGGCCATAAAGAAGGAGCGCTGCGATGACTGAGGACAAAAGACCCCTCAATAAAGAAAACACCGCCCGTCTTTTGACGTTTATTTCAACGGTTTCGCTTACCCCGATAAGCGTACTTGCGGCCAAGGCCGGTGTCGCCAAAAGCACCCTCACCCGGGTTTTCGACCCGAAAAGCCCGTATCTGCTGCGGCGCAAAAATCTGCAGATAGTCATCAACGTCGCCGAAGCAGTTGTGGGTGCGCGTGTCATGCTTTGCTGCGGGAAAGTGAGCCAATCTCTTTACAACAGGGAAGTAGAAGACCTCCTTGCGTACAACAAAGTGGTCGCGGCGTTACTCCTCTACCGAGACGATGACGTTCGCATCTTTAACGAACTGGAAAACAACGCATGGGCCCCGGTGTTGAGGCTGGTGAAACACGCAAAGGGAATACAATGAAAACCATCGAAGAAACACTCGGCCTCGAACTCGTCACCAACGAGTACCTCGTCCGCAAACTCCGCGAACGCGCAGCAGACGAAGAATGGACCAACGGCGACGAAGCAGAAGCAGCGCGCCTTAGATCGCGGGCCGCGGAACTCGAACAAAGCTGCTCGAAAGTCGAATGGGTGATCTAATGAAAAAAGACTGGATCAGGACCGAGTTTAAACTCATACGAAAAGAGGCGGGGGTTTCAGCAAAAACCCTCGCTTCGCGGACCGGGACCGGAATGAACACCATCTACAATTTCGAAAAAGGGAGAACCAACCCGGCCCTCGAAACTTTCGAGAAGTGGCTCAACGAACTCGGGCACGAACTAGAAATCCTGCAAATCGACCCAGAAACCCCAAACGCCTCTTAATGCTTGTTTACCGAAATAACAGTCCCTACGCCAAACTGGTGCGTAACATGTCGGCCCGGGCATACGACAACACCTCGGACACGTTCGAAGACGACCGGCGGCTAATAAAAGCCATCCAACGGGAAAACTCGGTCGGGTTCGAGGCTTTTTACGAAAGCGCGTCAGCCGCAAACAGGGAAAAAATATCCGACGCCTTACGTTGGGGGCCGCCACTCCGCAAAGAACGAAACACCAAACCCCTACCGCTGTCCAAGGTATTCCATCCACGATGCAAACCAAGGTATTCGAAATAAATTGGGTGCGACACTAACTAACCACCACCCACGGCCCGCGGTTCGACAAAGCAATGGAACAACGGAACAGGAACGGATCGGGAAAAAGGACTGAAAATGGGGGAAAATAAGGAAGCGGCTAAAGGGCCGGTTAAGCGCGTGAGAGGGGAGGATTCGGGTGCGGCGGCTATGGGTATACCAAAAAGGGGTGGAAGTCGCTTGGAGGCGCTTCTAGGGCCGTTTACGGAGGGTGAGGGGGTGAGGCGGGGGGCGGAG
>Ga0307984_1000035_pt1 | contig 48820 bp, 70 predicted proteins | sample EllFjometageno78_FD_203169 | JGI IMG/M metagenome (GOLD analysis project Ga0307984, IMG submission 203169) | Marine microbial communities from Ellis Fjord, Antarctic Ocean - #78 | ecosystem: Environmental > Aquatic > Marine > Unclassified | place: Southern Ocean | collected 2014-10-09
CGGTGGAACCAGGAAAAAAGGGGATACGAATATTACAATAAGAACTATGCTCGGTCCACTGACATTTGGAGATGGGATGTTGGCGGTGAACATGTCGTTGGAACAGACATAATAAGAACATGGAGATGGGGAGGTAGAGAACTCGGGCAGGAAACATCCAAGGGTGACACTGCTGCAACGGCACCAGGTACGAATCCTGGATTTGGTCCTCGATTACAAAGTCTCGCGAACACCGATAGGGACCCAGAACAAGGGTTCGAGACCGCCCTGAAAGGAGAATTCCATTACGGAACCCCAGGCATGTATGAACCAGATGGGGGGGTATGGCCAGGATTCGAGAATAGGACAGAACCAAGTGGCAGTGGTCCAAATTCTGTCATTGATCAATTTTTTATTGGTATGGATGTCAAGGAAAAAGTGCAGATTCCGTTTTTTGCGCTTGGCGAAGTTTACTACCGTGGCGCGACTCGGAGAGTGCTTTGGTATGCTATGTGGGAGGTGAGGGGTCGAATTGAATTTACATCCAACGTCAACACGACTGTCCCCGAAAACCTCTCACCTCCACCAAACGAAGAAATATCTTTTTCAGATTTTATAGATCAATCTAATTAATCGTTTTTTTAGTAGTATAAATAATAATGAAATCAATAAGGTCAGGAAATAATAATGGCAGTCATATCAACAAGGCAAGGTTTAGTTCAATACTGTCTCCGTAGACTTGGAGAACCAGTGATTGAGGTAAATGTCGATGTGGGGCAAATCGAAGATAAAGTTGATGATGCTTTACAGACTTATCGCGAGTTTCATTCAGACGCAACTTATCGTACCTACCATCAACATGCACTCACCGCAGATGATATTACAAATCAATATATCACTATCCCAGAAAGTGTAATTTATATCACTAAAATGTTTGCTTCAAGATCAGTTTTTGGTAATGTAACTGGCAGTTCTTCTATGTGGTCAACTGACACTTCTAGCTTTGGTGGCACTTTTGCGCGGGGTGGAGGTGGTGGATTATCGTATCTGATGCAAGCAAGATCATATGCTGCCCTTATCGATATGGAGATTATCGGACTTCCTCTGGTGACTTTTTCTCGCAGACAGAATAAACTTTACATCTGGAGTGACATTGTAGACAAGCAAATGGAGGCAGGGACGCATGTCTGTTGCGAAGTTTATAAAACCATTGAAGACGTTAATATCTGGAACGATATGTTTATGAAGGACTACACCACCGCGTTGATAAAAGAGCAGTGGGGACAAAACATGTCTAAATTTGATGGAATGCAGCTCCCAGGTGGTGTCACTATTAATGGAAGAACTATTCTCGAAGAAGCGAAGACCGAAATAAGAGAACTCCGCGAAAGGATGCGGTTAGAGCAAGAAGTTCCACCCGATTTCTTGATTGGGTAGATAAGAAATGGCGACTAACCCCTACTTCAACTATGCTGCTACTAGTGAGCAAGACCTCTATGAAGATTTAATCACCGAGTCTATAAAAAACTTTGGGCAAGATGTTTACTACATCCCTCGCGAAGTCGTCCATCGTGATATGATATTTGATGACACGGTTCTATCTCAATTTAATTACGCATATAAAGTCGAAGTCTACCTTGAGAGTGTAGAAGGATTTGATGGGGACGGAGATTTATTCTCGAAGTTCGGTGTCGAGATAAGAGATGCTGTAACATTTATTATTTCACGAAGAAGGTGGAATACAGAAATACGCAATCACGAAGAACCCATAACGGGAAGCACAGTCGGTGGTAATAAGTATTACCGTCCAAGAGAAGGCGACCTGATTCATATGCCAATGGCAGGTGCAACCTTTGAAGTTATGAAGGTTGAAGATGATAACCCATTTTATCAGTTAGCAAATCTTCCGACATTTAAAATGCGTTGTGAGAAGTTTGAATATAGCGATGAAAGATTTAATACAGACATCCCTGAGATTGACCGCATTGAGAAGTTTGCTGCATATCAGTGGCGACTTACACTCGACTCCGCATCAAATGGATTTGAGAATGGTGAGACAGTCTCTATGACAACCGACACACATATTACGAGAGGAAAGGTTGTTGAGTGGATGGACTCAGATTTAAATGTATTCTTAGCACACACTGGTGCCGACTACGATGGGGACTTCCACAACTTTGCAGTCGGAAAACAAGTTACAGGTTCACTATTAAACTCCATTGCAAGAATTACTACTGTAACGGAAATGCAAAATATTCAGGCAGGAAGTCCAGGCGCACCAGACTCTGATAATGCCTCTGTCACTTCCTTTGATATATCGTCATTTGAGTTTTTAGATTTTAGTCAGTCAAATCCATTCGGAAATATAAGTTAATGTTTGGAAAATACTTTTACAATCAAAGAGTCCGTATGTCAGTTGCCGTTTTTGGGGCGATGTTTAATGACCTATACATAATACGGAAGGAAGGAAAGAAAGTCGTCAGCCAGATGAAGGTTCCTCTTGCCTACGCACCACAGAGAAAGTTTCTGCAAAGAATTGCCGAAATGAATGCTGCTGGTGATAGAGATGTTGAAAACCAACTTGCGATAAAGTTGCCTCGTATGTCTTTTGAAATAGTGAGCATGGCATATGACCCACAGCGTCAGTTGCCAAAGACTAATTATTTTACAAGGACTGCCTTTGATTCTGACCGATCTGGTGCAAAGTTTTATACAAGTGTTCCTTATACAATTTCATTTGAGTTAAACGTATATGCAAAACATCATGATGATGCACTGCAAATAGTAGAACAAATACTGCCCTACTTTAATCCGCAGTATACAGTAAATGTTAAACCGATGGAAGATTACCCCACCATTGTAGAAGATGTCCCCGTCATACTAAACGGAGTTGCCTTCACTGATAATTTTGAAGGAAATCTTGAAGACCGTAGAACTGTAATTTACACACTTACATTTGACATGAAAATGTCATTTTACGGACCTAAACCTTCTGCTGGTAAAATAATTACACAAATTGATGTGGACTACTTTGATACATGGGTTGGTGAAGAATATCTTGAAACGAGCAGAGTGAAGACTAATCCTCGCCCAGTATCGCCTGATAGCGATTACACAATAATTACCCAAGTTATTGATAGTGACGGTGATAATCCTCTACCACATCCACATTAATAGGTTATGATATGTCTGAGAAAGATCGAGATAATGATTTTGAATTCACAAGAGAAACTCTTTACGACCTAATAAACAAAGGTCGCGATGGAGTTGAGGAAATGATTGAGGTTGCAAAGCAATCTGAACATCCCAGAGCATACGAAGTCCTCGCCAAGTTGATAAAAGATACCGCTGACACCTCTGGTCAGTTAATGGACTTGCACCGCAAAGAAATTCAAATAGACAAGTTAATCAATCCTAACCCTATCGCTCTGCCGCAAGCAGGGACTACCAACAATCTTTTTGTTGGGTCAACTACTGACCTACAAAGGATGCTGAAAGACATCAACCAAAAGGAAGTCGATAAGGTAGACATCATCGATGGGGAAATCGATAGTGAGTGAGGTCGCAGTTGTAGACCCCATTATTGATACTACATTTTTAGCGGGACACAATCACTACCTCGGAAATCCTTACGTCAAGAAGGACGGGATTGATGAGGATTGGACACAAGCGAAGGTCGCTGAGTATGCAAGGTGCATGGCAGACCCCGCTTACTTTGCACGAACTCACCTAAAAGTTATCAACTTGAACGATGGTCTTGTTCCTTTTGACCTGTATCCATATCAGGAAAAAATGTTCAAGCACTTCAACAATAACCGTTTCAACGTTGTCCTTGCATGCCGACAGTCTGGTAAGTCTATTTCGTCCGTAGGATACCTCCTATGGTTCGCATTATTTCACCCTGAGAAAACCATTGCTATACTTGCTAACAGGGGACAGACGGCAAGAGAGATGCTTGCAAGGGTCACTCTGATGCTTGAGAACCTTCCTTACTATCTACAACCTGGGTGTAAGACTCTAAACAAAGGCAACATAGAATTTAGTAATAACAGCAGGATACTCGCAGAATCTACAAGCAGTAGTTCTATTCGTGGTTACTCTGTCAACCTATTGTTTCTTGACGAGTTTGCATTCGTTGAGAAAGGGACGGAGTTTTACACTTCAACCTATCCAGTAATTTCATCTGGTACTGATACAAAAGTTATTATTACTTCTACCGCAAACGGTATTGGTAATCAGTTCCATAAAATCTGGCAGGGTGCGGAGCAAGGTGTTAGTGAGTATCAACCATTCCGCGTTGACTGGTGGGACGTTCCAGGTCGTGATGCAGCATGGAAAGAGCAGACGATTGCTAACACTTCCGAGTTACAATTTGAACAGGAATTTGGAAACACTTTCTTTGGAACTGGACAGACTCTTATCAACCCACAAACATTATTAGGGTTGAAAGCAAGTAGACCAACGTCCATTCTGGAAGGTGGGGATATGCTCATCTACGAGGAGACTCGTAAAGATTCACAGTACATTATAACTGTGGATGTGGCGAAGGGTCGAGGTCAGGATTTTAGTACGTTTAACGTAATCGATATTTCTTCACGCCCGTTTAAACAGGTCGCAGTGTATCGGAATAATTTAATTTCTCCAATACTCTTCCCTACTATTATCTATAAGTTTGCGAAAGTCTATAATGAAGCATATGTTATCATTGAGTCCAACGATGCTGGACAGTTAGTATGCCACGGTCTATACCAAGAACTTGAATACGAAAATGTCCACATGTCTTCTGCACTCAAGTCATCTGGCATTGGTATTGAGATGACCCGAAGAACAAAGCGGTTAGGTTGCTCTGGAATAAAAGACCTGCTAGAAGAAAATAAGTTAGAGGTGGTGGACGAGGAAACCATCATGGAGATAAGCACCTTTGAAGTAAAAGGTCAATCTTATGAGGCGACAGACGGAAACCATGATGACTTAATGATGAACCTTGTTATGTTTGGATACTTTGTCACCTCTCCAGTCTTCCAAGAGATGACTGATATCAATATTAAGAAGATGATGTTTGACCAGAGAATGGAAGAGATAGAAGCAGATGTGCCTTCATTCGGTTTTCATGATGATATAGTAATAAACGACTATTCCTATGAAGAAAAACTTGATCCTTGGAGCATTTTTCAGCAGCAAGAAGATGAAGGTTTTTTTAACGCCTAAATAACTAAAAATGCAGAAGTTATAAATAAATACATTGAACATCCCCATAACGGGTGTCGTCCTTATTATGAAAACTTCTTATAAAAAAATGAAAAAGAGGAACACAACATGGCACTAACAACACCGTTACTGTCGCCTGGAATTGCGATAAGAGAATTCGATTTAACTGGGGTTGCACCCAATGTCGAAACATCCCTTGCTGCATTCGTAGGTGATTTCAAATGGGGACCAGTAGCATTACCGGTTCGAATTCAAAACGAAGGCGAATTAGCTGAAACTTATGGAACACCGGATGAGTTTCACGCAGTAGATTATTTCTCTGCAAATCAGTTCTTGCGTTATTCTGGAAACCTTATCATAAACCGAGCAATCCCAGTTGGGTCCAATCTCATAGTTGGAGACTCAGCACTTAACGCAAACAATGCGGTACCGTTTGTGACTTCTGGTATTAGGACTGTCGTCAAAAATCGTGAAAATTGGGAAGAACAGAATGCCGATATCACTAATTCTTTTACTGCAAAATATCCAGGCGAAATGGGTGGTTCAATTGCAATATCAATATTTGCACAAGCTCAAGGAAATAGTATAGAGAATACCGATAGTGATTTTAAAACATGGAAATATGCGACTAGGTTTGATACTGCTCCTGGCACTAGTGCATGGTTGTCTAAACAACCTCAACCCGACTTCACTGCTGATTCTGATGCGCTGAACAAAGCAGATGAGATTCATGTTGTTATCATCGATTCAGATGGACTTTTCAGTGGAACTAAAGGAACTGTCTTAGAAACATATGCGTATGTTTCGGTTGCACCAGCAGCAAAGACTACAGATGGGGGCGATAACTACTTCACTAATGTTGTAAATACTTCTTCGGAGTATGTATGGTTTAAAAATTGGGACGATGGATTATTACCAGATGGTAGCAACTGGGATGAGAATCCCCCCGCAAATGGAACTGGAAAAGACTATAGGCTTGGAGTGGACTGGACACCTACTTTCAATACCACTGCTCTACAAGGTGGTAGAGATGGAGGTTTTGGTGCTGGGGATCAAGGTCTCCGCAACAGAACAGGAATGGGATTAGATGAGGGAGACTACGAAATAGGTTTCGACTTATTTGAAGACCCCGACACAACCGATGTGCAACTATTGATTGCTCCAGGCATGACCACGAAAACCGCGCAAAAGACAGTTGTTACTAACTTGGTTGGCATTGCTAGTAAAATTCGTAAGGATTGTTTAGCACTTACTTCTCCTAACCGAGCAGCAGTTGTCAATAATCCCGATCCCGTAAATTCTACTTTGGCGACCACTGACGAGTTCCCTAGTTCATCATATCTTGCTGTTGATAATAACTATCTCCGAGTCTATGATAAGTTTAATGATCAGTACATCTATATTCCTGCTGCTTCTACCACCGCAGGTTTGTGTGCATTCACTGACTTCAACTACGGTCCTTGGTGGTCACCTGCTGGTGAAAAGCGTGGAGAATTGGTTGGCGTAACAAACCTTGCATACAGTCCCACTAGGTCTCAACGGGATGAATTGTACAAGAAGAATGTTAACCCAATCGTGACATATCCAAACAGGGGAACTTTGTTGTGGGGAGATAAGACTAAACTTTCTCGTCCTTCAGCGTTTGACCGAATTGGAGTTCGTAGGTTATTTCTTGCTATTGAGAAATCTGTTGCTCTTGCTGCGCGTAACTTCTTGTTTGAGATAAACGATGAGTTTACACGATCTGAATTCGTTGCAGTTGTTGAACCCCTCTTACGAGAGATTCAGGCACGAAGAGGAATATTTGACTTTCGGGTACAGTGTGATGACACAAACAACACACCTGAAGTCATTGACCGCAATGAAATGCGAGCAGCATTGTACATCAAACCAGCACGAAGCATTAACTTTATTACTATCGACTTCATTGCTACACGCACTGGCGCAGATTTTGATGAAATTATCGGCCGCGGCATACAATTTTAGGAGTAATATATGGCAATTTTAAAAGTAGATAAATTTCGTTCAGAAATGAGGTTGGGGGGCGCGAGAGCAAACCTATTCAACATTATTTTCGCATTTCCCCCATATGTGACGGGCGGGGATACAGACTTAACAGCCCTCATGTGTCGGTCAGCAGCAATTCCTGGTTCAACTCTCGGAGTGGTAGAAGTACCGTTTCGAGGACGACTAGTGAAATTACCTGGAGACCGCACATTTGAACCTTGGGAAGTAACGATATATAATGATAACAACTTCAGTGTTCGAAATTTTTTCGAACAATGGATGAATGGTATGAACACTCATGAGGGTAATGAGGGAAAAGAAGCACTCACTACTGGATCAGGCACATATGCCCAAAACATCGAAGTTCAACAATTGGATCAAGTAGGAACAAATCAGATTTCCTACTTTCTCAAGAATGCGTTTCCGAGCGCAATCGGACAGATTGAGTTAAATTATGACCAAGTAACATCGATTGAAGAGTTCACAGTGACCTTTGAGTACGATTACTGGACGAATAATGTAACCCAGTAATTTTAGGGTATAAGTAAATGGGAGGGGAGAGTTTTCTCCCCTCCTGTTTTTATTTTATATTGAAGGATTGAGAAATGGCTGATGGCGTAAAACTATTTGGATTTCAAATAAAGAGAAGTGCGGAAGACAAAAAGGTCACCGAACCTCTTAAAAATGCATCCGTAGTAGCACCTACTGATGATGATGGTGCTGGTTATATAACCTCTGGAGCAAACCACTATGGTATGGCAATGGACATTTACGGTGATCTCACTGTAAAAGACCAACACGATTTAATTCGCAAGTATCGGCAAGCAGCACAGCAACCCGAAGTAGATATGGCAATTGAAGAGATTGTCAACGAAGCAATTGTAGTACCCCAAACAAATGATGTTGTTGTTGATATTGACCTTGATATGGTTGATGTCTCTGCTTCTATCAAAAAGAAAGTGGCAGATGAGTTTGAAAAACTGCTAAACACAATGAACTTCAACGAACGCGCACACGATATGTTTCGTTGTTGGTATGTTGATGGTAGACTCTATCATCACCTTGTAGTAGATAAGAATAACCTGAAGGCAGGTATTCAAGAGGTTCGTTTCATCGACTCTCTAAAGATTCGCAAAGTTCGACACGTTAAGAAGAAAACGAACGATAATGGCGTTACACTAATTGACGATGTTGATGAATTTTACATTTTTAACGACACTATGGTTGGTAGTACATACGGAAGAGCGAGTGGAATTTCAAATGCTGATACTGAAGGTGGAAAAACTGGTGGTGTCAAACTTTCTAGTGATTCAGTAAGTTATGTAACTTCAGGTTTACTGGATGAAAGTCGAACCAAAGTAATATCTAATCTACAAAAATCATTGCGAGTAATAAACCAACTGCGTATGATGGAAGACTCTCTTATCATCTATCGTATGGCTCGCGCACCAGAGCGTAGAATATTCTACGTCGATACTGGTAATCTTCCCAAAGCGAAAGCAGAAGAATATCTCAACAGTCTTATGACTCGCTATCGTAACAAGTTAGTCTATGATGGCAACACTGGTGAACTGAAAGATAGTCGTAAGCATATGACTATGCTAGATGATTTTTGGTTACCCCGAAGAGAAGGTGGACGAGGAACTGAGGTCAGCACACTTCCAGGTGGTTCAAACCTAGGTGAGATTGATGACATCAAATACTTTCAACGAAAAGTTTACCAGTCATTGAATGTCCCTGTATCTCGCCTTGAGCAAGAACAAGCATACTCTATTGGTCGTGCTACCGAAATCACGCGAGAAGAGATCAAGTTTCAGAAGTTTATCACTCGTCTGCGAATGCGGTTCTCAAAACTCTTTACTGGTATCTTGCGTCAGCAACTTATCCTCAAGGGTATCATAACTGAAGTAGATTGGCACGAAAAGTTTAGCAACCGAGTCAGGATTGACTATTACAAAGACAACCACTACACTGAGTTGAAAGATGCTGAAGTCTTGCGTGAGCGTTTGGGTCTTATGGATCAATCGGTACAGTATGTTGGCGAATACTTTTCTAAAGAATGGTTAATGAAAAATATTATGCGATTCGATGATGAAGAGGCGGCAGAAATGTATAAGCAAATGAAGAAAGAAGTGGCCTCAGGAGAAGTCGACCCCGATGATCATGAAGACGGCAATGATTCGGTGGTTGTGCCTAAACCCGCAGAAGTTAATCCGATCGGAACTTCTGAAAAAGAGGCAGAAAAGGATACTGAAGATAGCAAGGACATCGAAGTTAGACGTTCAGAAAAAGCACCAGAAGTACGACAAGACTAAATCATTATGACTATAGGAGAAACAGCAATGATTGAAGATAACGAATATGAACACGATGAAGGCGAAGAGCAAGGTCACGGTAGTGACGTAGAGACAATGCTTGATGCTATTCATCAAAAGAACCTTTCTCAAGCGAAAGGACATTTTGAAAATCTTATTAATGACAAGGTGTTTGATTCCCTTGAAGCAGAAAAGATTCGTATCGCTAACATAACATACAACGGTGCTGACGCAGAAGAAGATGTAATTCCAGAAGAAGATGTAATTCCAGAAGAAGATGAAGATATTAGTTCAGAAGATTCGGAATGGGACGACATTACTGCTGAGATTGAAGATTCTTTGGAACAATAGTCTATTTCAAATAAATAAAACTTATAAATAAACTATAGACTTACTAAGGGAACATCTTTAATGAAATCATTTAAAGAAATACGAGAGGCGAAAAATACTCCCGTTTTTAAGAAGAAGATGGGAAAGTACCCTGTCGAGATTGTAAAAGATTCGAAGGGTTTTGTCGCCTATATTGATGGTGATAAACTAGACACTTTTCGTAGTGAGGGCGATGCAAAAAAAGCAATTGCTATGGCACTAAAGGAATTGCCATGAAACTAATTGCTGAATACAACGAACATAATATCTCCTGTCTTATTGAGAAGAAGGAAGATGGGACTAAAAAGTTTCAAATTGAAGGAGTATTCGCGCAAGCAGAACAAAAGAATAGAAATGGTCGCATCTATCCAAAAGCAATAATGGAAAATGCGGTTGCTAAATATGTCGATACGCAAGTATCAAAGAATCGAGCAGTTGGCGAGTTGAACCATCCAGAAGGTCCAACAGTTAACCTCGATAAAGTATCCCACCTAATCACTGACCTTCATTGGGAAGGCAATGATGTGGTAGGTAAGGCATCAATATTAGATACTCCGATGGGTCAAATTGTAAAAGGTTTGCTTGAAGGCGGTGTCAACCTTGGTGTCTCAACTAGAGGAATGGGTAGTCTTGTGGAGCGTGGCGGTGCCATGTATGTGAAAGACGACTTTACTCTTAGTACGATTGACATCGTACAAGACCCATCTGCACCAAACGCTTTCGTTAATGGAATTATGGAAGGTGTAGAATGGAACTGGAGTAATGGAGTTCTTATCCCACAGGAAATATGTGAAGATCAAGAGACTGAAAATAACTGTACTTCCCGTGTAGGTTCTTATGCAGAGCAGACGCGAGAGTTTAAGAATTTCCTCTCATCAATTAAGAAAAACTTATAACAAGGAGTCCAATATGGATTACAAAAAAGATAAACTCCAAGATGAGCAGGAAGGGTTTGATGGCGAAAATGCCGAGAAGCAAAGTGTCGATTCTGTCGATGATGCTGCGAAAGGTGCCAAACCTGCCTCCGCTCGTAAGGGAGACAAGAAGAACTCTGAGAAATCTAACCTGAAAAGTAAAGCTGGAATGGTTAGTGACATGTACAATCACCTCAATGACTTGAGCAAGGAAGAACTTGCTGATGCCTATGATGCCTTTTTTGGCGAAGGTGAAGAAGTTTCAGAAAAGCGTTATGTTCCAGTAATGGCAACAGAAGCAGACTTTTCTGAAGACTTAGATGCATTGGTTGAGTCTGAAGCAACACTCAGCGATGAGTTCAAGCAGAAGACTGCTGTTATTTTCGAATCTGCACTAAAAACTAAGCTCGCTGAAGAAGTCGAGCGAATTGAATCTTCTTATGAAGAGCGTTTAGCTGAGGAAGTAGTTGCCCAGCGAGATGAACTCGTAGAAAAAGTAGATTCCTACCTTAACTATGTAGTTGAGAACTGGATGGAAGAGAACCGTGTTGCCATCCAAAGTGGTCTGCGAACTGAAATCGCTGAGAACTTTATGGAGAATCTGAAAGGATTGTTCGTTGAGTCTTACGTTGATGTTCCTGACTCAAAGGTTGATCTGGTCGATGACCTCGCAGAGCAAGTAGAAGAACTGGAAACATCTCTCTACAATACTACTGCAAATGCCATCGAACTTAGTGAGCAAGTAGAACTGTTGAAGCGTCAATCTATCATTAGAGAAGCATCACACGGTCTTGCTGACACACAAGTAGAAAAGTTTGAAACACTAGTTGAAGACCTTGATTTTGAAGACGAAGATAGTTTCGCTCAAAAGGTTGAGACAGTTAAAGAATCATATTTTTCTCAAAGCACAAAAACTATAGCAAGTACAGAAAGTCTTGAAGAGTCGCACAGCGAAGAAGAAGTCCTGAGCGAAGAAGCAACACCTTCAATGGAACGCTATCTTTCTGCAATCCGCAAAACAAATGTAACATAATTTAAAATTTAGGAGTATTAAAATGGATATTAATTATCAAAGCCTAGTTGAAAAATGGGCTCCCGTCCTGAACGAAGAAAGTTCTGGCAAAATCGAAGATCGTCACAAGCGTAACGTAACTGCTGCTATCCTTGAGAACCAAGAGAAAGCAATGATTGCCGAAGGTTCACAGCAGTCTTTCCTTTCGGAAGCAGCACCAGCAAACGTATCGGGAAATTCACAAAACTGGGACCCCGTCCTGATTTCTCTCGTTCGCAGGGCAATGCCTAATCTTATGGCATATGACGTATGTGGTGTTCAGCCTATGTCTGGTCCTACTGGTCTTATCTTCTCTATGAAGAGTAAGTATAAAACCACTCGCGGTGGAGCAACTACTGGTGACGAAGCATTGTTTTCAGAAGCAATCACACCTTTCTCTGGTGACAGTTCAGTTGATCAAAGCACTGGTGTTCAAGGTCCATCTGGACTAGATAGCACCGATGCCGCCCCATTAACACCTGGTGCAGCAACTAACCCGAAAGTTGGTACTGGCATGTCAGTAACTGACGCAGAGCAACTCGGTACTGGTGCTGGTTACAGCGATTTCGCTGAGATGGGATTCACCATCGAGAAGTCAACTGTAACTGCTAAGTCTCGCGCTCTGAAAGCTGAGTACACTATTGAACTGGCACAAGACCTGAAAGCAATCCACGGTCTGGACGCTGAAGCAGAACTTGCTAACATTCTTAGCACTGAAATCCTCGCGGAAATTAACCGTGAAGTTATCCGTACTATCAACAGTCAAGCAAAAATCGGTTGCTTGCAGAATAACACCGCAGTTAACGGTGTATTCGATCTGCGTACTGATGCTGATGGTCGTTGGTCTGTTGAGAAGTTCAAAGGTCTGTTGGTTCAACTGGATCGTGAATGTAACGTAATCGCAAAAGAAACTCGTCGTGGTAAGGGTAATGTCGTTATCTGTTCCTCTGATGTTGCTACTGCTCTCGTTGCTTCTGGCATGCTGGACTACGCTCCTGCACTTTCTACTTCTTTGCAAGTAGATGATACAGGCAATACTTTTGCTGGTCTTTTGAATGGTCGCATCAAGGTCTATATCGATCCCTATGCGGTTGCTGACTATGTAACTGTTGGTTATAAAGGTACTAACCCTTATGACGCTGGTGTTTTCTACTGCCCTTACGTTCCTCTGCAAATGGTTCGTGCGGTTGGCGAGAATGACTTCCAGCCACGCATCGGATTCAAGACTCGTTACGGTATGGCATCCAACCCTTATGTTGGTGCTACTCCTGCTGACGGTCTTGCTGCTGTGAAGACTAACCAATACTACCGTATCTTCCGTGTGGACAACATCCTCACATAAGATAGTGTATCGGTAAAATAGAGGAGTCTTGGATATTCCAAGACTCACCTACTATAAAAAGAGTGGCATCTAAAGCCACCACTTTTAGGGACAGTCTGCAATGACTGTCCTTTTTTTATGCCTAAATAAAAGTAACATATAAATAAAGATAAACTATCGGGGAAACTAATGAAAACTTTCGAAGAAATTCGTGAAGCGACCTATATAGGAAATACGGTTGCCCTCAATAAACCTATGTCTGGTGATGTTAAAAAATCTAAAGTGTTTGTTAAAGACCCCAGTACTGGAAACGTCAAGAAAGTGAACTTTGGCGATAAGAACATGAGTATTAAAAAGGATCAGAAAAGCAACAAATCATCCTATTGTGCAAGGTCTGCTGGTATTAAAGGTGGTGGTAAAGATAAGACCAAAGCAAACTACTGGTCAAGAAAGGCATGGGACTGTTAATAAAGTGCTTGCATTCTCATTCTGAATGCTTATAATAGTGTGTAATGAATAGGAAAACCATTGAATAATTTAACAGAAAATATTAATCTATTTCAACCCACATCGTTTAACGTTGTCATAGATCGAGAGAATTACTCCAATTTGCGCTTCTTTGTGCAGAGGGTGAATCACCCAGGTGCGGCAAACAGTGCGGTAGAAGTTCCCTTCTCTCGTATTGGTAGTGTGCCGATGCCAGGAAATACTATGACTTACGGTTCTCTGACTATGGATATTTTACTCGATGAAGATTTCAATTCTTATATAGAAATGTACAACTGGATGCTTAGACTCGTTAACACGAAACAAGTTAATGCGCGTGATGCTTATAGTCAGAGTTCTAGTCCTACAGCAACTTATTCCGACATAGTGATAACCGCGCTAACAAACTCTAACAACAAGAATATAGAGTTTAAATATGTAGATTGTATCCCTGTAAGTGTAGGGGATGTTTCTATGGAAGCAACTAACTCTGGTGTAGACTTCCTCACCTTTAATGCGGAATTTAGATTTTCTTATTTTGAAATAGTAACTTAAAGAGACAATATGGATTTAGATGATATACTTGGGCAATGGTCTCAAGACTGTGAAATTGAGCATAAACTAGATGAAGCGTCCCGCAACACTCCCAAACTACATTCTAAGTATCTGGGATATCTCACACAAGCAAAGTTTCTTCTCAAACGAACCGAAGACAAACAGAACGTACTGCTTAAAAAGAAGTGGTTGTGGTTCAATGGTAAGATGTCCCAAGAAGAAATACGTTTTCTCAATTGGGCAGACGATCCATTTGATGGACTGAAGGTGATGAAGGGCGACCTCAAATACTATGTTGAGTCTGACCCCGAAATCATTGACAGCGAGTCTAAGGTCTATTACTACAAGACAATGATAGAAGCAATTAAAGAGATAGTGGACAACATCAAGTGGCGACATTCCACGATAAAGAATATGATTGAAGCAAGGAAATTTGAGGCAGGTTCTTAATATGAAAAAGAAAGCGTTATTAGAATATGGAACGCATCCATCATTCCCCGCGATGACTGTTCCCTCATCAAATTTGATGAACAGCGAAGTTGTGATGGCATCCGAGTGGTTGGTTGAACGCAAAACCGAAATAGAAAATGAGTTTGAAGCGAAGGCAAAAGAACTCTATGACATGGCAGTCACTACCACAAGACTCAACTCTGCTATTAAGTCATTCAAACCCATCATAGGGAAAGTCTATTTCTTGTATGAAAGGACAGCAGGGGACGAGTTCGTCAGTCACATTGAACCCCACACATGGACACCCTCTACGCAACCCTATAAGTATAATGGCATGTTTAAATTAAACTCCAATTCCATATGGGTTCGTGTTAAGAGTACAGGCGGTCTACATGACGAAAGGGATTGGCGACACTGGGGGCAGTAAAATCTAAATGAGTAGCAATATAATAACTATTCAAATGCAGAGTCATTCAACTATGGCGATTCTTTGCGAACCTAATATTCGCCAAGAACTATCTGACTATTTCTGCTTTGATGTTCCAGGTGCAAAGTTCATGCCTATTGTTAAGCGTGGGCAATGGGATGGGAAGATACGGTTATTCAATACACTGACTTGTGAATTGCATGTTGGACTCTACGCAAAACTCTGTCGTTTCTGTGCAGACCGTCACTATCATATGGCACTCAAGAAGTCTGCCTATGGATTGCCAAACGCAAAGAATACCGTTGACCATCAAGTTATGGTGAAACAGATTGCATCTTACAAGTCTACGTTTGAACCTCGCCCATACCAATATGATGCGATTGTTCACGCGATTGAGCGAAAGCGAGCGGTGCTTTTATCACCCACTGGTTCGGGCAAGTCGTTTATTATCTACAATCTTATGCGATGGTTCCTTGAGGAATACGAAAGCAAAGTATTGATTGTTGTCCCCACTACATCCCTTGTTGAGCAGATGTATAAAGACTTTGCTGACTATGGGTTTGATTCAGAGAAAGAAGTCCACCGCATTTATTCTGGTAAGGATAAGATAACAAACAAGCGCGTCATCATAACCACATGGCAGTCTGTCTACAAACTGGGGCAACCTTGGTTTGAACAATTCGGGTGTGTGTTTGGAGATGAGTGTCACCTATTCAAAGCAAAGTCTCTTACGAGTCTTATGGACAAATGCACCAACGCATCCTATCGTTTTGGCACCACAGGGACGCTTGACGGGACGCAGGTAAACAAGTTGGTATTGGAAGGTCTCTTTGGCCCTACTAAACAAGTAACCTTCACACGCGACCTTCAGGACAGTGGTACGCTTGCTAAACTAAAGATTGACATCCTTGTGGTGGAGTATCCTGAACTCAGCAGACAGATTGTTAGCAAACTAAATTACCAAGAGGAGGTTGATTACCTTGTTACACACGAAGGACGCAATAAACTAATACGCAACCTCGCGGTGACGCAGAAGGGCAATACTCTGGTGTTGTTTCAGTTTGTGGAAAAGCATGGTGAGGGACTATACAACTCTATCAAGAAGTTGAATGAAAACTCTTACTATGTGCATGGTGGAACAGATGTCTCTGACCGTGAGGCGATACGAGGAATCGTAGACGGAAGTGATGGCGCAATCATCGTTGCCTCTATGGGAACGTTCTCCACAGGTATAAATATTAAGAACCTACATAATATTATTTTCGCCTCTCCATCTAAGTCTCAAGTGAGGGTGCTTCAATCAATTGGTCGTGGTTTGCGTAAGTCGGATAACGGAGTAGAAACAAAGTTAATAGATATCGCAGATGATCTTCAATGGGAATCAAAGAAGAATTACACTCTTAATCACTCGGCAGAACGAATAAAGATTTATAAGAGAGAGCAATTCGACTTTGACATACATAAGGTGTTACTATGAGAGAAGAAGAAGAAGAATTTAACATACAACAGATTAGATTTTCAAACGGTACTGAAGTCCTCGCCAATGTAATACTTTGGCAAGATGATGAATTAATGGAAGCGAACTGTATACTAGAAATAGACAGACGCACATATGATCCTGACTTTGATGTTGAAGAGAATAAGTCATATTATGTCCTAAAACCTTGGATATCATATATCGATAATATGCACAAGGTGAGTGTTATTAATCCAGTTAGTATACTTTCTGTTACCACTCCTGCCCCAATCGTGGTTGAACAGTATGCTAATTCTCTGACTGAAATCATCAAATACATGGCAGATAAAGTAGAACCCGAAGATGAGGCGGAAACTGAACTACGCACAGATAATATTAATGTTATTCCATTTACTCCCAAAAAGAATATTCAACTGCTCACTGAAGATTAAAAAATTCCCTTGACATCTTAGTCTGAATGCTTATAATAGAGTATCCAGATTGAGTAATAAGGAAGTTTAAGTATGACCGATAAAACCGTAGAACCTAAGAAGTTAAAACCCCGCGAAAAACCCCACTATGTCAACAACTCTGATTTCAGTGACGCAGTTGTAGATTTTGCAAAATCATCACAAAAAGCAGTATCAGAGGGAAAACCAATTCCTGTTGTGGGAGACTATATTGCAAACTGTCTATTGAAAATATGCGAAGGTTTATCACACAAATCAAACTTTGTTCGCTACACCTATCGTGATGAAATGGTCATGGATGCTGTAGAGAACTGTCTCCGCGCCATAGGTAACTATAATGTTGAAGCAGCGACACGCAAGGGCAAACCTAACGCATTCGGTTACTTCACGCAGATAGCATGGTACGCCTTCCTACGAAGGATTGCTAAAGAGAAGAAGCAACAAGATGTCAAACTTAAATATATTGCTGAGTCTGCACTTGACGAATTTATGGTAGACCCTGATGAAGACCCTGAAGTGGCAAAGGCAGTGCAGTCCTTTGTTGATAATTTACGACAAAGGATTGACGAAGTGAAAGAGAAAGATCAGAAGTTTGAGTATTATAAGAAGAAGAAACTGTCAAACAAAAAGAAGTCTACCGACTCCGACCTTACAGATTTTATTGAGGAATAAGACTTGCGATTAGCCATACTTAACGACACTCACTGCGGCATTCGTAATAGCAGTGATATTTTTATTAACTATCAAGAAACTTTTTACAGAGATGTGTTTTTTCCATATCTAATAAAGAATGATATCAGGCATATTATTCATCTGGGCGACTATTACGAGAATCGTAGGTTCATTAATTTCAAAGCACTGAATGCTAACCGCAAACATTTCCTTGAAAAACTACGAGAGTATAATATCACTATGGATATTATTCCAGGAAACCACGACACCTATTATAAAAATACAAACAACCTGAACTCGCTCAAAGAGTTGTTGGGTCACTACATGAATGAAGTGAACATCGTTGAAGAACCAACTGTATTAGACTATGATGGTATGAAGATGGGACTTGTCCCTTGGATATGTCAAGACAATGAAGAGAAGATTCAAACCTTCCTCAAGAATTGCCCTGCTGATGTTATTGGTGGACACTTTGAACTTATCGGTTTCGATATGATGCGCGGTGTCCCATGCACACACGGAATGACTTCTGACAATCTCAAGCGATTTGAGTTGGTCATGTCAGGTCATTATCACGCTAAATCAAACCAAGAGAACATACACTACCTTGGTTCACAAATGGAGTTCTTTTGGAATGATGCACACGATGATAAATTCTTTCACATCCTCGACACGGATACTAGGGAACTACTGCCAGTTCGAAATCCCGTCACTTTGTTTGAGCGCATACGGTATGATGATACCAAGCATGATTATAATACAATGGCTCTGGAATATCTAGACAATAAATTTGTAAAGGTTGTCGTTATTAACAAAACTGATGCATTCACCTTTGACAGATTCCTTGATAGAATACAGCAGAAAGATATCTATGAGTTAAAAATTCAAGAAGATTTCTCTGAGTTTAATAGTGACAATGTGAATGATGAAGGACTTGAGGTTGAAGACACCAGCGAACTTTTGAACCAGTATGTCGATAATGTAGAAACCCTATTGAACAAAGACCGTATTAAAATGGAACTATCAGAACTGATGAAAGAAGCACAGAGTATGGAAGTCGCGTAATGATTAAGTTTCAGAGTGTAAGATATCGCAACTTCCTTAGTACAGGTGACAACTGGACAACTATCAATCTAAATAAAGATAGGCACACTCTCATCGTTGGAGACAATGGTGCTGGTAAGTCTACTATGCTGGATGCCATATCCTTTGGGTTATTTGGTAGGTCACACCGTAACATCAACAAACCCCAACTTGTTAATAGCATTAACAACAAAGGCACTGAGGTTGAAATTGTCTTTGCTGTTGGAGCATCTGGATACAAGGTAAAACGAGGACTGAAACCAGCAATCTTTGAAATCTACAAAGACAAAGTTCTGCTGAACCAGAACTCTCACAGTAAAGAGTATCAGAAGATACTAGAGCAGAACATCCTAAAGTTAAGTCACAAGACTTTTCATCAGGTTGTCATCCTTGGTTCGTCTTCCTTCACTCCATTCATGCAACTTGGCACCCCTCAACGCAGGGATGTTATTGAAGACCTATTGGATATCAATGTCTTTTCTAAGATGAACTCGCTACTCAAGGAGCAGTCTGGTGCTTTGAAAGAAAAGATAAACCAAGCATATCACTCAATAGAAATCAATGAGACTAAGACTGAGGCACAGAAAAAGTATCTCCGTGATATATCTAAGATAAACAGCGATGCGAAGAAAGAGAAAGACACCTTTGTTGAGGAGGCAAGGAAAGAGATAGAGGAACTGGTCAATAAGAATGCTGTCTATCAGGAGCAAGCAGCAAACCTTGAGGAACTGTTTCGCCCACAACTGAACACAAAGACCGAGAAGTTGCAGCAGTTGCATTCTTACAAGACTGAGTTTAAGACTAAAATCAATGCGCTTGTCAAGGAAGCGAAGTTCTATGAGAACAATGAGAACTGCCCGACCTGTCATCAGGACATTGACGAAGAACTAAAGACGGTTAAACTCACAGAAGCACAGAGTAAAGCAGGTGAACTGCAAAGTGGTTCTGAGATGGTAGAGAAGGAGTATGACGAGACTTCCGAAACTATCACTAGTCTCCAAGAGAAGATGGGTGAAGTTGCCACCATGTTGCAGAATGTGCAAGGCAACCTGCAAAGCATAACCACACTCAATAAAAATATTGATAAGATGAACGGTGATAACGATAAACTTTCGGATAAGCATTCTGACCTTGCAAAAGCAAACGATGACTACGATACCTTGATGAAAGAGTATCATGCGCTTATGGAAACTCGCAACAAACTGAATGACCAGCACTCATACAATGCAGTCATTGGGGAAATGTTAAAGGATACAGGGATAAAGACGAAGATAATCAAGCAGTATCTTCCTGTCATAAACAAACTGGTCAACCAGTATCTCACCATCCTTGACTTCTATGTTCACTTTGACCTTGACGGTTCCTTCAACGAAACCATCCGCTCCAGACACAGAGACTCATTTACCTATGACTCTTTCAGTGAAGGCGAGAAGCAGCGCATCGACCTTGCACTTCTTTTCACTTGGCGACAGATTGCGAAGATGAAGAATAGTATTTCAACTAACCTGTTGGTGTTGGACGAGACATTTGATTCATCTCTGGATGAGGCAGGAATTGAGAACCTGTTGAAAATCATCCACACACTGGGTGACGATACAAGTGTATTCATCATCTCACACAAGCGTGAAGAGTTGGATGGCAAGTTTGATTCCAAGATAGAGTTCTACAAAGATAAGAACTTTAGTAAGATAAGAGGTAAGGAGACACCATGAAACAAGTAATTTATTTGATGCAGGAGCGTGTCGGTGATAGTGCATGGCAGACTCTCCATTACACAACTGGTATGGATTGGAAACGCGCAGATGAGTGGTCTAAGGTATGCCCAAGGTCTATTGCGATAGATGGGTTTCCTGTCTCGCGAAGATTAGTCTCAGTTCCAGCAAAGGAATGGGTAGTGTGAAACACGCTTGGAACCTCTGGGCTAAGGCACTTGGAGAGAAGACGGGAACCTCTGACCGTGATGCAGACATAGTTGCTGCCATACGGACAACTATTGTTCTTGTCAATTTCGTAACTTGCATATTCATTATGACAAACATAGCAGGGTGGTGGCAGTGAGTAAGAAAAAGATTTATCAACCAAAGAAGAAGCAATACAACGACCTTACATCGCTAGCGAAAGAGATGATGCTTGCTGGCGAGAAGATTATTTTTACTGGAGTTGCGATAACTACAAAGAACACTGTCTACGGTCTGTTTGACGGCACAGTCTCCATAACAGCGAGGACATCATGAGTAAAGGAAGCAAACGAAGACCAACCACTATCTCTGCGAAAGAAGAAGCAGAACGATGGGAAAGAGCATTCGGTAAAAAGGATAAAGTGACCAACCCAAAGGTGAAAAGTGACCAACCCAAAGGAAAATATGAAAACAAGTAAAGTAACGCCAGACGATATCACCACAGAAATCTCTCGAATGTTTGACTACGAGTTTGATGGCACGACCACCTTTCAACCTCCAGAGATCAGCCCCATTGACCGAGAGATGACGATGGGTAAAGAGTGGGGCATAGGTGTTATTGTCGGTCCGTCTGGATCAGGCAAGTCTACCTTGCTCGACCAGTTTGGAAAAGAACAAGCAATCGTTTGGGATGCTGACAAAGCAATTTGTTCTCACTTTGAGAATGCCACCGATGCAGAAGAGAGGTTGTCATCAGTAGGGTTCAATAGTATCCCTTCATGGATGCGACCATACCATGTGCTTTCTAATGGTGAACAGTTTCGTGCTGACCTTGCCCGTAGGATACAAGATGGTGCAGTCATCGATGAGTTCACTTCAGTGGTGGACAGAAACGTAGCAAAGTCTTGTTCGGTTGCTATCAAGAAGTATGCGACAAAGAAAGGCATCAAGAATCTGGTGTTTGCAACATGCCACTATGATATTCTTGAGTGGTTAGAACCTGACTGGGTGTATGATACAGTATCCCAGTCCGTTGAAAATCGGAGGTTACTTAGGCGACCAGACATTGAGGTGGAAATCGTTCCTTGCACCGTCAGCGCATGGTCGATGTTCCGCGACCATCACTATCTCTCAGGAGACATCAATAAAAGTGCAAGATGCTGGCTCGCAATGTGGCGAGGGCAACCTGTCGGATTTTCTGCTGTAATTTCTTTTCCATCAGGCAGTGTGAAAAATGGATACCGAGGACACCGCACTGTTATCCTACCCGACTTCCAAGGTTTGGGGATAGGAGTGAGACTGTCTGACGCTATGGGTGAGATTTACACTTCAGAGGGTAAACGATACTTTAGTAAGACCGCTCACCCCCGACTTGGAGAGTATCGCGAAGCATCCTCAAAGTGGAGACCCACCAGTCATAATAAACAGGATCGTGTGGACTACAAAACAGCAGGAACAAATAAGCATAGCAAAGAGTTGATGACGAAACACCAGAACAGGGTATGCTATGCCCACGAATATGTTGGAAACCTGTAAGTCCTTGATTTCATTGAAGTTTTAGGGGTTGCATTTGACCCCAGATAGAGTATAATGGTCACATTGAATAAAGAAATGAAGGAAGAAAAGATTATGTCTACAATGCAAAATGCAGCGAATGCACTCTTTGATCGTCTTAGGGAAGAGGGTAGTATGAATATGTTTGGTGCTGCACCAGTTGCCGAGCAAATTCTGTGCGTCACTCCCATCGTGGCGCGAGGTCTACTCGCTGAGTGGATGGAAACGTTTGCAGAACGTCACGCCTAAGTCATTGAATAAAGAAGGGAAGAAGATATGTCCACAGAATTGAAGATTGCAATAGAGCAGGTGTTCATTGATCAACTCGCAGAATTGGACACATGTAGTCCATATGCAGTCTATCCATGCGCGGAAGCACAACGAATTATGGTGAAAATAGTGCAAGAAAAGGTGCAAAGTCTCATCTATCAGGACAATGAGAACCTAAGTCATTGATTTCATTGAAGTTTTAGGGGTTGCATTTGACCCCCACTCTGGTATAATAGTTGTAAGAATTGAGAAATAGAGATATATTATGGAACAAGTGAACAATACAGAATCTAAAGGTAAAATCATAGCAAAGTTACTTGCTACTGAAAACATCACTGTCATACAGGCAAAAGTTTCCACGGCATCTTTCAATGTCCAGACGCGAGTTCTTACCTTGCCTATGTGGAAAGATGTTACACCATACACTGAAGACCATTTGATAGGTCACGAAGTCGGTCACGCACTCTACACACCAGAAGAGGGATGGCACGATGCTGTCGTTGAAAATGACCCTGTATTCAGAACTTACTTAAATGTTGTGGAAGATGCGCGTATTGAGAAACTGGTATTACGCAAGTATCCAGGACTCAAGCGATCATTCATTGTCTCATATCGTGAAATGCTGGAGCAAGGTTTTTTTGGTGGCACGATTGATGCTATCAATAAAATGGGTCTTATCGACCGACTGAATACTTACTACAAATGTGGAAAGTCTGCGGGTATTGAATTCAATCAAGACGAAATGCAATTTATTCCTAAAATGGATTCCTTAGAATCTTGGGATGACGTTGTCCGAGTCGCAGAAGAACTCTACGCATACTGCCTTGAAAAAGAAGAAGAAAAACAAGAGCAGCAGCAACAAGAATCTGATGAAGATGAAGCAGAAGAAGATACTGGTGGAGAAACTGAAGACCAAGATGCATCTTCTGCAATGAATGATGGCGAGTCTGGCGAAAGTGGCGAGTCTGGCGAAAGTGGCGAGTCTAGTGAATCTGGCGAAGAGTCAGACGATTCTGACGAAGACGATTCTGACGAAGACGATTCTGACGATGACGAAGATGGTGATGCTTCTGACGGTGGAGACCTTGGTGGAGTATCGGGTTCAAAAACAGACATATCTTCTAAAACAGACAAGGCACTGCGCGATAATATCGACCAGCAAATGACCGAAGACGATGACGTTGAAGCATACAACTTCACCCTTGACGCAATGGACGACTATGAAAAGTTTGTTGTATCCCACAAGCAAATATTTGCAGAACTGAGCGGTGCAAAACGAATTGGAATTTATCCATTCGAACACGAAGAGGGAACCGAGGGTTCTATTCATCGCATGCGATACAATCCTGAGCAATGGGTAGCAATACAACACACTGGTGGATTGCTTTACAAGGCATGGCAGTCTTCTAACAAGAAAATTGTCAACCACATGGTCAAAGAATTTGAGATGCGTAAGTCTGCTACAGCATACGCTAGAACTACAGTCTCAAAAACTGGTGTCATTGATACACTCAAGATGAACAACTACCGAATCAGTGATGACATTTTCCGCAAGGTATCTGTCGTTGCAGACGGCAAGAATCACGGATTCATTATGTACCTTGATATGTCTGGATCAATGTCTAACTACATGTATGAGACTGTAGAGCAAACTATTTTACTTGCACATTTCTGTAAGCAGATAGGTGTGCCATACAAGGTCTACGGTTTTACTGATCGTCTGCGTGATGACATATGCAGCGATGAAGATAAGCACCGTGAATCTACAATTAACACACTAGGACCGAATACGAGAAGTCAGTGTGTCTTGCTAGAATTATTCAGTAACACTATGAAAAGTGTTGATGTCAGCACCATGTCTAAGGTTTTACTTTCGCAATACTGTCAGTATGCGAGTCGTGGAACTGCTGAAAAACTTGCGGCATTTGATCCTAACCTAAGACCATACCGATTACGATATGAAAATATCTATTCGCGTTTGTTTCACCTTGGTGGAACACCATTGAATCAGGCGATTGCTTTGGGAATACCACTAGCAATGAAATTCCGTAAAAAGCATAACATTGAAGTGATGAATACTTTTGTCTTGTCTGATGGCGAATCAGTTACTATGGGCGCAAGAGAAGCGGGTAAACGGAACTCAATGAGAATTGGTTCATATGCTAATGGCACATTCCCCAGTCAAAAAATAAACCGAGTCACTATTCTCAATCCTCACACGAATAAAACATACCGAGTGATGAAAAATGCAGACGGAAGAATGACTGATGAGAGTGAAATGGTTTTCAATATGTATCGCGAGACTGTTGGAGGAAACTTCATAGGCATGCGTATTGAGCAACAAAAATCAACTAACATTGGATACCTTAGTGCAAACTTGCGCGGTATCCCTTGGTCTGCCGATGACAAAGACTGGGAGTCTATCAAAAAACAAGGATGGGTTCAGATTACAGATTCGAAAATGTATGATGAAGTTTTCATCATTGGTAGCAAGTCACTAACTACCAACGATAACAAAATGGAAGAGGTTAAATCAGGATCGCTGACCAAGGCAAAATTGAGAACCGTCTTCTCTAAGTCTCAGAATTCATCTAAGAATTCTCGCATGATGCTCACTGAATTAGCGAAGAAAATCGCCTAGTGAGCGGTTGCGGTCTAACTATCCATACCCCTAAGTCCTTGATTCCATTGAAGTTTTAGAGGTTGCATTTGACCCCCATTAGGGTATAATGGTTACATCAACTAGAGAAATGAAGGAAGAAAGATGAAAAACGAAGTAACAGCATACGGTATCCTGAAAGCACTCAAGAGTGCCAAAGCACCCAGCATTACTCGCGACATTGCAATTCTTGCAAACATCGATACTACTAGCGAGAATCTTATGATGATCAGAGATGAATTATACGACTTTGCAGAGTTGGGATTCGTGGAAGTAATCTACGACCGACTTCAAGATGGTAGTGGTTCAGTCAGATTTGAAATAGCAGGAGCATAGAGATGCATCCCTTAGAATACAAAGTCGTCTATAAAGACTTTCAAAACAATACCCATATTGAAAGTGTTAAAGGTCACGGAGAGTATGATGCTGAGAAAAAGGCATATGTAAAATTCCATGATTGCATGTTAGTAATGAGTGCAGAGGTCATAACCCTTTGATTTGTATAGGGTTTTAGGGGTTGCATTTGACCCCAAATAGAGTATAATAGTTGTAAGAATTGAGAAACACACTTTAAATTGAGTAGGATATATATTATGAACAAAGCAGAAAAACTAGTTGTATTGTTGAAGAAAAAGTATGGCACGAAGTCTGTTGCTATTACTCGCAAGCAGGTTTTGGAAGTCGCCAATAAAAATGGCATCACCACTACATTCAAAGTCATCCATCCTGATAATAAAATCGGGCATGGTGAATATCACTTTCCTCCTATTGGTGACTTTGCTACAATACAATCAACCACAAGCAAATCTCCGAAGGTGAAAGTGAAAAGCAAAAAAACTCCAAAAGTAAAAGTTTCGGTAAGTAAAAATATTCAAGAGACTGCGCCAGTAGTTGTTGATCAACTGTCAATGCAGACCAATGCATTTACTGAAAATCTTGTGCCTGAGAAAGACCCATTGTTCGTGCCATTCGGTAACTTTGCAACTGTCAAGCAGATTGTAAAATCTAATATGTTCTATCCTGTATTCGTCACTGGTCTATCTGGTAATGGTAAAACCCTGATGGTTGAACAGGCATGTGCCGCACTAAAACGCGAAGTCATCCGAGTCAACTTTACAGTGGAGACTGACGAAGATGACCTCATCGGTGGATTCCGACTTGTCAATGGCGAGACCAAATTTTTCAAAGGTCCAGTCATCACTGCGATGGAACGTGGCGCAGTCCTATTGACTGACGAGATTGACCTTGCTAACCCAGCAAAGGTTATGTGCCTACAATCTATCCTTGAGGGTAGCGGATACTTCATCAAGAAAACTGGTGAATTTGTTGAACCCAAAGAGGGTTTTACTATCATAGCAACTGCCAATACCAAAGGTAAAGGTTCTGACGATGGTCGTTTTATCGGCACTAACGTTCTCAACGAAGCATTCCTTGAGCGGTATCCAGTAACTTGTGAGCAGGAATATCCATCACCTGCCATTGAGACTAAAATCCTCAACAAACTTGCTGATGACATTGGTGTTGATGACCCTGAGTTTATCAAGAAACTGATTGACTGGGGTGACATCATCCGCAAGACCTTTGCTGACGGTGGAGTTGACGAAATCATCTCAACCCGCAGACTTGTGCATATTGTCAAGTGCTACTCAATCTTTGGTGACCGACTTGATGCGATAGTAAAATGCACCAACCGATTCGATGAAGAGACCAAGGTTGCCTTCATTGACCTCTACACCAAACTGGATGAGACTGCCAATCTAACGCCAGTAGATGAGATAGCGACTGAAAATGTTTAGCATAAGAGGAAACAAAGGATTCCAAATGACATTTGAGAACGGATACACAGTGTCTGTTCAGTTTGGAGAACACAACTATTGTGACAACTATTCCTTGAAAATATCTGCGATCGATGTCTCAGATTGTAAAAATGCTGAGACTGCCTTGATAGACCCAGATGGTAAATTTGTAAGATATTTGCATAAAGAGGTGCAAGAAGATATGACTCCCGAAATGGTTTTGGATTTAATGAACCATGCGCGAGATTTACCAAAATATGAGAAGCAGAAGTATTGTTAATGATGTATAATGAACCCTGCCTAGAAACTATGGGCAGATTGTTAAGTAAAACTGTTGATCTAGTTGTCACTTCTCCACCATACGATAATCTAAGGGACTATAACGGATATGCTTTTGATTTTCAAAGCATAGCAAAGGAACTTTACCGAGTCACTAAGGATGGTGGAGTAGTTGTTTGGATTGTTGGAGATGCGACAATCAATGGTAGTGAAACTGGAACAAGTTTTAAACAAGCATTATTCTTCAAGGAATGCGGATTCAACTTGCATGATACAATGATTTACCAGAAAGATAATCCTCCACCAGTAGGAGGTAGTAACAGATACTATCAGCACTTTGAATACATGTTCGTATTGAGTAAGGGTAAACCGAAAACATTCAACCCCATCCTGGCGGCACGAAGAAACAAGTGGAATGACAAGAGAACTGAAAGAACTAAAACTTTTACAAGGGGGAAAGATGGTGACAAGGGTGTCGCTAAAAAAGTATCACTTACAGGCAAAGTAAAAATCGGCAACATATTTAAGTATGTTGTTGGGGGTGGAAATAGTGTTGAGTATGGAGTAAAACATCCAGCAGCATTTCCAAAGAAACTGGTGGAAGACCATATTCTTAGTTGGAGTAACAAAGGCGATTTAGTTTACGATCCATTTATGGGAAGTGGCACAACTGCTATTGTCGCGGAAGAGAATAGTAGAAACTGGATAGGCAGCGAAATAAGCGAAGAGTATTGCAAAGTTGTTGAAGAAAGAATGAGAAAAACACTTGCAATCTGACTCCGAATCCTTATAATAGTGTATTCAAGTTGAGTAATATCAATTTTATTTTAAACGAGAAAGGAAGTATATTATGCAGTTAACTGAAACAACAATGGCAGTTCTAAAGAACTTTGCTACCATCCAACCAAACGTCATTCTTAATGAGGGAAACACAGTCAAGACTATTGCGGAAGCAAAGAACGTCATGTCTGTTGCAGTACTTGACCAGTCTTTCGATAAGACTGTTGGTATCTATAACCTTGATGAGTTTTTGAATGTTCTCTCTTTGGTTGACACACCAGAACTAACTTTTGGTGATGACTTTGTTACTGTGTCTGATGCAACTGGTCGTTCTAAAATTAAATACTTCTACAGTGATGTGGGTATTCTAACCTCACCCGCGAAGGACATTCCAATGCCCGAAGCAGAAGTGAAGTTTACCCTTGACGAAGTAACACTCGGTCGCATTCGAAGGGCAGCGTCTGCTCTTGGTCATGAGAAGATGACAATCACCGCAACCGGAGGCGGTATCAAAATCTGTGTTGTTGACCATACGGATTCAACATCAAACGCATATGAGATTACAGTTCCAGGAACTTGTGACTCAAATGAATTCACCTTTGTGATGAACATTAGCAATCTCAAGTTGATTGCTGGGGACTATGATGTTGAAGTATCAAGTCGCCTCATCTCAAAGTTTACTAACAAAGGGTCTGACGTATCATACTTCATCGCCCTTGAAAAATCATCAACCTACGGAGCATAATTAATATGTCACAAGATAAAAACACTAAGAGCATCCCTCTCGCACAAGCGAAGGAAGTCTACGATTCAAGTTTTCGTGTTGCCCGAACTACTATCTCAGTAGTCGATGCTATGTGTCAGCGTGGTGCAGTCAAGGGTGAAGAACTCTCTGCTATCGGTCAACTGCGAGATCAATGTGTCCAACTTGCACAACTGTGTGAAGAATTTCAAAGCGCAGACGAAGATTAGGACTATTGGCGAGTAGCACAGCGGTAGTGCGAGTGACTGTTAATCACTAGGTCGCAGGTTCGATCCCTGCCTCGCCAGCCAACACAATTTGATAGGAACACCTTTATTATGACAGAAACGATAACACACGATACAACCAATGCACTCTGGTGTGAACGATATCGCCCCAAGAGCATCAAGGAATGTATCCTCCCTCCCTCACTGAAGGGAACCTTCCAAGAGATAGTAGACACTGGCGAAGTCCCCAACCTACTCTTCAGTGGAACTGCTGGCACTGGTAAGACTACAGTCGCTAGAGCAATCTGCGAAGAACTATCTCTTGACTACATCATCATCAACGCATCCGAGTCGGGTAACATCGACACACTGCGTGGTAAGATCAAACAGTTTGCCTCCAGCATCTCCCTATCTGGTGGATACAAAGTTGTCATACTTGACGAGGCAGACTATCTAAACGCACAATCAACTCAACCTGCATTGCGCGGATTCATTGAAGAGTTCAGTGCAAACTGTCGTTTCATCCTGACTTGTAACTTCAAGAATCGTATCATTGAACCTCTACACTCACGGTGTGGTGTCATTGAATTCAACACAACCAAGAAAGAGATGGCAACATTATGTCAGTCTTTTATGGAGCGAACTGTTGAGATACTGAAGAACGAAGGCATCAGCGATTATCCAATGGAGCAACTCGCAGAATTGATTATGCGTCACGCACCTGACTGGCGCAGAGTCTTGAACGAACTGCAACGTCACTCCAAAGGCGGTTCACTGTCTCTGGATGTCATCGGCAAAGTGAGCGGTGGCAACACGGACGAACTCTTTGGATACCTGAAGAGCAAAGACTTTAAGAAGATGCGCGTCTGGGTTGCTAACAATATGGATGTAGAGTCTACGGTTATCTTCCGCAGCATCTACGACCAGATGAACGGTTCAGTTGACCCCAACAGCATACCGCAGGTTGTCCTCATCCTTGCAGACTACAGTTACAAAGGTAGTTTCATGGCAGATGCCGAACTGAATGTCGTTGCATGTTTCACTGAGATAATGTCCCAGTGTAACTTCCTTGACAACATGGGTGCTGGCAATGAGTGAAGATAAAGTCTTAGATAACTGGTATCGATACCAGATTGAGTGTGATCACACTGATGCCATTAAAGAGAACTATTTGCGAGACAAACAAATAGAGCGTTGGAAAGAAGAAGATATGCGGTATCTTGGTATTCGCGCTCTTAACAATGATGGTGAGATGGGATGGAAATGAAGAAAATGAGTGAAGATAAAATAACATTCTCAATCACAGAGACAACAGTGTATCGCAAGATGGTGCATCTGGATGTAAAGGATGGATGGGAACATGATGATTATGTACAAGAGATGGAGGAACTGATACGGATAGAACCACATCTTAGACGGATAGACCTCAAAGACGGATGGGTTGCATTTGAAGATGCTACCTTAATGGAAGAGGTCAAAGGTGAGTGGGACGAACACCAGAAGTGTTGGATAGTTGAAGAGGTGGACATTGCAGACTTTCCAGAAGGACTCGCTTTTATAGGAGCAGACGATGACTGAAGATAAAGTCATTGAAAAGTTTGCTGAGATGTTTCCAAACTGCCCTGACCCAGAACACCAACCGAAGGTAGTAGAATATCTTGTGAAAGTCTTTAAGCATGTGGAAGAGCAAAGAGTTAAACGAGAGTTGATAGACGCGCAAGCGATTGAAGATTCCAAAAAGGAATCCACAGATAATGAAAAGAGTGAAGATGATGAGTGATTATGAATATGACGCAGAAGATTTCCCTTGGGACGAAAAACAGACTGTAATAATAGCAACTAAACTGAAGGATATGTTCGATAACATTCAAAAAGTCGTAGATGTCGACCTTATGAAGTTTACTGCACATGAGTTAGAAATCCTTGAGACTGTTTATGGTACTAAATTAGTTTATCCCATATACCCTGACATAGAAAAAATGTTGTCTACACCCGAATCGTCAAAGTTGTTACACTAATGAATCCCTTTGAATATGTAAAAAGTATCACCCATAGCAAAGTAGATATTATGATTGGCGAAGAGGAAGAGAAAGGATACAATTCATTCCTTATCAACCGAGGTCTGTCATACTATCAGGACACAGTCTTGTTTGCCAATGAGATGAACAAGTATGCTCACTTGGACAACCGTCTACAGTTTGACTTCTTGCGTGGTTGCATTCGACCTCGTAAGCGGTTCAGTAAGTGGGCAAAGAAGGTTATCCCAGGTGACATAGAAGTAGTGAAGGAGTACTACGGTTACAGTAACCAGAAAGCAGAGTCAGTGATTGACTTGTTGACTGATGACGATATCAAAAATATGAAGTCGTATCTGTCCAAAGGTGGAAGTAAGAAAAATGCTAAATAGTTTTAGTCAATATGACTATATTATTATTTCACCTGAATTGGAAAACTCTATTATGGATAATTTGGTATCGTGGACTCCCGCAGACATGCTGGAAATCACATTGAATGAACCTGATGACTTTCTCAAAGTTCGAGAAACCCTCACACGAATAGGAGTGGCATCACGCAAGGAACAGAAGTTGTTCCAGTCCTGCCACATCCTGCATAAGCAAGGTCGCTATTTCATACTATCATTTAAGGAGTTGTTTCTCCTTGATGGTAAGAAGTCTAACCTTGAAGCGAACGACCTAGAGAGGCGCAATAGCATTGCAACGTTGTTAAGCGACTGGGGACTTATCAATATCGTTGATAGTTCTAAGTGTGTTGACAAAGCACCTCTACGGCAAATCAAGATTGTCTCATTCAAAGAGAAGAAAGAATGGGAACTCTGTCAAAAATACAATATCGGTGCGAAAATAGTTCAAACCTCTTGACTTTCTACTTCAAATGTGTATAATAGTAACAAGTCGGGTAACACTCTGTGCTAAATAAAGGTGTCCCGAAAGGGTTAACTTAATTAACACGGAGAGAGTGATGAACGAAGTACCATGCACAAAATGTTTTTATGTGCGAACAATATGCGCCAACCTACTGATGGTATCATGGGTTAGTTTCTGCCTGACAACGTTGTTGACAGCAGCATAGTTATTCGCGGAGCATGACCACGATGGTGTCATGCATCTCACAGACAGAGGTCGGGGTCTGGAGCATTATTTTAATTATTATGGAGTTACTACTTGAAGTTTTACACACAAGTATCAAGAATAGCAAACAGCATATGTTATCGTGGCTATGAGAATGGCGAAAGAGTAACATATAGAAAACCCTTCAAACCAACATTGTATGTAACATCAAAGAACCCCAACGCAGAGTGGAAGACCCTTGAAGGTCGCCCTGTTGACCCTGTAAAGTTTGATGATATGAAAGAAGCGACTCAGTTCCTCAAGAGGTATGAAGGCGTTCAACACATACAAGTTCAAGGCAATAGCAACTATGCCGCACAATACATCCAAGAGCATTTTCCTCACGAAATCAAGTATGACCCAACTCTCGTTAAGGTTGCGAACATCGATATCGAAGTCGCGAGTGACGATGGGTTTCCAGAACCAGAGAAAGCGGAGCGAGAGGTTCAGTCTATCGCACTCAAATACTTTGGACTCCCGACAGTCTATGTCTGGGCTCTCAAGGCAGGTGGAAAATACGACCCAACTAAAACTAAACTTGACATGGACCCCAGTGACATAGTCTACATTGAATGCGGTGGTGAGGTTGACTTGCTATTGAAGTTCTTGCAGTTCTGGAATGCCAGCGACACATCACCTGATGTGGTGACTGGATGGAACGTGCGTATGTTCGACATCCCCTATCTGGTCAACCGAGTTGAGAAGATGATAGGTGCTGAGTCGGTGAAGAAGTTTTCGCCTTGGGGTATCGTGCGAGAGAAAGCGGTAACGCGAATGGGGCGACAGTCGCAGGTCTTTGAACTGGTTGGAGTGGAGACACTAGACTACTGGGACTTGTTCCAGAAGTTTGGTAACCTTATCTACGGTGTGCAGGAGTCATACAAACTTGACAACATTGCCAACGTGGTTCTTGGTGAGAAGAAACTGTCCTATGAGGAACACGGCAACCTCTACACACTCTACAAGGAAGACTACCAGAAGTTCATTGACTACAACATCAAAGATGTCCTGCTTGTTGAGAAGATAGATAACAAAGTTCAACTGATGAATCTTTGTATGATGATAGCATACAAGGGTGGGTGCAACTATCAAGAAGCATTTGGAACCACCCAGTTGTGGGACACATACATCTATCGCGAACTATGTTTGCAGAAGAAAGTTGTGCCACCAAAGGTAGACCGAGAACTTACCGAGATTGCTGGTGGTTATGTCAAAGCACCACAAGTTGGGCGGCATGCTTGGGTGGTCAGTCTTGACTTGAACTCTCTGTATCCTCACTTGATGATGCAATACAACATATCACCTGAGACTGTGGTGGACAGACGCACTGCCAATGTCAACGTAGACAACTGCCTTGAACATAGGCGACCTGACTCTATTTTACCAGACCATTCCATTGCAGCAAACGGTATTCACTTCCGCAAAGATATTCGCGGTGTCATCCCCAGCATCATTGACGGATTGTACAGCGAACGAAAGGTCATCAAGCAAGAGATGCTGAGAGTCACACAGTTGACCGAGGAAGGGAAGACTGATGGTAAAGAACTCAGTAGTCTTGATGCGTCACAGATGGCGATTAAGATTATGATGAACGCACTTTTCGGCTCATTTGCGAACAAATGGTTTAGATACTATGACCCCCGCATAGCAGAGGCAATCACCCTGTCAGGTCAGTTGTCTATCCGGTGGGCAGAGAAAGCAGTCAACGACTACATGAACAAAGTCCTATCAACAGAAGGCACAGACTATGTGATTGCAATTGACACTGACTCGGTCTACATGAACTTCGGTCCTCTCGTTGAGAAGATGGGCATGACAGAGAGGGATAAGATAACAAAGGTCATTGACCAAATCGTTGAAGAGAAGTTCATCCCACTCATTGAAGATTCATACAATGAACTTGCATACTACATGGACGCATACGAAAACAAGATGGTGATGGGTCGTGAGGTTATTGCTGATGCTGGAATCTGGACTGCTAAGAAACGCTACATCCTCAACGTCCTGAACAGTGAGGGTGTGCAGTATGCCAAACCTAAACTGAAGATCATGGGCATTGAGGCGGTGAAGTCTTCTACACCAGCATCGTGTCGTGATGCACTCAAGGGACTGTTCAACATTCTTATTGTCGGGACAGAGGATAAGACTCAACAAGCAATAGCGATGTTCAAGACTCACTTCAACACGCTCCCTCCCCATGACATTGCATTCCCTCGCGGAGTCAGCGACATAGGGAAGTGGAAGCACCCCGACACTATCTACATGAAGGGGACACCAATCCATGTGCGTGGCGCATTGTTGTACAATGCATTGTTGAAGGAATTAGACCTTGAACGCAAATACACGCCTATCAAAGACGGAGAGAAGATAAAGTTTCTCTACCTCAATCCCAAGAATCCTATCAAGGAAAACGTGATAGCATTCCCAGACTATCTACCCGAAGAGTTTGACTTGCACAAGTATGTTGACCACAAACTGATGTTTGAGAAAGCATTTATGAATCCAGTCAATCCTATCCTCACTGCTATCAACTGGCAACCCGAACCCACTATCTCCCTAGAGGATTTCTTTGCTTGACACCTCATCCTGAATCCTTATAATAGTATACATGAATAGAGATATGCCAATTAATAAATTTTCATTAACGATGTTCAATTCCAGATACGATAACAAAACCGATAAGGTGATGGAGTTCGTTTCTTGGGATAGTTTTCGTGACCTCCTCTTTGCTTTATCTAAAAAACCAAACACAAAGAGTAAAGCACCACTCATCTCTCCCGCACAGTATGAGAAAGGAACCACTCGTTCCAACCGAAGTGTGACACACTGGGGTAAGTGGGCATGCGTGGATATTGACGATGTTGATATGACACGCGAAGAAGTCGCGGTGATGTTGAAGAAAATACTGGGCGACACCTATCACCTATGCTACTCCACTGCCAGTTGCAGTGTTGAGAAAGTGAAGTTCCGCGCAGTGTTTAGACTCAACCGCAATGTTGATGCTGACGAAGTCAAAGGATTCTGGCATGCATTGAACAAGCACCTAAACGAACTGGTGGACGCGCAGACTAAAGACATGTCTCGTATGTTCTACATTCCAGCACAGTATGAGAATGCAGACAACTGGATTTATGAGACTGGAACAGATGACCTCAACGTTGACACCCTGATGCGTGAACATCCTTACACTGTCAAGACAGGTAACTCATTCCTTGACTCTCTCCCTGATGCTATCCGTGAGCAAGTTATTGAACATCGTATGGGTCAAATGAATAAGACCAATGTGTCTTGGAGTAACTACCACGATTGTCCGTTCTTCCCAAAACGTATGGCAACAGAATACAAGATGATAAGCAGCACTGGTTGGTATGCACTAATGTACAAGATAATGGTTGCAACAGCATGCAACGCAGTCAAGAACAAGTACCCTATCACACAGAACCAGATAGTTGAGATGTGTAAACAACTTGACGGTGAGACTGGTGGTTGGTATGAGTCAAGACCACTTGATGTGGAAGCAGCAAGAGCATTGAAGTTTGCATACAGTAACAGTTACATGGGAGAATAGATTATGAAGATGAAGAAAGAAGTTTGTAATGCATACATGGAAACAGCAGAGAACTTTGCTAAGTGTTCCACTGCCAAGAGACTGAAGGTCGGTGCAATCATCGTTGATCCCTCAACTGGTGCTATCGTATCAGTGGGTTACAACGGCATGCCGAGCGGTATGTCTAACGTCTGCGAAGAGAAACGCAACGGAGAAGTACGCACCAAGGAAGCAGTCTTACATGCAGAAGAGAATGCAATCGCAAAGATGGCAAGGAGTTCCTCAAGCAGCGAAGGCACTTGGATGTTCATAACACACTCACCCTGTATTAAATGTGCGAAACTAATAATATCCAGTGGCATAGCAAAAGTATTTTACAACGAGCAGTTTCAAGGAACTGCTAATTGCGGTCTCGACCTTCTAAGGAAAGGTTCAGTGCGCCCCATACACATAGGAGATAAGAAATGATTAACAAATTGATAGAGGATGTAATCGCGTGGCACTACGATAGAAACCTCATCAACGGTGCAACAGACAAAGACCAAGTGTGTAAACTCATCCAAGAAGTCGGTGAGTTAAGCGACAACGTATGTAAGGATAATGATGTCCGTGATGACATAGGTGATATCATGGTGGTGCTTATCAATATCGCAGAGAGAAATTCCCTGACGATTGGTGAGTGTCTGGAGGTTGCATATGATGACATCAAATACCGCAAGGGTAAGATGGTTGATGGGATATTTGTGAAAGAGGATGATGGTGACCACCGGAAGATAACAGATGATGATTACCAACGAAGACGAAGCAGTGATGCCCCATAATAAACGAGAAAGCACTTGCAATCTCACCCCAAATCCTTATAATAGTGTATTGAAATCGAGTAATAAAGGAAAGAAGTAATATGTCAGTAATGCAAAAACTTATGAAGGCAAGCAAGATTAAAGAGTCTGCCGTTATGAATGAATCTAAAGTCTATGCAGCATCCGCACTAGTAGACACAGGTGTCCCAATGATAAACGTTGCCTTGAGTGGTGATGTTGATGGTGGACTAGCACCAGGACTTACTGTCCTGGCGGGGCAGTCCAAGCACTTTAAGACATCGTTTGCTCTGCTTATGGCAGCAGCATATATGCGAGAAAAGAAAGACGCAGTGATGTTGTTCTACGATTCAGAGTTTGGTTCACCTCAAGCATACTTTGACACATTCGGTATTGACACTGGTCGTGTCTTACATGTACCTGTAATGAATGTTGAAGAGTTAAAGTTTGATGTCGTTGCACAACTGGAAGCACTTGATAAGAAGGACGATGTCATCATCGTCATTGACTCCATCGGTAACCTTGCATCTAAGAAAGAACTTGAAGACACAATGAACGAGAAGTCTGTTGCAGATATGACTCGCGCCAAGCAACTCAAGAGTCTATTCCGTATGGTCACACCATACCTTGCAATGAAGAGCATACCGATGCTTGCCATCAACCACACATACAAAGAGATTGGTCTCTTTCCAAAGGACATCGTGTCCGGTGGAACAGGCATCATGTATTCAGCAGACAACGTGTGGATCATTGGTCGCAGACAACAGAAGGTCGGCACTGAAATCAAAGGGTACGACTTCATCATCAATGTTGAGAAGTCACGGTTCGTCAAAGAGAAGTCTAAGATTCCTATCTCAGTAACATGGGAAGGTGGTATTGAACCATACTCTGGACTGCTTGATGTTGCACTTGCGGGTGCTTATGTAGTCAAACCCAGTAACGGTTGGTATCAGAAAGTGGACACATCCACTGGTGATGTCATCGGCACTAAGGTGCGCGAGAAGGACACACTGACCGAAGAGTTCTGGCAGTCCATCTTCAATGAGACAGACTTCAAAGAGTTTACTAAAAAAGCATTCCAGATTGGTGGTGAACTTGTAGACCTATCAGCGATGGAATTAGTCGGAGAATGAAAGCACTGCTAATTACGAGCAGTGGTGACGGTATGCGTTGGTATGCTGATAAGGTTGGCGAGACAGTTCCACTGCTCGCCATTGAACGCACAGAGTATAAGTCCCGCGAAGATGCGGGATACGTCAACTTTGTGCAATTTGCAGACGCAAAGATAGTAGAGGTTACTGATGAAAGAAGGTGAAGATTATATTATAACAGGAGACCCAGAATCAACTGATGATTTTTCTTGGACTCTTATTCTGAAGAAAGGTGTATATAAAGATTTTATCATTAGAATTAGTGATATTGAAATTCTGGAAAATGATATGAGGATAGACTATTACATAGAGACATTGTTTATTCCAGAAGATATGAGATTGGTGGATGTTGATGAAACTGTGAAAAAAGAGTACAATGATTATTGTAATGATTTGGTAGAACATATTATGCGTGACTTCGATAATCGTAAAATTAATAAATACTTCTCCAAAAAAACAGGAGAAAGGATTGAATATTGATATGGAAACTATGGTGTTGCGTAGTTTCTTCACCAATGATGAGTTTATGCGTAAGGTCGTTCCATTTATGGAACCAGCGTATTTCAGTGATGCTATCAATAAGACCATGTTCAAGCAGTTTGTCAAGTATGTTGCACTCTACAACAAACCACCTAGCAAGGATAGTTTTCTTATCTCATTGCAAGACGAAGAGTCTGGTCTTACTGAGGAGACATATCAAAGAGGCGTAGCAATACTGCCCGACCTCTTCACCGAGGACAAAGAGACAGACCTTGAGTGGTTGCTTGTCAACACTGAGAAGTGGTGTCAGGACAGAGCGTTGTTTAATGCTGTGTTGGAGTCTATCAGCATCATTGATGGTAAGCATGACACACTGACCAAGACAGCACTGCCTGACATACTCTCTAAGGCACTGGGTGTGACGTTTGACAACAATGTGGGTCATGACTACCTAACAAGTTCAGAGTCGCGATACGACTTCTACCACCGTGTGGAAGAGCGCATACCCTTTGACATTGATATGCTCAACACTATCACCAAGGGTGGATTGAAAAACAAGTCACTCAATATCATCCTCGCTGGCACTGGTGCGGGTAAGTCTCTGTTCATGTGTCACGCTGCTGCCGCAGCGATGAGTGCTGGTAAGAACGTCCTCTACATAACCTTGGAGATGTCCGAAGAGTCTATCGCAGAACGCATTGACGCTAACCTGTTGGACACACCTATTGATATGATTCAGACTTTGTCGAAGGATGTTTACACATCTAAGATTGATAAGATTGCTGCTAAGACACACGGCAAACTAATCATCAAGGAATATCCAACAGCACAGGCACACTGTGGTCATTTCCGCGCACTGATGAATGAGTTGAAGTTGAAGAAGAAGTTCACCGCAGATATCGTCTTTATTGATTACCTAAATATCTGTTCATCTTCACGGATGAAGGTCGGTGGCAATGTTAACACCTACTCATACATCAAGGCGATTGCAGAAGAGATGCGTGGACTTGCAGTAGAGAACAACATCCCGATAATGAGTGCAACACAGACAACCCGAAGTGGTTATGGTAGCAGCGACCCAGGACTTGAAGACACATCAGAATCATTTGGTCTTCCTGCAACTGCTGACTTGATGCTCGCACTGATTGCGAATGATGAGTTGACTGCACTCAATCAGGTAATGGTTAAGCAGTTGAAGAATCGTTATGCAGACCCAAACAACAACAAGAGGTTTGTGATGGGCGTGGACAGAAGTAAGATGCGACTATATAATGTGGAGAACGCAGACATAGGGTTGGTAAACGATGTGCCAGACCAGAAGGACTCAGGTCCAGTGTTTGATAATACTGCAACTGGTAAAAGAATATCAACCGAAGGTTTTAAAATGTGATGAAGAATGATGACGATGTACCAGCGTGGGAGAAGAATCCCCCGAAATGGGCATTGAAAGATAAAGAAGGAAATGTGCATTCAAATACAGTTTGGATGCGTAAGGAGAGGGGAGCAGCAATACGAGTTCCCGCAACAGAGGTTGCCCGATACGAGGGTAACGGATATAAACGAGGAAGAAAGTAAATGAGTGGAAGAGAAGAAGAGATTGTTACATTAGTAACTATGTGTGGAGAAATTGTTGGTCGTGTTGCAAGTGAAAACGATATGACAATTATGCTAAAGTCGCCATTATTGTTTGTTCCAGGCGGTGATGATAATGCTGGTGGTGGATTTGCTCCAGGAATTAGCATGACAGGCGCACAAGGTATGCACCGAGGCGAGTTCAACAAGTCTTGCATCCTGACTGTCATTCCAGCACATCCGCAAGTTGCAGACGGTTGGTTGAAAGCAACCAGCAGCATTGTAATCTAGGGGTAATCAATGGAAGATAACAAGAAACCCGAAATGCTCTTAGAGATAGTTGGGGAATCTAACCAAGGTTCAAAGGATATGTGGAAGCATAACTGCCGATACAATGGTGTCCTGATGGTCGGCAAGGAAGAATCTTGCAGTTGGTGCGGAACTTATGAGGATGGCACGACAGACTAGTATAAATAAACACATAAACTAATACTAGGAAAAAGAACGATGCATAAGTTTAACGAGTTCAGCGAAATAATATCGGAAGGTCGTTCTCGCGGTGAGTCAATGGAAGAAGTTATCATTGCTGCTGTGAATGGTAAACCTGAAGGCAACGCCAAGCACAATATCGAGAAGGAAGCAGGTGTCAAGGTTGACAAGTTCTTGAAGAAGAACGGCATGCGTGGTAAGGGTAAAGTTCTTGGTGCCTCCAACTATCCTGTCTCTTCTGAGTGGGCAGAGTTCTGGCCAGGAAAAGTTCCAGGGTCTACTAAAACACCGAAGACTGATTTTATGATTGGTAAGGCACGAATCAGTTTGAAGTCTGGTAGTCAGGCACAGTTGATGAGTGGAGGTCGCAACGAATCCACTGCCACCTTTAACGCAGCACTGCTTGCCACTAAATCTAGCATTGCACCCACAGTTGTCAAGAAGATTGAAAAGATGCTCGAAGGTCTTGCACCAGCATCAGTCGCCAAGGGTAACTTGAAAAAAGAAGTTGCCAAGGGTAAAGATAAGATGGTAATGGCAGCAGACAAAGCACATAAAGATATGATGAAAGAGTTGGGAAAACTTTTTAGCAGCAACAAAGAGTTCGCTAACGCATTCGCATTTGAAGCAATGTCTGGTGATGTCAAGTTTGGCAACAGTGCAGCAACATGTTCACACTTTCTTGTATGCGACTTTGATGGAACAAACTGTAGTCTACATAAGGTCACTGATAAATCGTATGTCTCTAAGATTGCAGGAAAGATGGACTTGTCTGTCCGATTCAAAACTACATCAGTCAAAAAGAAAGTTGACGGTAAAGAGACTAAGACTGGAGAGTATCGTTACTGGTCTGTTGTTGGTTTAATTGTTGGTAAACTCACCGAAGAGTTTGATGCACTGGAGAACAATCCAAATTTGAACGAAGGTATGATAAGCAATGTGTTTGATAAAATCAAGGCGTGGATGCAGAAGTTTCTCGCTAAAGTCACTGACTACATGCTCCAATCCACCGCTCACATTTTCAAGTTCATGCAGATTCAACCAGTCGTATCAATCGCTAGTAACATAGCATTCTAAAGGATAATAACTATGAGCGACTATAAAGAAAGACTAAAAATAGCAAAGAAATCTTATGTAGCAACGGACGGTCCAGGGGAAGCAGGTGTTCGCCTATGGTGGTGTCTAATGCAAGTGACACATTCATACACCAACATGGACGTTGAAAACTTGCGCGTTCTCTTCCCAGATTTCATGTTGAAGGAAAGTCCATTTTTCGGTGGTAAAGATTGGGGATATGTCATTGGACATATAACCCAGTTCTTCATCGTTCCTACTATCGTTATGCAGATTTTGACCTTAATCAAGGTCAAATAGTCCCCAAATGGGGCAGAAATGCCCCATATCTCCCTTCCCCCTCCGTAAGTCATTGATTTCATTGAAGTTTTACCCCTTGCATTTCACTCCCAGTATGGTATTATAGTTGCAAAGAAAATGATGATGATAGATGAGGACTTGACTTCTCATCCCGAATCCTTATAATAGTATACAAGAAATCGAGAAAGAGTTATAAATATGAACAAGTTTATCGCAGCAGCATCCGCACTAATACTCAGTACTGCCTTATATGCTAACGCGACTACAACGCTACAAACAGTCCCATTTATAATCCAGACCTTAGATGGGCAAGAGTGGTTGGTTGCAAACGATGAGAAGAATGTGGTGACCATAGTAATAGGATATCTGGATGACGAGAAAAACTGCACCAACTTGTACTTGGGTGTGTTGTCTTGGTTTCCATCAAACGATGTAGAGGAAAAGAATGTTGAAGTCAATACAGTGTGGATAGTTGATGATAACGATGTCCGTCCCCAAGTAATGTTAGGTCAGTTGGTCGCGCTAGAATCAGCAGACCTCTACACCTTTGGTATCCTCGTATACAAAGAATTAATCAGCGAAATGATTAATGGCAAACACCTTCACTACAAGGATGAGATGTATGCAGAAACTTCCGTCACCACCATTGATTTGACAAACTTCCAAGAAATGTTAGCAGAAGTTATGGGTGCATGTTTAGACCGTGGTGGAGAGTTCAAAGACTTTGACACAGAACCTGTTCAAAAAGTGTTCCCTAAGACCCGCGCATAGGAGTTAGCATGAGTAACAATGATCCGTTCGATTTTGGATTTACAGCAACAACAGTTGAAGAGTTGGATTACATTCAACAGTCTAAATCTGATCATCAAGAAGAGACCGATCTTCTATTCAACCAGATTGAGAGAGTGAAAGCAACTAATGCTGTCGCCTTAAAGAAGTTGGAGAAACTATACAATACCATCTTGCCACTTCTTACAAATTTAGAGAAAGACGCTGATACCAGAGATTATATTTATTGGCCGAAGCGTGGACAAAAGATAGAAGAGTTTAGACAAATTCTGACCAACATTTACACGGAAGTTGAATGAGCATAATCAAACATTGGAAAAAGGAAGAGTATACTGACCTGATAGAGTCGCTAGTTTATTCTAGTAAGGATATGAATGTCTCATATTATCTCAGTATCATGTCATATCAATCAGGCGAAAAGGAAGGCAACCGAAGAGGTTACAGGTTGATTGCTACTGCGATGACTTTGAATGATGGTGAATACGGTGAGCATATCAGTAGTCACTCATTGAGCAATTTCTACGACACACCCAACATCCCATTCCTACTTGCACAGATGGTTGCTATGTCTGTGAAGATGACCGAGGGGTTTATTACTGACGACCTTCACTTGGATTGGATTCATGACTCTTTGGAAATAAAGGACACGTTGTATCAAGAAAGCATTGACCTTTATTCCTCAACTTTTGAAACTGTGTGGTCGGAGTTTGAATCAATGAGTGAAATGTTTACTGATGACGTTTTCTGTGATGAATCCATTGGTGAACCAGAAAGACCCGTATTGAAATTGGTGGTGAATAACGATGCCTAAATGCCGATACTGTGGATGCGACTATCCTGCTGCACACGGTGAGTTGTGCTTCCTCAACCCAGACAATGTTGCTAAGTGCTTGGGGTGCAAGTCACTCATGCGTAAGGACAACATAAATAATGAGCGCGTCAATGTTGATACGCTCTATCACTCAAAAGAGTGCGAAGAAAAGGGATTACCCAAATGATAGAATATCTAAGTTATTACTTTAATGCGGTTTACACTTGGTGGTACAGACTGCAATGCAAACACCTCAAAGGATTTTCAGAATTACATAACGGCAAGTTGAGATGCCCGACATGCAGTCAAGAAATTGACGAAGACCATGTTTAACTTGACATCTCATCCTGAACCCTTATAATAGTGTACATGAATAGAAAATTAGTCACACCAATACGATACCCAGGCGGCAAGTCAAGAGCAACAAAGTTCCTCATGCCCAAGTTCCCCGATGGCATCACAGAGTATCGTGAACCATTTGCGGGTGGATGCAGTATGGCATTTGCCTTCTCACAAGCACATCCCGATGTTCCTGTCTGGATCAACGACAAGTATTACAATCTCTATTGCTTCTGGACTGCACTGCAAGCAGACCCGAAGGCATTTGCTCAAGAAGTAATAGACAAGAAAATCCTTGCTGGGTATGATCTCGAAGAGGGACACCGCTCACTTTTCGCAGAGTGTAAGAAAGTATTGAAAGAGTTTGAGTGGCACACCATACACGATATTGGTGTTGCGTGGTGGTGTCTTAACAAGATGTCATTCTCTGGACTCAGTGAGTCAGGCACATTATCAAAGCAAGCATGTGTGTCAAACTTCAGCATGTTGCAATGCACCAAGTTGGAAGCATATGGTCACCACATCAAGGATTGGAAGATTACTAATCAGGACTATAGCACCCTCCTAGACGCTCCTGATGACCGCACACTGGTCTTTCTTGACCCACCCTATGACAAGGTAGGCAAGGACGGAAAATCTATCCTGTATGGTAAAAACGGTGAAATGCATAAAGGTTTTAATCACCTCAAGTTTTTTGAGGATTGTGAAAAATCAGCAGCATCGATGCTAGTCACCTATGACTCTAATCCTGAACTGATAGAACTATGGAAGCAATGGTATCCTGAATCGTGGGACTTAACATATACGATGCACTCAGGCAAGAACTATCGCAAAGACCAGAAGCAGAGACAAGAGTTGCTGTTGTCTAACTATGATAGAGAATCACACATAGCAACATTGGATTTTGGATGAGTGAAGCATTCGTTTATATGTGGTATGATTCCAAGAATAGTATGTACTATATCGGTTATCACAAAGGCACACCTGATGATGGTTACACCCATACATCATCTATTATGGAATCGTTTAAGATTGCACCCAAAGGATTCCGTAGACGCATCCTTGCCTATGGTACGCGAGATGAGATGATGCAGTTGGAATCTGACCTTCTTAAAAATAGGAAGGAGAAGTGTTGGAATAAGTATTATAATGTTATTATCCAATTCCCACCACTACCAATGTATGGTAAGAATAATCCGAACTGGAAGCATGGATTGGCAGGGACTCCCGAATACGAGGCGATGCGAAAAAAGAAGTATAAGACAGAGAATGTTGAAAGGTTGCGAGAGGCGAGAAAGAAGCATTCTCTAGAGAATGTTGAAAGGTTGCGAGAGTCGACAAAGAAGTATCGACAAGAGAATCGTGAAAAGATAGTAGAGTATCAAAGGAAGTATAGCGATAGGTATAGGGAAAAGAATCGTGAAGAGATACTAGAGAAGAAAAAGAAGTACCGTGAAGAGAATCGTGAAAAGGCGAATGAATACGCTAAGAAGCGTTATCAAGAGAAGAAAAAACAACAGAAGGAATGTACATTCATTCCAGTGGATCAATATTGATGAAAGACTTACCTGATTGGGGATACTTTGTAATAGGGGTATTCATGCTATATCAAATGGTGATATCATACAGGATACTAATGGTATTAGAGGCAGCACTATGAGTAAGACAGCATGGATTGGAAGACTCGCGTGGTTGTCACTGCGTGAGAAAGCGATAGCAGTCAAGAACGCCAAGTATCCAACACGGATAATCGTCACCACAATACAGACTGTCATCTTTGCAGCGATTGGTGTATTGATGTTTGCGGTTGGAATATTGGTCGCCCTATTACTAATACCATTCATACTGCTATGGTCACTAGAACACTTCATCATGTATTTGGAAAAGGAATTTGATGAACTAGAAATACTAAAACACAACCCCGAAGAAAGAAAGGAAAAGTAAGAAAGAACGTTATGAACACACAAAAAATAGCAGCACTGAAAGAGAGTGTTGTTGATACAGGGGCAGGTCTGTTGATCAATCTGCCAATGAACTACGCACTATTAGCATTAGGACTTTACCTTGAAATGGGCGCACTTGAACTTACGCTTTTCATGACCGGAGTCTTCACAGTCATTGCAGTAATCCGCAAGTATCTAATACGCCTCCACTTCATGTCTCGCAATACAGATAGTGATTCAACGATAGCAATGGAGCAATACGAAAAAGCAATGCGGAAATTTCAATACAGATGAGCAAAAGAACAAAAACAAAATTCATTCATGTCAACATGCATAAGATTCGTGCTAACCTGAAGAACGGCACTAACGAACCAGTGTTGACAGTGAAGCAAGGTAGCACCAATACCTATGGTCACTCAGTCAAGATACACGGTGAGAGTGAAGTCATCTATGGTGGAAACGATAGCACCCTCTTACCTTGTGGTGCAAGGGTTGTTATAAAGACAGATGCCGAGGTCAGCATCACTTGAGGAGAAACCGATGACATGGATACCAGTATTAAATAATGCACTGTGGGAATATGATGACAGTCCCTCAGACCCAGGAAAAGGTAGTGCCATGCGACCACTTTGGTTGAAGCAGACTGGAGGCATTCGCACACATCCTATCACCGGATCGGAAGTTTATGCCAATGTTCGAAGGAGTGGAAGTACGACTGTTCTTGTCAGCACAGTCGGAATTACGAATGAAGACCTGAGTGAGTTGAGTCGATTTGAGTTGAGTAAAACTGTTGCCACCCAACAATACTAAATACTCTTACCCCATAGGAGTATTGCCCATGTCTATCATAGAGAATCAAATAGTCAATGCACTCAGCAAGAAATTCTCAATAACAACAGAAATCATAGAAGATGGTAACGATGTCTCACTGATAGTCAACTCACACCTTTCAGGTAAAATCATCTTCACGCACAAAACTGATATGACACCTTTCATTAAAATTATTAAGAAGAGAATAGAAGATGAAGACAGGAACAAAAAAATGGAAACGTACCCGTAGACAATACTGGCAGAGCAAGTATAAACTTGCTTGTGGTTGTGAGCGATGTGGATACAGAAATAATCCTCGCGTACTTACATTCGACCACATTGACCCATCCACCAAACACCCAATCGTAAAGAATGGTTCTGGTTTGGTTGGCATGAAAGCGGGTGGTATGTTTCACTTAACTCACCCCGACATCCCATTGAAGGTTATGATCGATGAGTGGCGTAAGTGTCGCATCCTATGTTTCAACTGTCATATGGAAGACAAGTATCACGCACATAACTTGAATTGATATAGAAGATAAGAAATAATATATGCTTGAAATGAACGGATTTAGAAAGTTACAAGAGAGATTAACAGAAGAAGGTTGGTATGTTGGATGGGCAGAATTGTGTTGTCAAACGTGTGCTTGGGAGAGTCTTCCGTATTGCTTTGATGCTCAGTATGATGAAGACGGATACTTGATTCTAGAAGACAAAGACGGTAACATTATAGAATACAATGACCTTGATTATAGTAAGGTGTTATTTAACCACGAACAGGACTGTCAGAAGGATGATTATGCCGCAACCTTCTCACCTGAAGAACAAGACAATAGCACATTCTGTTTCGATGGTAGTAAAGAAGGTATAGCGAATTTAACTGCTATCATTCCTATTATTGAGGAGTGTGGTTGTACAATACATTGGAATGGTGAAGGTAATACCCGTCCGACTATTTCTTGGAAGGTGTAAATAAACCCCTATAAATAAACCTCCATATGTCTATCATTAGTATCATAAGTAATAACAATAGAGATATCAATAAGAGAAACAATACAATAGTAATAGAGTAATACAGTAAGAAATAAAAATAAAAAAAAGTATTATTATCACACAGTATTGAGGTTATGCCGCATACCTAATAGGTTCTTAGAGCATTCGCACTGAGACACACAGTATCCTTCCCAATATGCCATATCATACTAAAAGTCTACACAAATACCCCATGAGGTAGTTATTGCACGTTTATGCTGTTTATGAGTGTATAACGCTCCTTAGAACGCAGATACCCCTACCTGAACACTAAAGTCAACTAAAATATTGGAGTAACTCCCTACTCCCCCACACCTCCCTAACCCCTTGATATCATTGAAGTTCCTGGGGTTGCATTTGAACGCCACTATGGTATAATAGTTGTAAGAATTGAGAAAGAGAGAAAGAAAATGAAAGCATATACCTTAGTAGAATTATTCGAATTAGCACAGAAGTTCTCAGCAGACCCAGAGAACATCGAGAATGGTCTGGTCAACTATGATTTCGTTGGAGCAGACATCTATCTGCATGTGGCAGCATTGAATGGCATTGAGCAGGGATGGGGAAGCAAGGCGATAGCATCGAGCGACCTTGACCCTAAGATGGTTGAGGCAGCACTCGCAGCAGCAAAGGCATTAGCGTAAGTCATTGATTCCTATAGGGTTTCTGGGGTTGCATTTCACCCCCACTATGGTATAATAGTTGTAAGAATTGAGAAAGAGAGAGAGAAAATTATGTTAGTTACCACACCAGAAAAAGATATCCTTGAGATGGACGTGCAGTATGTCGCAAATAGTGACCTCCACTTCATCACTGTTAGGGCGGGTGGTCATATCCAGCGTATTACTAATACTGCCAGTAAGTCACGGCATATTGCCAGTAAAATGCTGGTGGAAGTTGCGGAAGAACTTCGCACAGGACTGAGCGTCATAGGCACTGCCAATGGGCAACCTTACCTCAAGACTGACAGGGGAACAAATAATTAAAGACTCTACAATAAATAAGTTAATAGGTGGTGTATTGCTAGGTATAGTTATACTATATCTTGCACTTTTTTCATACTTAATGATTACTGGATGGGTTAGTTAATAATGGCATATGTAAGCAAAGCAGACAAAGCACGAATTGCACCAGCAATGAAGTTGGTAGCGAAAAAGTATGGTTTTAAGATTTCTGTATCAGTTAAACACAACAGCACTATCATTGCAAAGATTAAAAACGCTGATGTACTAATCGCTGATTCACCATACGATGCTGCACAGGTTTATGAACGAGGCGTTGATATTAATCAGTACCATATAAAGTCATCTTTTAATAAGTATGCTGTATTTCTCGAAGAACTACATGCTGCAATGAAAGGTAATGATTATTATAATAATGATGATGCGATGACAGATTACTTTGATCGTTCACATTACACTTGTATTACGCTGTTACCAAATAAGTGAGCGGTGGGGTGGTATGACATACTATACCGCGTAACCCCTTGATTCCTATAGGGTTTCTGGGGTTGCATTTCACCCCCAATAGGGTATAATGGTTACATAGACTAGAGAAACAGAGAAAGAA
>Ga0307984_1000036_pt1 | contig 48032 bp, 55 predicted proteins | sample EllFjometageno78_FD_203169 | JGI IMG/M metagenome (GOLD analysis project Ga0307984, IMG submission 203169) | Marine microbial communities from Ellis Fjord, Antarctic Ocean - #78 | ecosystem: Environmental > Aquatic > Marine > Unclassified | place: Southern Ocean | collected 2014-10-09
TGACGAAGTATATCAACGATCCATTTCAACCCGCAACACTGGAGTTAACAGATGCCGAAGGAAAGAAATTCAAACACATCGCCGTTGAGCTGCCCTACGAAATACCGTTTCGCTCTTACCCGCACGTTGACATTATCCTCTGCGGAGTCATCGATTCATACGGCACGATGGATGGTGTCAAATGTTTCAAAGACATTAAGTCCACGGCATCATGGGATATACCTAAGTTCTTTGAGAAGTATCGCACCAGCATTCAGCTGATGATATATGCGTGGGCAATGCGACACCTAGGTTGGGTGGACTACTACCCGCCAGCGATGATCGACGGGATATTTCTGCGAGACAACATCAACAAGACTGCGAAGTTTGAACGGTCAGGGTTTATAGACTTCGAGGATTCGCAAGTCGAGGACACAATGGATTGGGTGCGTGATAGGTGCGACAGGATTGCGACGTTGCTAGAAGAAGACGCACCATTCCTAAAGAACCCGACACGGTGCGAGAAACTATTTGGCAAGTGTAAGTTTATGAACGTCTGCTGGGAGAACAACGAGACGCTACGTGATGTGCATATGCGGCGATTGAAGCAAGTGATCTACGACCCGAAAACATTCGGCACACCGAACAACCAGAAATAACTATGAGCAACGAACAACCAGAGAAGCACAAGTGTGCAAGATGCAAAGGTGAACGTGTGTGCAGACATTACGCCAAACAGACTGTGGGTAGCAAAGCACAACATGTGTTTGTGTGCATACCATGCCTGGCTGACCTTGGCGAGAGTGTTATCGCGCGCAACATAAGTCGTATTGTAAACAAAGGCTACGGAACAGCTAATGACATGATTAAGAGAGCGGCAAGGAAAATAATATGAGCAACTCACGTAACGATCCAGACAGCAATGACAACCGTGAAGAGACGAAAGCTAATGAAGCATACATCAAAGGTTTGCAATGGCCAAACAATGATGTCCAATATGACACCGACGAACCTAGCCCTGACTATGTCGATGCGCCATTCGAAACCTATTGTATCAACGTCCACATCGAAGAGACCAGAACCTGCCACAGCGAGGAAGAGCTTGCGGAGTTTGTTCTGCTACGCAGCAATGACATGCCTCATGATCTCGACGAGCGTTACGGCGAGCACTAAACCCTACATCAACTTTGAAAAACTTGCCGATGCAATCTACTGGGCAGAAGGCGGAAGGAAAGCTAGGGTTCCTTACGGGATACTTAGTGTGCCGGTTTCTGGACACAGGGACGCTAGACGAATCTGTATCAACACTGTGCGAAACTCTTATCGCAGATGGGACGGAAGCGGACGATTCATTGTGCATCTCAGCAATACATACTGTCCGCGAAGTGTTAGCAAAAAGGGCAACGACAACTGGAATAAGAACGTGAGACACTATTACTTTAACCCAAAACAAATACCAGCACAATAATGTATCAATCATCATTCGCCGAACCACTTAACAAAGACGACAAGACTATCAAGCTCGCACTTGTTGGTCCGCCGGGATCAGGCAAAACTTACTCGGCGCTTACCACATTTCCCAATCCAATCCTTGTCGACATTGACAACAACTTGCCAACTGAACTGCAAGACAAGGGATATCCTACGATCAAATTGTGGGACGAGGATTGGCGCAAGGCTAAGTTCGGTGCTGACGGAGCGCGTGTGCTTAGATCGCTGGTAGCTTTCATGGCCAAAGAGGGCAGGTTCTTTACCGAAGAACAAACACTTATCTTCGACTCGATGTCTGCGATCAACGATCATCTTGAAGCTGATACCGAGACTGACACACCACGTCAGCCTGAAGGCGACAGAAACTTTCGCTACTGGAAAGCGCATCAGATGTGGTTGTCGATGTTTCTGCAAGCGATCCGTGCACTTAGTTGCAACGTGGTTGTGATCTGTCACGAAGATGAGCTACGTGATCCGAACACGAACATGATTAAAGCGCGACGTATTCAACTACCGGGCAAGAAGACTTCGCCTAGGTTGCCGTCGTTCTTTAACAATGTGTTCCGTCAAGTCCGTATAGCGCTGAAAGTCAGGAAGGTTCCGATTATACCTGCGCCTAAGACTGGGCCGAAAGAGACAGAGAAGTATGACATCGCATACCTGTGGCTTATCAAACCATACGACAACTTTGATATCGCCCGCACCACAATTGTCACTGACAAAAAGATGGTGTTGGCAACATACGAATCCTTTGGCTTAACCAAGCCTGAATAATTTTCGCAGGCACTAACGTCTGCGAGATCAAGACCGCAACCTAAGATAGCATAAAGTTATGAGTGTAGAAGAAGAAGCATTGGCCGCAGCAACAGCAGCCGCAGAGACACAATCCGAAGCAACCAGTCAGTCGAGCGAAGTCGTCAGCATTGACTTGGATGCAGCACCTGTTTCGAGTGGAGCAAGTGAAACGGACAAACCCAACATCCCTCGCGTTCCGAAATCGACGTATCAGCTTCGGTGCAAGAACGTGAAGTATGCCACGTCCAGAGCGGACAAGCCCATGCTCGTGTTTGAGTTCGAGCTTATCGCACCTGCAACCCGCATGGTTGAAGGCGTGGAGTATCGAATCGCTGGCATGGAATTCCTGTTCTATTGCTCGCTGGAGAACACGCGCAACCTCAAGACGGTTCACAAAGCGATGGATCTGCCGTTGAAGATCGACCTCGATCCTGCGAGCGGTGTCCCTATGGGAATCGAATACATCGGCAAGGAAGTCTGGGGTGTGTGCGAATCGAAACTCGTCGAAGAGATGGGTGAGAACGAGGCTGGAGAACCCGAAGTCATGGTCAACCCAGTGACTGGCAAAGCGATGACGCGACAGATCTCCCGAATGGAGAGCATCATCACTGCTGACTAATTGTCATTGCCCTGTGACACGTCCGTGACTGTGACAATTCCGTTGCAGTCACGGACTTTTAGCAAACAGAGAAACAGAATAACATCATGAGTAACGAACAACGAGAACCAAGTAATCCACCTGCATACAATACGGGTGACAAATCTATGCCATTCGCTCAACGTGTCGAGAGCGATGCACCTGTTAAAGTTGCTGACATTGTGGCACCTAAACCTGTCGCGGCGACTACGACAAAACCTGCTGAACAAGGGAGTATCAAGAAGTCTGTGCCTGTTCCCAAGCCAGTGGTCCCGGTTCCTATTCCTGGTGGTGACAGCGCAAAGGTTGACCCAATCGCTGCCGCACATGAAGCGCAGGTCACAGCAAAGTCCAGCCCGAACGCAATCACATCCGCACCTGTTGCGAACGAAGTGGTGAACCAGCGTAAAGATAATCAGCCTGTGAATATTCCTGCTAAGGTTCCCGGACCTTCGGCTGGGTTGGATCAGCAACGTGACTCACATGCGCCACATACACGCGACGTTGACGACGATGCTGCGTTGCCTGAACAGGATCTTGCCGCGCTGCAAGTGATGTTGGAAAAGTTCGGCATGACAGTCGTGCCTACTAAGGACGCAGTTGTCTACGCCGCAGAAGAGAAGCTCGAACTGAATGTCGATGGCAAGACCGTGACAGAAGCGATGGAATATCTGCAACGTGTCGAAGAGCATGTGAAACAATTCATCGGACACAAAGGATGCAACCCGTTCTTCTTTGTCAAAGAGCGGATCACTCCGTTGCGTATGCGATTCGCAGAAGGTGAGAACAATGAGAACTTCCTCAAGGAATGCTTTCTCGTTCCGATGGACAACCAACCCACTACGTCGTGTATTAGTGGACCGCAGACGATCGAGACAGTCATGACCACGTTGCCTGACGGTAGCAGAGGCGTCGCGCACAAAGTGCACAAATCCTAGACCTAACATACAGCGTGTCAGAAATGGCGCGTTGTTTGATATGCCTAAACCCATAGACAATAACGAGGCTGCACAGCAAGTAATGCTGGAGCAGGATGTAATAATTAAAAACCTAAACCGTGAGGTCAGCATGCTTAAAGCGTTTACGTATATAATCATCCGTGACTATACTAAGTGTAGCATGCACAAACCGATCACAGTATCACACGATGATATCGTCAGCGTTACAGAAAGCAAGCCTGTGTTCTTGATCGAACCTAACAACGAAGTTCCTGAGAAATCCACCGGGTTCACAGTCAACATCAAACGTGAGGACTGAACCACTACCCGGTTTCTATTGCGGCGTGACTTTGGTATTGTCAAAGCCGTCGCGATTCGATATCAAAGAAGACGAGCTAATGACTGGCATCGCTGGGACATTTGTAGACAATTGCCTACACCCATATGCACGTCACGAGATGGACATTCGAACCATCGACGAAGGAACTGAACTATTGCAAGGCACAAAGGTTGTGCTGCTCATGGGCCTAGAGTCGTTACGCTTTCTTGAACTCAAGGGCGTAAGTCTCAACCAGATGCGAGGCCATCCACATGAGCGCAATGGTGTTGTGTTCATACCAACCGTTCACCCACAAGATACACAAGACCTACGAGATTATGAAAGTGGTTCTGATCCTAGTATTGTTGATGCTCCTGAAGATAGTCAGAACGTCCAGGAGGAAGCGAACTCTGTTCATGCGACAAAAAACAAAGCCTCCACTGCGAGACGGAACTACAGATTCTGGTTCAAGCAAGACGTCACGAAGGCATTCCGTATTCTTCGAGATGGACTGACGCAGTATGAATGTGTGTATCGGATTCGTCCCGCGGATTTCGTGTTCACCGAATGGGCGAGTGCACAAACTGGCGAGGACATATCGTGCGACATAGAAACCAACCCCGAGACGTTGCGAATGACAGTGATCTCATTTGCTACAACAACAAGCGAAGTCTGGTGCATACCAATCACCGACCACAAAGGAGAACTGTGCTATGATATCGAAGTTACTGCTGAAATTTTTAAATCTATCTGTGGTCTGTTTCGTCGGAATACTATTGTGCTTCATAACGCCAGTTATGATTTGTTTGTATTGGCTTTCATGTATCGTATTCCGCCACCACCGTATAGACAAATAAAAGACACGATGCTTATGCATCACCGACTGTTTCCTGATGTGGAAAAATCGCTCGGTCATTGTATCAGCCTATACACGGACAAGTCATACCACAAAGACGAAGGTATGTTCTTTCCGAAGAACTCAAAGCAAGACCAACAACTGTGGGTGTATAACGCAAAGGACGTTGAGACCACGTTGCTTGTGTATAACGAACTAAAGCTACGCACCGCTCGCACTCCCGGTGCCGCAGAATCTGGCGAGCAAGCATGTGAATTCATACGCACCTCGTTGCTGATGACACTACGCGGTGTGCGTGTAGACCACAGTGAACTGATTGCAAAGATCACGGAGCTTGCAGCGCGGATCGGTATCGCGGAGTATAAGATTCTCCCGATTCTTGTCGGCTACTATATCAACCCGGGTTCGCCGCAACAAGTCGCACGATACCTGTATCAGGATCTCAAGCTCAAGGCGCCGTCTAAAGATCTGACTGGCAAGAAAACACTATACAGATTCCAGACTCGCAAGTATCGCGCTTCTATTCAAGTGATCCTAGACACTCGCCGTAAGCGCACAGAGATTGGCAAGCTCAAGTCACGGCTGTATGGCGAAGGTCATACGCGAATAACTGGCGCATACAATATCGCAGGCACCAAATCAATGCGGCTATCTTCCACCAAACTTCTGGGTGTATGGGGAACGAACATGCAGAACTTCAACAAGAAGATCAAGCGGTTCATCATACCTGATCCGGGAATGGAATTGTGGCAAGTCGATCTCGCGGGCGTAGAAGCTGTGATCGTGTCACGCCTGACTAGACCGGGCAGTAACTTTCGCGAACTGTTCCGTGTTGGAATCAAGCCGCATGTGTATGTAGGGTTCAGATTGTTCTACGATCACTGGTGTGAAGTGTTCGACCAAGACCTAAGCGAGCTGCGTGAGTCTGAGATTAAAGACTTAGAGAAGTTTGATGTGTGGAAAGAGTTGGTCAGTGTGATTAAAGCATCTGACAACGACATTCCGTCACGGCGGTGGTATTACTTTGCAAAGCAGACATGCCATTCCGCGAACTATGGAATCCGCGCACCTACGTTTGCAATGAACGTGCTAGACAAATCAGAAGGTGAAGTCGTGCTAGAAGTTCGTGACGCTACACGATTTCTGTCAGTGTATCACTCGCTATTCCCTGAGATACGTATGGACTTTCAACAAGGTGTAGCTGCGTCGCTTGAATACGACATGACACTTGTGAACTTCTTCGGCTACCCACGACTGTTCTACGGTTCGTCTGTCAACGACGCTATGCTGCGTGACGGGTATTCGTGGATACCACAATCGACTGGTAGCGGCATTACGGCGCAAGTTGCCGGTGCAGAACTACAAGCCGAACTAGACGAAGGACGTAGCGAGCTAGAATATTGTATCATGCAAAACAATCACGACTCGCTGATGGGACAAGCTCCTATTGGCACGGGTCAAGCTGTGTGTCAACGTGTAACAGATGCGATGAACGTCGAACTCACCTCACCGTTCGGTGAACAGTTCAAGCTCAAGTCTGAAGCACAAGTTGGACGTAACTGGAAAGAGATGATCGAAGTAGATGTAATTAACAGATAATATCATGAACAAAAATTGCGATAATCCTATGTGTATGTGGCACCACAAGCACAAACTAATCAAATCAAAACAAGAAGACTACCCCGGTGACGACAAGATTAGCGAGTGGCAAGTTCGTGTGCCTGATGCTAAAGGTGCGATGCACACGCTTACATTTTGCGATGCCTGTGCGGACCCTATACGTGTGTTAAGAGAATTCGTAAAAACGATAGGCGCTGTCTAAGATGTCTAAGACGAACTTACAACGGTGGCAGCATTTCTGCAAAGACTTGCCTTCCCCGGATATGTTCATCGAGTGGACGTGGTATTCAACCGTCGCTGCAAGTCTTGAGCGGCGTGTTTGGATTGGGCCAGATGGGATGAATCCTATCTATCCTAACATGTTCATCATCTTTGTTGCAGAACCCGGAGGTGGCAAATCATTCGCGGCGAATCAAGCCCGAGACCATTTACTAATCCCGCTCGACAAAGTAGACGAGGCAGGTGTAGAACAGGAAGTAATCAAACGCGGACCTGATAGTGTCACACTCGCGCGACTAATCGAATACCTAAATGAACATGCCAAAGATAAACAAGTCGGAGTCCTCGACAATGGCAAGCCCAAAATCTACTCCTACGCAGGTCTATACTTCTGCGCGGGTGATGAGCTTGGGACTTTGCTTGCATCTGATACACACGACCTCGTTACATTCCTCAATAAGTCGTGGGACGGAGGCACGTTCAAGAAGGAAACCAAGTTCGCGGGTAAAGACACTGTAAGAAACATCTGCGTCTCGCTGCTTGGTAGTTGCACACCGGAATGGATGCGCGCGAATTGTGATTCACGGATCATGAACGAAGGGTTCTCCGCTCGCACAATCTTCACTTGGGGTGGGCCTTCACGACCTGCGCCTATGTATCTTGACTATGCACAATCACAGCTCGACGACATGCTTCACCTACGCGCACATATCAAAGAGCTGACTGAGATTTATGGTCGTATAAAGATGACTCCCGAAGTCAACGACTGGTGTAACAACTGGTCATACAAAGAGTCGAAGAAGCGGATCAACAATGACCGCAAGCTGGCATACTACTACGGGCGTAAAAACCAACACATCCTAAAGCTTGCGATTGCAATGCGATTCAGTGACACCTACGACAGCCTCAAGCTGCGTGTGGAAGATCTTGAACGTGCATGTAACTTGCTAATGCGGACTGAGGTCCACATGTCCGATGCGCTAGCGGCAGTGACTAAGAATCCAATCGCAGCTGTGGCCGCAGAGCTTGAACGATTCATCGTGGATAACAAACGCGTATCGTGGCAAGTGATTCTTGTCCAGTGTTTCACACTAGGCGAAGAGTGGCAACTGAAAGCTGCGCTTAGTTATCTCACAGACTCAGGCAAAGTTTGGAAGAGCAAGGTCAGTGAAGAATGGTTCTCGAACAAGGAGAAAACCGCCGTAGTTGCTGAACCTGAATCAACTGTGGGAGATGCGCCCGTCGAACACGTAGAAGCAAAACCCACAACATCACAATCTATCACGTCAATCAACATGGAATCATGAGCGAAAAAATACCAGACGCAATCAATCCGTCACACTACACTAGCCATCCTTCGGGTGTTGAGTGTATCCAAATCACAGAGCACATGGGATTTAACCTTGGCAATGCGATGAAGTATATATGGCGCGCGGATTTGAAGCACGACACAATCGAAGACCTAAAGAAAGCGAGCTGGTATCTAGCCCGTGAGATCAGCAAGCGTGAAAGACTTACGCCCTAACGCAACTCCGGCACTTGCACTCGTGGCACTAGACCTTTCTTCGCATCGTTTAGCAACTGCTGTTGTTGGTATTCCTCTACCACACGCTGCATTTCGTCTCTGCCCTTTGTCGCTTCCAGAAAGTCGAGCACACGATTGTATCGCATCGGATTGTTTTCTGGGTCAGGCAATGTTGACGACGAGATATTCCGCAAGCTGTTCACATTCTTCGCAACTTGAATAGGATTGTTACCTCCCATTCTCATCTGTTCTGCAATCGCCGCGTCTAGGTGTGCATTCGCTCCCTGTCCAGTTCGTGCATTCTTAAACGCTCGTGTCTGCGGGCTAAGCATCGGGTTGTTATCGCCCAGACCTAACTGTGTGCTGCTACCTTCAGTTCGGATCAACGCCTGTCGCACATCACGACGCACGTCTTTCTGCCGCATCTCTTCTTCATGCAAGAAGTTATAGAACAACCTTCCCGATTGTGCGATGTCTTTGTAGACCTCAGCCACGAAGATTGTGTATGCGTCATACGGTGCAGTCCCACGATCAATTGCTTCGCTTAGGTTTGCAATGTTCTTTGCAAGCCCGTCTTGCAACACAGTCTGCAACGGAAAGTCAAACCCTCGCATCATGTCGCCTTCGCTGACAGAACTCATTGATGCAAGTATGTCGCTCATGATTCCGCCAGTTCCTGACAGTTGCATTAAGTGAACCAGCGTTTCTACCTTGTCACCCACCGTGGACATTTCCGGCGCCTCGATACTCAGCTCAATCTCTTCGGTCAACCCAGCAGCTTGATTGGCTTTGTTGTTCATGATCTCGCTAAGCTGATGAATCACTTCTCCACCCAGCACTGAACCAAGTGTGTAACCCATCAACCTCTTCCACGCGCCGGGTTGTGCACCGCCGCTTCCTTTCTTCAAACCTAGCGGAGCAATCACGTCTTTATAAATCGTGTTACTCTTCTCAATGCTCCAGCGAGCCAAGCCAAAGAATGGCTGACCTACACCACTCGCAGCCCAGCTAGGAATTCCCCGCTCATCATATGAGCCTTGTATCCGCTCAGTAAACGCAGCGCCCATTTCGCCTGACTCTTTCGGCAACAACGAACCACGCTGTTTGAAAGCGTCAATGTCAAACCCTGGCCCACCAAACTCTTTCAACCACTGAATAGCTTGTGCGTCACCGCCACGTGCTCGTCCAGCGTTTGCGTGTGCAAGCATCTCACCGTGCACGAATGTCAGTGCGCGCGAAAGTTGCTCACCTTTATTCCGTAGTTGAAATGTGCTAATCATGTTCGCGATGTTGGTGAACTTGTTTGTCAAGTTACTAACCGCGCTTGCCTGATACTCCCGCGACAACGCGCTGCTGCGATTCACACCGAACTCAAACGACTTACGCCATCCGCTGCTAAGACTACCGATCGCCTTAATAAACAAGTGCGTATCTTGCAACCGCATATACGGCAAGCTGTTACTCCAACTCGACACAACGTCTCGCATCACCGACACTGGCCCAAGAAACGAAGCCACTGCCACACGATTCGCAGACATCACAACGTCATCAAACCCGCTGGTTTCACGAGTCAAATATCGCATCAAGTCTTTCACTTCCCGTGTGCCTTCGTATCGAGTTAGCCCCGAGGGATTATCAGTTCGTAGACCTTTCTGGTCTGGCAGATTTAACATCGACCTAACACGTGGGTTGTCTTGCAATGCTTTGAAGTATGCAAGATCATGCGCTGCACGACTACCGTATCGTGTCATGCTTGACATACCAGACTTGTCTACCATCTTCCACGGTAGTCCTAAACCTTGTGCCATACGCAACGCATTAAAGTGTTCGTGCGTGAACCCATCACGATTCACACCAAGCGCGATAAAGTAGTTGTCAACATCTTCCTGTGCCTTGCTAAGTGTGTAAGGCTCCTTCGTCTTTCTTCCAATAGCTTCACTACGCTTCACCCAGAACTCTGCAAGCTCTTCTTTCAGCTTTACTGTTTCAGCAGACCTCGGATTGTCGCGTATCTGTTTGCCTACTTCTACATCCAACATCGAGTTCTCATACTCTTTGTTAAATCCACCCTCACGAAAGTTCTCTCCGTCCTTAACCGTAAGTCCAGCTTCGTTCTGGAATTGTCGTGATTTCAAATACTGCGCCTCGACATGGTTCTCCATGATCGACAACTCAGTAGGCGTGAGTCTGATATCTGACTCCTCACCTGTCCAACGCTTCTGCCGGAATTCACGAATCCTATCTAGCGCAGGTCCAAGCTCGCCACGTTTCAACGGCAAGTGTTCCATGTCATACACAACCACGTCCACTAGCTCGCCAGTATATCGCACTTGCAATCTCGCGCGTTCGCCAAACGCTTCACCAAGCTCTACGTTCTGCTTGCCTTTAACTTTGTCAACCATCGACTCGAGCACTTCGAAGAATCCGAATTTCTGTTTTTCTGGCACGCCGTCTCTTGCAGCGTAACTCAACTTGCTACGTGAGCCTGCGTTAGCCCCAGTTGCCCAACCCGGCGCTTCACGATTCACACGTGACCCAAGTGAATACATGATGTTAGGGTTATCCAGTTTGGCAAACTCACCCTGCATCGCTCTGTCCGCAGCACTCAGCTTAGGCGTAGGTTTACCCGCGTCATCTGGAGTAGCTGGCTTTGCTTCTTCAGTCTTTGCTCGCATCTTAGCGAACCCTGACTTGCTTTTAGCATCAGACGCTCGGGAGCCATCCTGAAACCGCATGTTAGATTTCCCCAACTCTTCCACGGTTGTGGGTATGCCTAGTTTTTTAGTGAGGCTGTCTATTGGAGAATCGCCCACAGATTCCAATGCTCCAGTTTCCGGGTTCTCTGTTCTGGCTCTAGTATCTAAATCATCTATCTGACCTATGCCCACGCGCTTCCTATAGCTCTGTAAAGTCTCGCCTGCAATTGGTCTAGGTCCTTTGCTAGCCTCCCCTCCTATAATATTAACTCTTGATAGGTCATCGTAAAGACGAGCAGTATCAAGTCCATGCCTTCCTAGAAGGTTCATAACCTCAGTAGCGGGCAATTCGTCTAACACACTTCTTACGCCGCCTAGTTCTGGCAATGATCGTGGAAGTCTGTTACCTCTGCCTGCATCTACTAGTTGACTTGACCTCTCTATAATAACAGATTCAATCCCACCACCACCTTGAAACTTTGCATCGCTGACCAAGATATTCTTCCCTGTCTGTGTCTGCAAATGCTCAAGCCCTTTGATAAAGTCACCGCGACTTTCGCGAATCTGCTCCGCGATAAACGCATCTGCGTCTGCTTGATTCTTCGCCGTGGCAATCAGATCACCGTTCTCTCGTATCTGGAATCCCTTGATTTCAACACGCTTACCTCCTTGAGCAACCACGTCTACGCCTTTGGTAACACTGTAGTCTTCGAACATTTTGTGCCGCACAATGTTACCATCGACAGTAAAGTGATCTAGAAATTTCGCACCCAATGCGCCACTAGGCACACGGTCAACGTCAATATGTGCAATCCGCATCTTGTTGTGATCGAACGCAGGATCATCCAACACCTTACGTGACAGCAAACGATTGATATCTTTGTCGCTGCCTTTACCGAATCGCACTTTCACATGCGACCAGAAGTCCTTTAGAAATTCAAGCGGCCCATCACCTTTCAACAAGTTGCTGGTTCCTTTTAGCCCAATACCTTCAACAAGAGCTTCTTCGCCGCCGAATGCTTTGATCCCTTGCTCGACAAGTTTGCGTTCGAATCGTGAACCACCCTCTTGCAAGTCACGCAAAAATACATGTGCAACCTCGTGCAACTCTGTGTCAGGACCGAAAAGCGGATGGTCAGGATCAATCAGTGCAAGACGTTCTCTAAGAAACGCTGCGCCCGTAGCATCTGTGCCTGTTGCTGCTTTCACATTACCTTCTAGCACAACTACTTCACGCTTAGCTGCAACCGCGACCATGAGATCACGAACAGTCATCGTCGATGCGCCGTCAAGATCCAAGCCTAGCGCGTCAAGCAATTTACGAATAGACTCGCTTTGCAGGTTCCCGCGTTCTTGAAAGCGAACACCGTCAACACCATCGCCATGTTGCCGACTAAGAAACTCTGCCTCAGTTTGTGCAACACTTGGATCTGCCACAGGCTGTCCTTCAACAGGCAATTTAGCACCAGTCTGTCCGCTAATCTTGTTCCATTCAGTAGCATCATCCAACACACCTCTTGGAACTCCCGGAGGCGCAGTTTCATTTGTCTCAACTTCAAATGCTTTTTGCTCAAACGTCAACTCTTTATCTCGCACAGGTTCTTTTCTTCCGAACCTGTTGAACTTCGGTTTCGCATCTCCAGCGTTTCCTTCAAGAGCCTCAGCATTACCACGCACACCTGCCGCGTCAGCTTCTGCTTGCTCGAATGCTTTCTGTCTAACAGCACTCTCTTCTGCTCGCACAGCTTCGTCCAGTTTAACTTTCTGAGCATTCTTTACCATCGTAACAAGCTGTTCTCTGTGCTCCGCGTCTCTAGGAACAACCACTTCACCATCCGCCATAGTCACTGGCTCAAACGGTGTAGGCTTTGCTTGCACACGAACCTTCGATGGATCACCAAGCGTGGGGAATCCCATCTTCTTGCCAATCGCTGTCGGTGTGGTCATTAGTCCACCACCTAGTGTCGCGGCAAGAACACGTTTCGCATCCACGCCTTCACCTAATGTTGCTCCAAATCCTGCTTCAAATGTGCCACCAAGCGCAGCACTCACGCCCATGTTTGTCAGATGTGCTTTTTCAGTGTTCAACAACTTACGTCCACCTCGCAACTTTCCTGCCACGCCCGTGAATGCCGATTTGATACCGCTCGGTGAAGGCCGCAACGCAAGTGCCGATGGCAAAATCTCACCCACAACCTGCCCGACTGGATGCGCTGCACGATCCGCTAGCATCTGTCTGATCTCATCTTCTGTCAACGGATCAATCTTATCCTGCGCCATGCCCAGACCAACACCTGACGCAATAGCTGCGGCAATAACTGGTATCGTGCCTACGCCAGATGCGAGCGCAACACCTGTCACAGCAAGACTTCCTATCGAAGGAATCGCAGAACGCAATGCGCTACGTTTTATCGTGCCACCCAGTGTCGACTCCAATGGAGCTTCAACAACAGGCTTGATGATCTTACGCTTGACAGGTAGTGATTGCTTCCACACAGTTCCGTCAGGTCGGATTGTGTGATACTGGGGATCAAACCCCATTTCTTTTAGTCGTGTAATTTCTCCGGGAACAGGCATAATGTTAAATGAAGAATTTTGTCAGCAAGTTCATGAAGTTTTTACCTCCATCACCAGAAGAAGAAGCATCGAGTTGTGCTTTGCTTCCAAGCTTGTCTTTGAGTTTACGTTGTGCTGCTGCTTTGACCATTCCGTCTCCGCCAGCATTTGCTGCAGCACCGCCTTGTATAAGTTTGCTAAGCATACCAGAAGGCTCACCGCCACCACCACCTAGACCACTCAGCATACTACCTATCGCAGCCTTAAATTTCTCTTGCCCTAGCTCTTTAACAGAACCAGCATTCACAACCTGCCCAAATAGTCCATCGCTATCAACAGCACTCTTCGCAGCATCTTGACCCATAGCTTTAACAGACCCAGCTTGCATAAGCTTTTGAAGCAAACCAGCAGGTTCCGCACTTGCCGAATCGGGAGCTGTGGGCACGGGGACTACCTGCACACCACTGTCCCGCGGTTCCAATCCCCCGCCGCGAATGATGGCAGGCTGACCAGTAGGTAAAGGCCCCGGCACCATTGCAGGACTACGAGAAGGCGGGATAGGCTGGGAAGGTAGCGTAGCAGGTGTGGGAATTGCAGGAATAGGAATAACCTTCCGCTCTCTAGCAGGTGCAACGAATGGGGGCGGTGCAACGAATGTGGGCGTTGTAGCACTTTTTCCAATCTGTGACTCTATCGCTTTAATCTCAGCTTCGACTGCTAGACTTTGTTGCATAAGCCCGTCGATTCTCTGGCCTTCATTCCTAATCTGCACCGGATGATTAGGGTCTGGAGCATAACCAGGTAAAAACGATAACGGATTAAAGATTGTAGGTTCTGGGCCAGGTTTACGTTTTGCTTCAGCACCAAGCTCTTTAGATTTCTCCTTGAGCTCACGTAGCTTAGCATCTAGTTTTACTCTGGTTTGTTTACGCACAACTTCTTCGTGCTTATTTTGCGCTTTGAAAACATCATTTAGCCGTGGCGAAGGTGAAGTTTCGCCAACCACACTTCGCGGATCAGCACCCGGCACACCACCTCCAGCATCCGGTGAGCCCGGAATCGGCACTCGTGGTTTGTCTTGCCTGTTGTAAAAAACTGTAAATGGATCTTGCGCTTCCACAACTTCCGTTGTGAGATTACCCTCAGAGTCTGTCACAGTAGTGGTTGACGGATTCACCCCAGGACGAGTGACAACTTGGCTACCAAAAATTTTACCTGCATTAAGATCAGGGTTGACGGTTAGGATATTTTCACCAAGTGCGTCTGACGTGTTGCGATTAACATCGTTTCTGTATGAGTTGTGCTCCTCATCTTCGTTCTCTGTCGTCTGTTTTATACGCGTCCCAGTCAGGTTCTGCGTTCTAGTAGACGCCCGATTCAAGTCGTTCACAACTCCCGCCGCATTGTGTTTCTCAATTACACTATCTTCATACGCTTTTTTTCCTTCGGGCGAATTAAGCACTCCAACTTCAGCACTGTCCTTCAGGGCTGATATCATCTTAGGCCCAAGCTCATTCATTTTGTTAAACTGCCTGCCAGAATTTTCCAGGTCCTTTAGCTCCATCGACTCCACGACACCAACAGCAGCTTTTAGACTAATCCCCTTATCAGTTCGAAGCTTTCTTATAGCCAAAGCACGACCTGTAGCCATGTTAACTATGCTATCAGCTTCTTTTGCTTCTTTGATTTTTTCCGCGCGTATTGCTTTCTCTATATCACGCTTGTCTTTGAGCTGTTTCTTTTTCTCTTTAGTAGTATTCTCTCCAGCAGTTTTTGCAAGCTTTGCATTAAGATTTGTAAGCCTCCTGTCACTTTTCGCGAGCTGTCTATTTGTCTCACGACGATTGTCCGTGGCAAGATCGATGTTATTGACAGCATTAGTCTGTGCCAGCTTCGCAGCAGCTAGCCGTCGCGTTTGCAATTTGTTAGCTACTTTCTCAGCTTTATCATCCGAGAGTTTATTCAGCTGCATGCTACTTCGCAAATTTCTCGCATTCGCACCTGCGCTACCAAGCGAGAAGAAATTCTTCATCTTGCTAGGTTGCTCAACGACAAGCTTGCCGTCCACGATACGCGTTTTTGGTGTAGCCAAAGAGTTCATTAGCAACTGGCGCATAGCACCATTCGCTGAACCTGCTCCGCTTCCACTACCCTTTGCTGGTCGTCTTGGTCTTCCTGCCATATTAATTCCTGTGTGCAACAGCGCGTGCTTCGCTGCTAATTTCTCTTACAAAGTTATATCCTGCGACGATTCGCAAGACGGTTAAAATCATATCATACCCTGCATGCCGTAACACATCTGCGTGTTCGCGCTTCCATCGTGTTCCGCCTTGTTCCCATTCAACACTATCTGCATACGTGTTAACAATGATAAGAAACACCGGCGCCAAAGTCTCTTTGTGCTGTTGATAAAATGCTGACGAGAACACTCGTTCCGCGCGGATGAAGCTTTTGAGAAACGTTTCATTCTTCGCTCTAAGTATATCGTCTGTGTCTGTTCCGCGAATCGGCTCGTCGATAACGTCATCAATGTCGTGCACAAACGCTGTCCACTCAAGCACAAACGCTTTCGCATCTGGGAATTCATTAAGCTTCGCATCGACTTTTTCTTTCCAGCTCATAACGATCCGATACTACCTGCAACGGAGCTAACAGCGCCGAGTCCTACATCCAAACCGCTGCGCCTGTTCGCATTGATGTTCGCAGAGTTTTGTGCGATCTGCTGGTTCCCACTGTTCATCGCCGAACCTGACTGAAATATTTGCGACGGATCAGATTCGCGCGACTTAAATTGTCCAGCACCTTGATTGTTCGTGCTCGGTCTACCGGTCGCAACTTGAAACGGATCAACCCCACTACGGCTGGAGTTCATAAACGACGACGCAGTATTCAACACTTCGTTCATCTCAGTCCTGCTCTGCGCCTCACGCTGCTGTTGTGCGCCACCAAATGTCATCGCACTACCCACAGCCTCAGAACTAGACGGTGCATTCTGCGTCCCACGTTGTGTGTCCTGTGCTGCAAGACCACGCTCAATCTCAGCACGCTCACCGCCTGAAAGATCTCCACTCGCACCAATCTCACCGAACAGATTGAGCAAATTCTCTAGTCCTGCTTCACGTGCCTGAAAGAGTTCAGGATCATTTTCACGCCGCAGTTCACGTGCAGCTCTGACCAAATCAGTGCCAGGTCCTTGCAACACATCAAGCTCACCCTCAGCTTGTGCAATCGCGTTCTGGTTAATGATCTTCTGTCCCGCGGCGTTAAATCGCGGCGTGAACTCTTCGAAGTTTTTAAGGTTCGCTTCGTTAAACTGCGGCGTGAAATTCTTCGTGACATCAAGTAACGCCTGTTCCAGGTTCGGAATCTCTGCAAGCTGCACACCAATATAGTCAGAAAAGTTGTCGATGAACGCACGATTAACTGAGCTTGCCGATTCTTGCACAGTCGGCGCAGGTGGGTCGCCATTGACAGCATCGTCCACGATACCATTCGGTGACAGCTCTTGCTTCGTTTCGTAAACCATCGAATGCGCCATCATCGTGGCGACACTTGCATTAAATTCAATATCGTTCATGATATACCTAAGTAACCTTGCCTAATCGTGCGACTAATTTAGCCGAATAAAGTTTAAGTTTCCCATCGCGGGTGCCTGTGATCGTTGTTTCGTTGTTGAACATTTGGTAAAACTTCTTCATCAACACCTGAATCACAACCCGACTCGGTGCATCGCTATGTGCAAGCACATTCGATATGTGCAAGTTGTTTGTGTCTTTATCATACTTACCAAAAATCACACCAACGAGTTTATCACCGTCTAGCATCGTTGCCATTCCGTCGTTCTGACTAGATACTAACACATGTTGCACAACCTGAAGCTGTGTCCAATCTTTGAATGCACCGTCACGTCTATGCTCTAGGACAAACTTCGCTATGCCAAACACGGTCATGCTTTAACTCCTATCGGCACCGTTGGTTGCGTGGTCTCACCGCTTAGTGTTGCGCTTGCAAGTGACCCTTGAAAGTCCCATTCAATAAACACACCAACTCGTTTCCCTGCCAGAATGTCCGGTGTTGGTATAACCACACTGACTAAACTTTTCGCATCGCTGCCCGGAAATGGTTTGGTATCAGTAGATACGAATGTCGATGCCTCAATCGCACGACTTCGTGTCGCAGCTTTCTTTCCATCTACCTGATACGTAGCATAAACCATACCACCGGTTCGAACGTTGTCAAAAGTCAGCGTGATCTTTTTCGGAACTTGCTGTTGGTCAGGGTGTGCAGCGGTAAAATCACCCAGATAAATCTGTGCACGTTCAACACCATCACCTGCGTCGAACTCATACAGGCTGTTGTCTTCTGTGATAAATAGCAACCTACGCTTACCTGCCACTTTAATCTCCGAGAACATCTTGATCTGGTCGACACCTTCTAGCGTATCGACTGACACAAACCCGTTTGTCTGCTCGTCAAATATCACAACCACAGGCCCGTGAATGCTGTTCATCGCGAACATTCCGTAGTTGTCATGTTTGATCGTGGCGGTAACATTCTGGTCGATCTTGCGAAACAACTCATTCACTGATCTTGAAAACGATGCGTTCTGTCCTTCGTTCTTTGTGCTTCTAATCGCATTAAAGCTACGCACACCCAACTCGTCGATGAAAGCATTGTCACCTAGCAGCTCCACAAATGAGAACTGATTAAATGCGCCTGTCGAAAACAAGAATGTGTTATTGAATCGTGGCTCGCCGAAGATTCGCAACTCAGGATTCGGTGTCACAAAATGTGATATGCGTCCCGATGAAACAAAAATCGAATTGTCTTGCAGCCCAACAGAAGCGAGGCATGTGATCTTTTCAAAATCAACCGCATGCGAAACTTGCGCCGCACCACCTTCTGCTTCGTTGTCCAGTCTGTTACCATCCGGCTTGATGATAACCATAAAATCCAGCGGACGTCCTGTCAACGATCGCAACAGCTTGTTCCCTTCTGCATCGACAATATACAACACACTCCCGCTGTGCACCATACGTGAACCAATAGGCACATACTCACGCTTGTCTGGTGTCCACGACGTATAGCCTTGCGCCAATCGTGCATTCCCTTGCGAGTCAATAATCCACGGCTGGTTGATTCCATCTTGCACGACCACAGATTGCGGCGTGCCTGTAATTCCAGACACTAATGTAATCGCATCGCTTGGGTTCGTGCCTGCTTCACGCCCGTGATTCATCGACGACGCAGGCACAAGTGCGGCGTAGATATATTCCACATCCGGATCAAGAGCCAAGTTTTTAATCTGGTAGTAGTTAGATCCTTCAATAGCGAAGTTTTTAATCCACGCCTTGCCGTCGATAAACACCAAACTAAAAACAGACGCTGCGTAGTTCCCTTGGTAGTTACCTTCAGGCAAACCTAACGTCAGCTTCTTGGGCTTGTTGATCGGCTCAACCAGACCATCTCGCACACGCACATTGAATGCGATAGGATAGAATCCCGGCCGCTTGCCCACTTTACGTGGATGCACACCGAAGTCCAGTCCTGTGAAATCTTCAATAACGTGTTCCATTATTAATACCGGCCATTAAGCCACCTACCGTCCATCATTTCTGACACCGGATTTGCTGCGAAGTTCATTCCTTGCTTGTCATTCTTCCGCGCTTGTGCGTTCAAATCGTCTGCAAGATCTTTACCCATACCATTCAATATCAATGCTGCTTGCGAACCAGAACTATCTTGTCCTTTTGCTCGCGCAACTGCAAGCTGAATGATCGCCTCGTCGTATAGGTCACCGGCAGGAAATATATCCTCGTCGTTAACGAATGGCAACCACCGCATTTTGTATGAATACTCATACACCTCGTTCTCTGTCAAGCCTTGTCGCCCGTCAGACACTTGCACTAGCAGAAAGTCTGTCCTAAGCAATGCATTGTGCAACGACGAAACCTCCGTGCCTTCAACGTCAGACACTTTGATGTCCACCGCAGTGATCTTATCTTTCGACAAGTTATCCACACGCACCCATGACTTCGACGAACTCACACTAGTCACACCTGCAGCTAGCACAACCAACTCCCGCGACTTGCTTGCATCGGGTGTCTCACCGATAATCGCCATCGTCACATCTTCACTCAACGCTTCTTCCACGCTGAATGTGAGCACACCTTTGTTCGTGGTATGCGTGTGAAATACAGACTTGCCCTTCACACGCCACCGATATCCGCCCACATCAATCCGCTGTTCGACATACCGTGGTCCGGTATATTCGTGCGGAATCTGCGTCAACGAATCACGATGCAGGATGTTCCACAACTCGCCCACTTCTGCAGGTAGTGTGATCTGGTCCTGTTGTGACGGCAACACAAGCATGGCTTCACGATGAGACCATTTCAAGTCACGTGTGTCATACAGTGTCTTTGCTGCAGCGTTAACTTGCCGCAACAAAAACGACCTGTCTCGTGCATCGTCTAGGGAATATCCCATCGACTCCGCCATCTCAGTGAGTATATATTTAAGCATTGTGTCTAACGAATGCCTCAATTACGAGGTCGAAATCTACACTCAGGGCAGTTGTGCTTCCGCTATATGCGGTGCTTCGTGTGCCGTCTGCCTTAAGTATATGCCAGTTACCAAACGAGTTATCAAAAATTGTAACGTCCACGTTGGTCGCACTCATCATCAAACTATGACCACCGAACCTGTCGTCACTTTCACCTGCAAGATTGTTCAAGGGTATTCTGTCACCAAATGTATAATCGTGCGTGCCAAAATTAGCCTTGACTTGTAGGTATGCGAATGCAAAATCAGGCATCACAGCAACGCCCACTGCATTCGTTAACCCGTGCAAAAATGGTGTGGTTTTGTGTGTAGCAACACTTCCCGTATTCGCTGCTGTCGGATCATACCAATCAGTAATCAAACCTGTGGAATACTTCTTCAACGGTGCAACCCACTCGACCTCGTTCACTCCAACTTTCTTCACTGCGAACATCCTGTCTGTCACAGCAATCACGTTCAGCTTGTTCGGGTCGATTGTGTTATCCGCGATCTTCGCATTAGTCACGGCCAGATCTTTGATCTTGTCTTCCTCAACAGCGTCAATCAGAATCTTACTCGCGTCCACACTATTAATAGCTAACGTCTCCAACGTGACCTGCAACAAACCAATCTTCGGCGTGGTGACTGCCAAGTCTGCAATCTTATCTGTGGTAACGTTCAAGATCTTAATGTGTGCTGACACCACAGCGTTCGTTGCTATCTTATTCTCACTCACCGAACCATCACCTAGCTTCGAGTTCACCACAGACATGTCATCAAGCTTCGTCTCGTCAACTGCAAGCGCCGCAATCTTAGATCGTGTAACCGCACCATTGGCAATCAACGCCTCAACAATCGTGCCTGCACCCACTGCTCCCGGTGCCCATGTTGCGAGAACTGGGCTGTAAACCTTTGCAACATATGGCTCAGCGCTTGTGTCAATCCACACATATCGCTTGAACTTGGCATCCGCCCCTGTCACGCTTGGCTCAGTTGTCTGAACGATAACCAGTCCCCTATCTGCAGCAGGTTCAAGACCTTCTTGCATCGTGTTAAGGTCAGCTTTGGATGCTCCACGTCGGGTGTCGTAGTCGATTGCTTTGGTAAAATCTAAAGATGGCATAGTCTATATTGGTTATTGGTTAGGAATAACGTTGTTTACTCCGTAAAGTTTTGGATCAAAATGTGCGCCGTTGCTTTGAAGGGGCGGTTCTTCGTCATAGAGTGCGCCAAGACCTAGCACCCATGTGGAATACTTGCCTCGAAGAAACTTCCACAACCTCTCAGCTTCGTCATCAGTGAAAGTCTCGAGTGATGTAGCTAAAAACTTAACATTGTTCGTCCCTTCCCAGCCTGCAACACTGCCATTGCCATTATAATAACCTACAATGTTCTGAGAGAACGCAACCTTATCAGCAAGATCACGGATCTCAAGCCTAAAAGTAGTCTCATCCCAATCTCCATATCCACTATCAGGACCGAGATCTACAATATGAAAGCGGGCAATGAACCATGTATCGTCATCAAGCCCTGCAACAACCTTCGCAGGATCTCCAAGATATTGAATGCCGCCGTTCCAGTACAAGCTAGCACCAGAGTAACCGATCTGTGCGACACTAGTGGATGCAAGAGTGATCCCAGATTTAACGCCTGTCACTGTCTGGAACATGAACCACATCTCTGTTTGGTTCTTAAGTCCTCCCGGATGCTCAACCGAATTCAGATGCATGCGCTGAGCTGAGCCATCACTATTCAAAACAGTTCCTGGAGTTGCATTAGTCTCAACTATGCCAATACCAATCGCAGGTGCTTGACCTGTGACGAGGTTTTTCAAATCAAGAATACCCACTTCGTCACGTAAGTAATAGTCAGCAGCAGGCAATTCGAGCTGTGCCCTCCATACATGGATAAATCTCGGCTCAAAAATTTCCATCTCAGCATCCGGCATGTAGGGTTGTGCGAGCACATCGTCACCTGTCACCGCTACCTCGTTCGCAATAGCCACATCGCTAATCGTATAGTTCTGCGCGGGTGTTATATTGATCGAAGTCTCGATAACAACAGGCTCGATACTTCTGTAAAACGTAGTAGGATTGGTGATATACACATCAAATATACACTCCTTATGAATCACTTGCCCATCGTATAGCTTGTAACTCCACTTCGTCACGTCGTCAGCGTAAAGCATATACGCATGATTCGTGTTCACCGACAGTCCATCAACCCACTCAGTCGTGATCCACCGCACAACGATATTGAAGAACTGATCCCCAAGCCGCTTGGGCAGCTTGACAATATTGAACTTCTTTCCTGCATCTAGCGTGTAGGTAGCGACATGTTTGTGCTGCCCACCCTCAAACAACGTTCCACTCAACAGCGTGAGGCTTGCTGTTGGGACACTAATTAAACTCTTACGCAACCCTGCCTCCGACACAGGTGTCGCAGTTTTCCAATCAGTGTTATTGAAGTTGTCTGTTGACATTATTTTATTTCAGCGGGCTTTTAAGTTTGGCCGCTTCTGTAATCACGTTACTCAGTCGCTCTTCCGTGGCAACACCCTTGGCTTTCACACCCGAGTCGTTCTTGTATGTTCCCTTTCGGTTACCAACAAGCTCGTCAGCTTTGCTCTTTGCAATAATGCTCAAGCCTTTTGCCCGCGACAAGTCAGCAACATCCACGCTATACGCGTTCGTAGTGTAGTATGTGATCTTATATAGTTCACCATTCGTATAGTGAACCTCAAGAGCTGACACATTGTTTGTTCCGTCTTTGGGGAACTTAGCATGGAAACCAGACTCCTGACCATACCATAGTCCACCGCAACCCGTTAGCATCGCAGCAGCAACCGCCACCGCAGCTATGATTAGTTTTTTATTTATCTTTTTCACAATGTCCTTGTAGCAATTCGCATGCCACTATTATCTGCTGCCTGCAATTTTCAGCTCTAGCTTGTGCATCGCATTGGTGTGAACCTCGTTGTGGTCATAAAACGTCTCCACATGCTTGTCCATTCTCCCAACGAAATCCCTTTGCTCCTTACCCATCGCAACCACAGCAGCACAAACACGATCAACTGCGCTAGTGACTTCAGTTTTATCTGCTTTTTTATCCACAATGCTCTCCAGTCTCTTGATCTCTCTGAAGATCTTTTTGTCTCTGCGATCCAAGATCATGTTGATGAACTTGTATGCAGTGAATACTCCGCCGAGGACAGTGAAGAATCCTATCAACACCATCCATAATATCTGATCTTGTTCTGGCATTACTCATGACTTCCGTATTTGTATTTAGTCGCTGCGGCTTTCATTAACTACCGGGCTGCTGCGGGTTTTCATCGACTTCCGACCATGCCTGATCTCGATCGGTGAGCGGGCCGAAATTGATTGATCGTTGCATTAGCACCCCCGCCTCGCGGACCTGAACTACCAGCACGAACCCATTTCCGTCTGGTCCGTTGTATGTGTCAACGCGCCCCCGAGCAGTCATTAACGTGGCCGAAATATCAGCCAGATCAACCCAGCCCGCAGCCTGATCGGATGGTTTGTCGGCAAGAGTGTCAGGCAGGACTTTGGCGCCGTCTTCAGGAGCCGCGGCATGACTCCAAAGGGTTTGTGCGTAGGTTCCATTTTGTGCAAGGTGGTTAGCTTGAGTCGCTGTGAGCAATGCCCTCCACTTCGACTCGATCTCTGCGTCTATGCTTTCAGTTAATGTGCTCATAATTGCGAATATTTTAGCCCGGCTCCCGAGTTGTGCAAGGTAGTAATCTCCGAAGAAGTTAGAACCCTGTTCCAAAAGCTTACAGGGCCTGCGGCGCCATCCATGAGTGAGATGGGAGATGAATTGCTATAATATGCCCCGATCCCGAACAGACCTGTCGAAGTTTTAAGAGACTTTGTCACCGCGAGTACGGCAGGAGTTCCGTTGTTGATGATTAACTGAAGCTCATTTTGGTCGTCAACTGTCACCACGATGTGATACCAGTTCCCAACGACCATCGGAGTCACAGCAGAAGCCGGTTGTGATACCGTTCCGTCTGGATGGTAGACTGCCCAATAAAGCTTCGCGGTTGGTGCGTAGTAATATAGCAGGTAGGACTGCTGAGTTCCCACCGAATCGTGCTTACTCAGAAAAGGTATAACCCCACCTGTCAATATATCTGGTTTCACCCACATGGAGAACGTCAGGGACAAAGGCTGCAACAACGAGTTGGATGCGTGGGATAGATATTCGCTTTGAGCCGCTACAAAGTCAGCAGCATTCGCGTAAGTGTTTCCCGTAACTTGCCCTACGGTATTGTTGTCAGTCAGATCCAGCGAGTTGGTATGCGAATCCGCCCTCGTCCCACTGGCCTCATCCAATGCCCAATACGCAACCAAGCCAGTAAAGAGCGAGCTTGGTGCTGGTCCTGCTGCCGAACGACTCGACGCAATCACTCCATGTCTTACGAGATTGTTCATGCTTTGAGTGATCCGATCAGATACCAAGTATCGGTTGCTTCTTTGACTAGAGTCGCAGCAGCGAACTGTGCGTTCAGTTTCCGCTCGCTCGCTTCAGAGTTGATCGTAACGCCCACACCTGCTGCGAAGCTGGTTTCGCCCACGCCCTTCCATATCCCTGTGATCTGTGTACCAACAGGAAACGCGACGGATGAGTTTGGCGGGACTGTAATCACGTTCGCGCCTGCGTTGGACATCGTGACGACATTGTCAGTCAGGACGAGGGTGTAAGCTGCCAGTGTCTGCGCGTTGATCGTGGCGATGATCGTTTTGTTCGTCAGCGTTTCCGCGCTGCTCGCAGTGATAAGTGTGGCAGGATCAACCGATGAAGGCGTCAAATTATTCGACGCATCCCAGTAGAGCAATCGGTCCTGCGTCGGAGATCCATTGTGAGTGAAGCCGTTAGCGGATGCTCCGTGGGTCTGCGCGTCGATAGGAGCCTCGAAACTCACAATGCCGCCCATCGTGTCTCCGATGGCGAATCCGTTGGTGTCCAGTGTTGCTGTCAACTGAGGTGCAGCGTCTTGAGCAAGCGCGTTTAGATACCCAGCATTTGCATGGTTGTTCCAGTTGAAAGCTGTATTCCAGTCCGCCGCCGCGTTCGCGGGACCACCAACCAGATCGCCGTCGACGTTCCAAACCGCCAAGTTGCCGTTACCTCCCTCCGTTCCAGTGACGAGCTTGAGATCCAAACCAGTCTTCAAGAGTGCCGCTTCAGTATTGTCAACTTTCTCCCACGCTGTGCCGTTATAGATTACCCAATCGTTGACTTTCCAATCAACAATCCCATCTAGGTTTGTCGCACCGTCAACAGAGACTTTGTAGTAGAAGCCTTTTGTCCCTGCTCCTGTTGCAAGTGCCGGAACATTCGTGCTCGCATTCCACACGCCTTGATAAATCACAGCACCGATCAAACCACCCACAAGATTCGCCCGGGTGACATACTTCGTCGTGCCACCAAGACCATGCGAGAGGTCATCGATGTCTTTAATAACAAGCACATCACCTGCTGCGGGTGTTACCGCAAGTTCTGTGAATCCTCCAAACTTTTTTCCTGTAGCCATATATTTATTCCTCCGAGAGAATTACTGAATCGTCTTCTGCTAGAAACCAGTTAAGCGCTTCCTCAGATATGATCGCGGTTGTGTGCCCAGCCGGTGGCGCAGTCGTAGTCGCAACCTCGCCATGCCCGGGAAACCTGAACGACGCGCTCAAAGGAGCATTAAAAATTGGTGCAGATTTTACCATTACGCAGCCCGAAATCCTTGTGCACGTAAGACTGCGCCGCCAACAGCGTCGTCAATCCACAATGCGTCGATAAATTCTTGTTTAGTCAGCCACACATTTGAGCCTTTCGCAAGTGCGAGTCCCAAACCTCCTGCAACTGGTGTCTGTCCATCAAGCGTATACTTGACAGCGCTTGTCGACTCCGAAGCAACCTCGACTAAAAACATCGTAGCCGCATGTTCAATCGTTGGTGTTGCACCACCGAGATACGCCGCAATCGCAGTCGCTGCAAGCGTGGTTGAAATCATTGGTCCCACTGTGGAAACCTGCCCCGCGTTCATGCGGTGCGCGTCAGTTGTGTCCACTCCCGAAGCAAGTGTGACACGACGTGGAACGTAAAGATGAGCTGTTTCTGCTGGCATAATAAAATTTTAATTGAAATTGGTAGAAAATGTGGTGGGTTTGATGTTATCTCACCCACCACAATGATGTCACTCTTGCCCTGTGACCTAGGCCGCAACCCTAGTCCGACGGAATATAACCGCGAATGCATGACGACGATTCACAGGCAGAATCCCGTGAACGGTGTCGGCAATAAGCTGCACGAATTCACCGTATTTATTCGTCTCCAACACCGGAGTTCCTGCTGTGCCGTAGTTCACGAGGAAGTCCGAAGTAAGGCGAACCTCACCATTCCAGCGAAGCTGGGAGAACTTCCGCGCATCCATACGACCTGTTCCGAATTCTTTGGGAGGTGCGCCAACGTCGATTGACTCATACGCACCACCACCAATGCAGAATGCAACCTCGAACGGTGCATCGACATACGCAGGATTCGGAATCGTCTCGCCCAAGTTGAACGTGCCACCAACGGCATTCTCAATCTGCGGCGCAGGAAACTCTCCACCTGCGTCAATACGCAACGGGAAACGTTCCGTCTTCCAAACTCCCTTGCTTCCGATCAGACCAGAAAAGTCCTCACCGGTGTAGTCCTTGTCGTTGGATCGCAACGCAAGAACGTTCGCATCGTGCTCGAAGTATTCGAATGCTTCGTTCGAACCGACCCAGCACAGTTTGCCCTTGATCGTTTCGTTCGGAGAAGGCATACCTTGCATCTGTTCGAAACCAGGCATCTGCAAGTCCTCGGTCGCAATCGTCTGCGCCTTCTTGGCGAGGTTGAACTTCAACGCACCAGAAGCTCCAGCAGGGATCTCTGCAATCGCACCTTGAATCCACGCCGTAGTTTTCGCAGCAGTTCCAGCGATGTTGCCAATCCCAGACGGTGCAGCAACAAAGTCATCACCGATGTATCCGCCAGTAGTCGTGGTGCTCTTACCAGCAAGCAACACATACGGGCAGTAATGAAACAGCATTGTGCGAATGAACTGATCGTTCGCAATCGCAATCTGCTGAGTGAGGTCCGCCATGTTGTGCGGAATTTGCTGGCGACGAAAGTCCGCGAACGAACCATTGAAACGAATATACTTCGTCTCATACTGATGCCTGTAAACAACCGCATCTTCAGTCCGCTCACCAGTTTGATGCACGTCACGATTCGGTGCCGCGGCAGTGATCGCATTGGGGAAGAACTGCTGACGACCAACAGGACTGAACTCAGCGTTGACACCTTTCAGTGTATCACCCTGATTCGCTTCCCATTTTCGTTTGCCGAAGAGTTTGTTGAACACATGCCATCGCGGAAACAATCGCGAGGACATCAGCGCCAAATGATATGGCAGCTTGTTATAGAGCGTAGTGCTCTGTGAATCCCAGATATCTGGGGTTTTGGGTAGATCGTATGTGCTAGGCATTACTTTATTCTTTCAAGGGTTCGCAAACAAAAGCCTGTGACGTTGCGATGCCCTTCGCGAAAGAAGCTGGTCATGCCCTTGACCGATAAGAAGCGTTTGGGAAGTTTGAAAAGCTCTCCGGCTTTCAATTTGCGGTGTTTTCTTCACCATTCACAGGCTCATAACAATACAACATAAAGCACATACCATGCCAACGCTGCAAGCAAGAAAAAAAGGAACACCCATTTCTGAGTGTTCCTTTCTCCTCATGTTTGTGCAGCGTTCAACTTGCACAGCCTTAGTCCTAACCTCCTTACATGGGATTTCCGTCTTCGTCATCCCAACCTATACTATCAAGCATGTGTTCTGCTCCACCTGTTTGACCAGCAACGTGATTGCCAGTTGGTCCCGCCGCTTGCATTTCTGCATTTACAGTTTGCGCGGGCTGCCCTGCTGCCGTTTGCTGTTGTTGATTTTGTGTTCCTGCCGGTGCGAGTGCGCCGAATCGTTTATGATACGTCTGCAACTGCGCCGTGACTGACGACAATGTGATAAACATTTTCGACACCGTCGGCATGAGCGGATCATTCCTAAACGACGAAGGCATCATCTCGGTAAACTGCTCTGCCTGTTTGGCACCTGTGGTTTTCCAATACTCACCGTCTGACTTCAGATTGGAAAAATACCGATCTTCCAACGCATGGATCATACCCAGATCTTCGTTGTATTTTTCCACATGCCCAGTCTCAATGCTCTTCAACACAGCCAACTCACCCTCACGCTCACTGTTCGTCGTGGTGTGCGATTGTGTCAGGTGCTGTATCGCAGCCTCACGTGTTGTCTGTCCAGCTTCCTCACCAATCGGATGTTGCGAATACTGCGGCTCACCTGCGTCATTGTAACCAGAGATCGTGTAAAACGACACCTGATCTGGATTACCCACCACAGCGTTCAACTGATTCTCATAGAACGTTGCCTGTGTGTTCGCTGCTTGATACTTATCAAGCCCTGACTGATACGCTGGCGTAAGTGTGTATGCCTGATCGTGGCTTTGATAACTCGCCGGCACTCCTGCAGAATCTGTCAACTGCGCTGCAACAGCTTCCGCATCAGTCACTCGCTTCTGCAATGCTGGCAGTCGTGTTTTGAAATGGTCAAACGCCGCGTTCGGCATCCCGCGCAACGCAGCACGATCACCTTCTTCAAACACATCAAGCTCACGCCCTTGTGCTTCAGGAAGCGGTGCAATAGTTACTGGGGCCTGCGGCGCTGCAACTACAGCTTCCGCAGCAGTTCGTGCAGCAATTTGTTCCGCAGTCAGTCCAGTTGTATCTGGCGCAAGCTCAGGCTCAACAACCGGTGCAGGTGCAGGTGCAGGTGTGCTTCCCATGAAGTCTTCGAAATCTCCCATATCGAGGATCTCTCCTTCTCCACCTAGCATCGCGTCGTTACCTCCACTATTGGGCAATGCTACTGCTGGTGGTGCACCGTTTGCACCGCCTGGGATTGTTGTTGTGACATCTTTCGGAGGGCTAGCTCCGAAGTCTGGTAGTGGTGTAGTCGGTGTTGACATATTTTTTCAGGGCGTTAAGTGTTCGTGCTTTGTTTAGTTTGTATCTCAGCTCATCGGAGTTGCGGCCGATGTTATCTGATTCTTCTGTGGTTTCGTCGACAAGTTCAAGATACTCAATTTGAATATTCAGCATGAGTAACTTAAACAAAGGGTTTGCTTCAAGCATCGCACGTAGGCGTAGCTTTTCATTTGCAATTTGTGCACGGTCTATGTCGGTCAACCCAACCAGTCCGTGCTTTTTAATCAGCGCACTAAGCTCCTCCATCTTGGCCTCCATCTTCGCCAGCGGATTTCATATGCTCTTGTGCGCCTGCTAGAACATCTTGGACTTTTTGCATCGCCTCGGGCGGTAAGTTCGCGTTTTGCGAGACCGCTTGTAGAGTCGTAGCAAGTGCTTGTATAATCCCGCCAGTGGGCTTCTCGGTCCGTAGAATCTTTTCATATCTATCAGCTTGGTCAGGCAACGCTTGCTTGAGCATATCAATCATAAACTCCAGCTTCAGTGACGTCGCACTAGCCACAGGCCAGAATTCTTGCATCACGGACAACATACGTTGCTTTTGCACAACGTCGTTTTCACCTGCTGACTTTATCACAAACGAACACTCCAATAGTGTCAATCGTTCTTGCGACTTGTCGTTTGCTTTAAATGTATCGGTTGTCTCATCTTCGCCCGGTTCGACTACTCGCAGAAAGTTCGGCAGATCACCTTGTCTTGCACGTGCCTGAGCAATCGCCCAACTGCGCCGCACAATCGCTGTCTGAAACGTAGACCATCGCGTAACTGAAATCCCATCCAGTCCACTTTGCGCGCTTTCAGCTACTTCAAATTCTTTCTTCGTCTTACGCGCATCCTTACGGTTCAACACGCCCACATTAAGCGCACCTGTCTCTTGTGAGTTTTCACCTGCAAGTGCCTGCGCCGCAAGTATAGCAGTCCCGTCTGGCGAAGGCGTCGACCAGAAGTCCACAGCCTTGTCATACATATGATCCGGGCGTAGTTCAGAATTCTCCAACACACTCGGTGCGCCTGCTCGTGTCGTGTTTGCTGCTTTAGGCGATGCGTAAATGTTAGAGCTACGCACAAGTTTATTAATAAACCCAGTCCACATCGACGTCTGCGCCTCCTGCGTGTGGTAGTCGTAAAATGCACGCCCGCGATTCTCCACAATCGACGACTCTTCTGTCCCGTGGCTAACGAATATGTCAATCGGAAACTCTGTCTCATACAACGGGCCACCGTCCTCATTCAAATCACTCGCTTTAAACGCAGATTGTATCTCACCTAGTCGCACGTTGCTTCCTAACTTCTTCCCTAGGAACAACGGCTTCGGCACTTTCAACCACTCCATACAGCTCTCGTGATACCACGCCGTATACACAGTCCCGTTGTCAGCCTTATACAACAACTGATACACTTGCAACACAGTATCACCATACTCTGCCGAAGACTTCTGCGCCAACATATCGACTTGATCTGCGTCGAATCCGAACTTCTTCACCCAGCTCTTGAGCTTCGACACCGTAGTATCCACGATCACAGACACATACTCCGCCATCTGAATGTCCGTGATCCCAATCGGAAACATGAACTTATCCGTTGCAAGAAACTTGTGCGAGAAATGTCCAGGCTTGTCAGGATCGAATAGTGTCTGCAACCCAGCCCACCCAGATAACCACGCCGCATCGAGACATTTAAAGTGAGGCTCTTCCCAACCTTCAAAGCGGGACACGCGTGTGAAATCTACTTCGAGCTTGTCTGTGTTGATACCGAAACGATCTTCACATTCAAACAATGCAGTCCGTGTAGGTAGCTTTAGGTATGCCACAAATGGCGGCTTGGCTCGTTCGATATTGGTATCGACAATACGTCGCGGATACATTCCCGCGTCTTTGGCGATCTTGCCGCTAGCACGCATGTCTTTGACATTGACATCGGCTTTGCGAACTTCGCGGTCGTTGGCGACTTGGGTGTGGATCTTTCCCCAGTCTTGGTGTAGTCGTGCGAGTTTCTCTTTGTGGTCTGCCCACGGCCAGATGAACGTGTTGCTCGTGGAGAATTCCGGCGCGAATCTTTGCTTCTCGTCTTGTTCAGGCGTAGTCAGGAGTTGTCCCGCCATCGCAAAGGTTTCTTCTACTGATTGAAGTGTAGTTGCTTTCGGCATAAATTTAGTTTCGTGTTGCGCCCATGTAACCGTAGACTGGTGCAGATTTTCGCGACTCTCCGCGCGCGTCTACGCCAGAGAAAGAATATTTGCTTTTATCGTATTCCGCAATAATATCTTTAGTGGTTCTGCGACGAAGCAGACGTGAATTTTTAACTAGGTGTTCGTTTGAATAGAGCGGGTATTCCTTATCAGCAAGAGCAAGAACTGTGCCATCAGCACGGTCAGGAGATCCGTGACCTTTCGCACGTGCAACACGTTTTGACTCAAGCACAATTTTTCCGTGAACCGCGCCTTGCATATAGTATCGTGTCGCAAGTTGCCGCTTGAGTGCGTCGTCGTCGAACAACACAAGGTCTAGGTTCTTGAGGAATATTGCAAAGTTAAACCACATCTCTGCGCCGCGATTACCGTATGTCGAATTGTCAATCGCCCGCGCTTGGTTCAATACTCGGTTAACTTGAAACCCGTCCTTCCACAACTGATCTATCATAGACTTGCCCACGCCGCCGTCGTCAGCGTTGATATTTTCTGGCGGAATCTTATACCTATTTATCAAACCCTTCACATGATCCACCGCATCGGTCGTGTCGTCATACCTAAAGCAAGGCATCGCAATCTGTTTGTTGCCATCAAATATACTGAACACATTTTCGTCACCTCCCGCCGCAAGATCAAGCCCACCGTATCGTATGCCTGTCGGTATCACAACCGGAGGTTTTCGATACGCGCGCATGACCTCTTCAAATGTCATCACTAGCATCTCGTCTATGCTACAAAATTCGGCTAGGTATGCAGACCTAAACCACGCGGAATTTTCACCGAATCGTTCTCGCGCTTCGTCTACTTCGTCCTGTGATATGTGCGGACAGTCACGATACGTGACTTTGAACCGATGCCAACGCTCTGACTCGAAACAACCATAGAAATGCCCGGATGGGGAACCTGGTGAAGACACATCCAACCGCCGAGTGAGATTATTACACCGGGCGAGAGCTTCGAAAATGGGCTCCGTGACAGTTTTTGCTTCGTCAACAAAGATTGCAAATTCGCCATCGGGTCGGAGAGTGTGATAACCTTCAGCCAAGCCCGCGTCGTCGGTAGCAAAGAGTTGGATCTTAGATTTGGTTGGGATAAATGTGAGACTGCGGTAGTTGATCTTCCAGAGGATTTCGCCATGGAGCTCATTGATAAATCTGCACAGCCGTGAAACTGCGTAGAAGGTTTGTCTGTCAAGTTGCGTGCCTGACGCGGAAGTAATCACACAATTCGCTTCCACGTGCGCCATCGCAAGCCACACTGCACACGGTGCAATTAAAAACTGCGATTTTCCCGAACCATTGTTCGCGCACGTCGCAATACGCAACACTTTATCCGGCAGCTTGCCATGTGCAAACAACGTCATGACTTGAATCTGCCATGTGTGCACTTTTACGTCGTGATCGCGGATGTATGGGTCGTAGATGTGCAACAACATCAACGGATCTTTGATCTTGAACCCATTTGCGCCAGCCCAACCCTTCGCATCGGTAATCGACGCTTTAGGCAAGCGCGATTCCTGGTCGACAGTGGCGTTTTTGATCTGTGCTTCTACTGTTTGTCGAAAAGGCGCCATACTAGTCTCTTATATTTACTCATATCGTGGTCTTGAACTGGGTTAAAGTTAAATTGGCGTATTGCACTCCACACTCCTTGGAATAAATCACGCAATAGAAACATGCGCGAAGGATTTACGTGGAACTCGCCACGTGTATCGAAGTGAATAAGCGGGACTGCAATACGCCGAAAATTAATCACAGGAATCCACGTCACAATATCGTTGTTGTCCCGAAACGTGACCGCATGCTTGTCGCCAGCGAACCTACGTGCGTATTTTCCGTTCCCTACTCGAGGACTAGCGAACGCGCACAGGTAAATTGCCGGGTTTGTGGTTGGGAATCCGTATGTTTTCGTGTTCGAATACATAATCGTCGCTATCGCCGCGCCTAGACTATGCCCTGTGAACACAATTCTGTCATACGTAGGTTGGCGACGCAAGATTTCAACCAACAACCCTAACCACACCCCTTGCACACGTCGCATAAACCCACGATGCACGCGACTTCCATCTTTGTCGAACTTCACTTTCCTCACCATCACGTTCGCAACCCAGTCTCGCGCCGCAAGCGTGCCGCGCACTGCCACATACAACGTCCTGTCTTTGTTGTCTAGGTGCAGTATCGCATGTGTGCCGTGAGTTCCGTCGAACTTCATATACAGGCTTGAATCGCCATATGCCTCAACACACAAATCTGCCGCGCAAGTGACCCATCGTGACTGTAGATGCGCGTGTTTGTATATCGGGTTAGACATCAACTGGTTGCCCTTTCGTAATTCGCTCGTTGAGTCGCAACATATCTTTCTCGTAGCTGCTATTCGCTTCCACGATCACAGTGTTGAACACCGCCGCCGTCATTTCGCTTTCACGCTCGCCTGGATTGAAACATCCGTGCGCGAGTTTGATAATAAACTCACTTGCCCGCTGCGCCACACCCGGCGATTCTTCTTCCAGATACGTCAAGTTCTGCATCGTCCGCAACGCTCCTGGCGCAAGCTTCGCCGCCTCTTCTTGCAAGTCTAACGTCGGCGCCTTACGCCCTTTCGCAGACATCAAACATATCTGCGTCACCGCCTCTGGCGTCATTCCCATCGCATCGGCAATACTTTCTATCGGCATCCCTTGTTGGTGATGCATCGCCGAGATTCGCTTTTGATCGCTGTTCATATTGTTACGCCAGTAAACTGTTCCACCAACATTCTTTCGCTCTCCCTCGCTTCACCTTTGATGTCTGCGTCGTGCGCCGCAGGCCTACGGCTCGCACATTCGCCCTCTTCTCCTTTCCACCTCCACTGCAACATCTTATTCATCGGCGCCGTCGTCGCACTTCTAATCGTTGCACTCCCAAACCCTACTTCTTTTCCTCTATGCTTGTGTGTATTCATTCTCTATCTTATAGCAATTCCCATGCCATGCTTCCGTGCGTCGTTTCGTGTACCACGTTTTCACAATCAAATATGTCAAGTCGATTCGTAATTTTGGTCATTTTGTAAGATATACACTGTTCGGATGCCGAACTCAGATCGGGCTTTTTATTTCCGCGGCGTAGGATTAGATCGCCTAATGGTTAGCATAAGGAAAACTAATCATAAGTGAATTACTTATATATGTTAAGCGCGCGGGAAGTTAATACATACGCCAAGCGGGGACGCCGTGAATCCTTAACAACTTTGGTTAGGAATTGAATCGCCAGTGTGAAAACCCTAGAAAATCGCCGGAGGATCAGAGAGCACGACGAGAGGGCAAACATGAAACGCATATGTCTTTTCAGAATATCCGGTTTGGTCTGGGGAATGGGCGGTTACTCTTTTCCGTGGAATGTGAAGAGAACCTTTCCATTCCACCCCCCCGCTCTCGAATGGGCAAATGGGCAATTCCACATTAAAGAGGATTTAATAAAAAAAACATATATACCAAATACTCTCTTTTGTGGTCTACCAAAGTTGCTAACAGTCGACGGAGAAGTAGTGAAGAGAACCTTTCCACATTCCACATTCTCTCCCTTGTCCCTTGTCCGGTTCATGGTTCATACGGTTCCACGCTTTGCTTTGATTCACGCCAGAGGATGAAGGAATGAAGGAGCGGGAGAGTGAAGGAGCGCACGACGCAAGGGAATGGACAAGGGAAGGAGCGCGGAGAATGGGAGTGAATGAAGGAGCGCGGAGGTAATAGGTAAAGGGGAAAAGGAGCATGGGAAAAGAATCAGAAGAAAAAGCGAATAGGGGGTTGACGGGAAAAGGGAAAGAGTCCATTCTCTCCGTGTCGCCAATTGGTGACCCGGATTTATCCGGTTGTTTTTTGACAGGTTCGCAGTTGAGACGGTTTCCATGAAACCAGATTGACTAGAACAAATTGAATAGGTGAAAGGAAAACCTTTCACGCCGGTGGAGTATCGGCACAAGTCCTAAGCTTGCGAATGAGTTCATTGCCTTCGAAAATTCAGGGTTACAAGCCAAAGTAGAGTTGTGTCTAACGTTCAAGATCGGCGGTGAAATGGAATGGCCGGAAACTTAGAGAAATTGGGTTTACATAGGAGAATCTCTGGATTCTAATATGTGGATTCGCCCGGTAATAATGCCACGAATTCACATTTTAAAACCTATGTCAAACACACAAACATTGGAAATTCCAACCAAACGCAATGTCAAGTCTGCCGATATTGCAACGGGAAAAGGTATCACTGGCGCCGACGCTAAGAACCAAAGCTCTGTGAAATATTGGGACGAGGGTGGAGCATTCAACACGATCGCAGTTGCAAGACTCGTCCGTGAAATTGCTACCAAGTCTGCAAAGCGTGGATACAATATCAATGTGACCAGTCTCGCTGCTGCCGCTGCAAAACGGATCAAAGCGACTGTTGGCAAAGATATGTTGACTCGGGAAGAGTTCTACGCTGTGACGGATGCTGCTAACGTGTTACTTTTCAATCTCATCAGTGATATTGAAAACGACACCGACGGTGGATTCGTCAACGAGGACGGTTCACGCTGCGGATACGAGCGCGAGTCGTTCTCTGCCGAGAAGATCAACGTCAACCATAAATTGGAGAAGGTGCATCTCACCAAGACTGCAACGTGGCGCAAGTTGCTCGACCGTGTGACGGAGATTGACAAGCTGGAAGAGGCTATTGCGAACAAAGTCGCGAGCCTCCGCAAGCTGCGTGAACGTCAGAACGATTCGTTCGATGCCGACAAGATCGACGAAATGGGATTGCAAATCCTGTCCGGCGAGGAATGGTTGGAGCGAAGTGATTCGCTACTCGCCAAAGACGGTTGGAAGCCTGTGCAAGACGACGCACACTATGTGAACCCATCTTCCCGGAACTACTGGGAAGAATTCGGCAACACCATTGCCGAGTGAAGCAAAGCGGGAGAGGACTTCAAACTCTCCCGCACTTTTCGTTCCTTCAAATCTGCGTTGCATTGCATTGCAGCATAGATTTGAGCGAATCATATTCGTTCTACTGCGGACCATTGCACACACTGTGCATAGCCAGCCGCAACGCTAGCTAGTAGGTCACAAGAGTTCTTGTGCAATCACTGTATTGCATACCCTCTTCGTCTACAATAGCGAGATACGCCCGGCAGAACTAGACTGAAAACTACGGGATAGACGACAGAACACAAGAACTGTGTATTGTGCTCGTGATACTACGAAAGGAATATCATGAAAAAACTTATATTGCAGGCTGAACAGTTGCGTCAAGAATGCAACATGGCTATCTCCAATATCAGAGCACGTCTATCCCATGTCCCTTGGGAACAAGGGTTGCGGATGGACTCAGAACTCACTGAATGTCATTTGCACAGATGCGCGAATATGTTGCGGAACATTAGCGACGACTGTGCAAACAACAGAGTCAGTGAGGTGTCAGCGCAAGGCGACATCGCAGGTGTTGAAAAGCACATGACGGTGATTGCGAAATACTTGTAACCCTATCTCACGGGCACACTACACGGTTCTTGGATGTGAAAGATCTGTCAGCGGCAATCTATGGGACCGCACAGTCAAGAACGAGCGGATAAATACAGTGTTGGGAATCGCGATTGCGCCGCAGGCTTGTGATACTACGCAAGCCACGGAGATGCAAAACCTACCCGACACAACTTCTGGGACGACTACTCTAGTATTGGCTGAAGGGAGACGAAGCATTAGAAACGGCAGAGAGTGGAGAGAAATCCATGTGACAAACTCTGTTTATGACCGTTCCGCGTATAGGTTAGCGGCTATTGGCAAGGTAAATGCTCCCGTGTAGGACAATGGTTCTACAAGATAAACCCGAATTACACGATTGGGAGCGCACAGTTTACAGACACTCTGTGCGCTCCTTCTCTTTTTCATATCTCAATTCAGACTAGGGATAGCATAGCTTGAATTCAGATATGAAAGAATACAAACATCACCGTTTATGTGGGCATGGTGGAATCAAATGCCCTTGCTGTTCGCCGATGAACACAGTCAAGAAATCACGTGTTATGATTAACCGCCGATACCGGCGCACGTGCAAACAAGAACTGCATACCTATGACGAAAGCGAATAAGATCAGAGATGGCCCTGTCATGGGCTAATATTCTCAATCACCGAAGTTGGCCCGGTAATAATAGGCCAACACATACTTCAATTCAGGAGGAAGTGTAGACCATCGGCGAAATGTTTGATTATGACCCAAACTACTGACGGTAACGCTAGGTGGAGCCTTCCTTCTGAATTGAATTATGAACAAAACTGATAGAATCCTTATCGTCCTGTGCATCATGCTTGCGCTACTTGTGGTCATGGCAAATGTTGCAGGCTACATCACTCACCGATGATTGCTTGCCCTGAATGCGCCGCAGGCTTGGTCTTGCCGAGTTACGTGGACGGAATTGTCAAGTGTCCAGAGTGTGACATGCTGTTTCAATACACGAAACCTGTGCCGTCACAACCACCCACACCCACATACGATGGGATAGGTAGACGTGTGAATCGTAGGATGCGGCAAGTAGACATGGACATCGCATGTGAAAAACTTTACGACAAGCATGTTGCAAGGCTAGGATACGTCCCTGAGCGTATGGAACTTTACTTGTTGTTGAAGTCGATGGAGAATGCAGTGCGCGGACGTATGATTGCGCGAATGTGGGACGAGGAATTGCGGAGGACATTTCACGAGGTATTACAATGAACGCGAAAGAGTTTGAAGAAGCAACAGGTGATGAGCCACGTCAGGATGATTTGGAGCGTGCAAACTGCATTCTTGCAGGTGCCAGTGGGCATCAAGATTGTGGCATATGTGAACCGCACGGTTTGCCTATTAGCAAATGCGCGCTCTGCTTTATCCTTCCTGCTAAGGATGTCAAAAGAAAACCAAACAAACAAACGGAATAAACATGAACGAAATACTAAATGACTTGAAAGATCTCTATCATGCAGCGATAGACAATCGTAACCTCTTTGCTGCGCGTGCTGCTGCTGCGCCATGTGAAGACATGGTGTTGCACAACAACCTTATGTCTGTGTCGGAATCGTATGCTGCAATCGCGCTGCGTATCGGGGACATCATTAGCAAGTATGACGAGGTTGATCCTGAAGTTGCACCTGTCACATCCACGCGGGAACATTGCCATGACAAGTTCAACAACATTGGCGAAGCAATTGATGATGCATCATAAACGTGTGGCATGGTTCTTGCTACACATTCATTGCCTAGTCCAACCCTTTCCACCCTTTAGTGTATCACACATATCGTTATGACAATCAAGCACACACAAACACGTGCGCCAGTTAGGGTTGCTAACCACTTTCGCGTTGCTAAGTATCGCGAGACACTGTGGATAGTGTATACACTGACTGATCTCATTGCCAAGATCAAAGCGTCGATGCTAGCATCAGGTAAACACAGGCATATTGTGGTCGTGACACACTTCGATCATGTCAGTGTGGACAGTGATGGTGTGACGTTTCACAGGTATGAAAGTATCAGCACAGGACATTCGTATATGAATAACGAAATCATTATACCATCGTGCGAACTTACGGCAGGTGCATTAGAGAGGCTTGAACATATGCAAGAACACTCTGCACTATGCAGTCAAGTTGATCGACAACAATCATGAACACAAGAAATAAACCTTGCCCCTGTGGAAGCGGGAGCAAACACAAGAAGTGTTGCTTAGCTAAGCAGCAAGAACAACGGAAGCTTGATAGCGAACCCGAAGGGTTGCGGCGTAATCGTAAACACAAGAAGTCACTTGTCCCTGCGGCAATTACACTAGCTGCAACAGATCAACTGCTAGACTGTGGCCCGAAGTCTACGCTTCCGAACTTCAACATCAACGCATTCAACACTGACAATGAGTGACCATATTCCATCGCACAACCCAACACCGTTGCCTACCGTGCTCAAGGTGCCGGGATACAGTGTTGCTGTGTCTCGTTTGATCGACTGGATCATTGCACCGGGCGAAATTGTGGGTGCAGGTGGGTTGCTTGAACCGCGCGAGATTAACATCGTGCTTGCAGACTTCATGCTACGGCATTCCAAGTTCCACGAATACGGAATGATCCACGCTGTTGAACAAATGGGCGAGCACACACGCTACTGGCTGTGGCGTAAACGTGACTGGAGCGAGCGAGCACATGTGCATCGTATCGACAAGGCAAAGAACGACATTGAACGAACACGGAGTATGCGTAGCACCAAGACACGCGACACAATCTTTAGTCGGTTGTGTAAAATGTTCCCGAAGTTTCTGACTGAGCGTAAGCTGGGTATGGAAATGGTTCGGATGTGGATCAGTGAACACGACGACAACGACGAGTTCAAGTATTGGCTGAACAAGATGGGATACTTTGAACTGTCGGAAACTGATAGAGCTGCGGTTGAAGAGGCAGCGGATGAAGCAGACGAGATTGAAGCAGCAGATCCGTTCGATCCGAATTGGATCAGCGAGATAGACGCAGGACTACTTGCACGAATGAAGAAGGAATACAGCAAACCATTATCATGACACCTGAACAGATCAAAGCATCGCTATTCAAGCTGATGCCTAAAGCAGCACCGGGCAATGCGCTTGCACGTGCTGAAGAACAAGCGAAAGTTGACGCGGAGAAACGACAACGTGCACGTGCTGTGCTAGAAGCAGAGGTTGCTAAGTTCGTTGGCGAATCAGCTGCGTCTAACATGGGTGAGAAACGACTTCGCGAGATGCGAGACATTGGACGCAAGGCTGCGGAAGATGCGACGTTCCATGCTGCACTTGCCGATGCGAAAGATAACCCTGTTGATACTGTTGACGAACAGATCGCCGCGCTGACTAGCATTCACGAGAACAAAACACCTGCTCGTGGACGTATGACACCTGCTACTCACGACAAGATGTCTGCTGTTATCAAGTTCGAGCCTGAAGTATTGGACATGTATGCCATGCGATACGGCAGCGACGAGAAGAAATCGTTCCGCATTGATTTGGAAAACCGAATGCTTCCATGCTTGAAACAGTTCAATCGTGGCCCGAAGTTACTGCACTTTCAAACACATCCGTTACCAAGGGCATTGCGTTTGCTTGGAGACGAGCATCAATCAGCATTGTTGATCGCGCCGACAGGTGCGGGCAAGACATACTTCTTTGCGACGTTGATTAAATATCTGCGACTATACTTTCCCGAAGACTATCCGAAAGATAGACAGATCATGGTTGTCACGAAGCCAACGGTGGTTAAGCAGACACAGCGTGTGTTGTTCGGTGAGTTTGGGATTACGAATGTGATGGTGACGTCGTATCCAGAGATGACACGGTCGCAGATTAGTGGGATATATGTATCATGGGAGACACGGGTTACGAGAGATGGTGAGGTGAAAGAGGTTCCGATATGGAATCCAGTGTTCAGGCCGTCACTAATCATATGGGATGAGTGTCAGTGTCTCAAGAATTTCGGCAGCACACAGAGCATAATTGCAGCAGCGTATGGGCAACGATTGAATCCGACAGGACATGTGGCAAGTGCAGCGGATTGGGAAGGTGACCCGATTAGTTTGAGTGTGTCTGCCACGCCATACTCACGTCCGCAGAATGCGAAGGTTGTGATCTCGTTGCTAGGCCCAGTGATTAACAATCGCAAGGTAACACTTAACAACTTCAACGAGTGGGCACGGGATATATGTGCAAGACACAACACAGACTTAGATAAGTGGAGTCCGGTTGCGATGAAGAGTATTCAGGATTCGATTGAACACCTTACGATTAGGTTCGACAGGATTCAGTATCGGAAGCGGACACTTATCAAACAGAAGGTGATTGAGTTCGAGACGGTGGAAGAGAAGAGCGAATACGGTGAAGCGTTTACTGAATACATGAAGAAGCGCGAGGAGTTGGAGGCGAAAGAACTGTCGTCAGGAACTGAGATACTAGTGGCGATGATGATGTTTCGCAAGAAGGCAGAGATCATTCGTGCACCGCGGCTTGCACAGATGGGACTGGATAGTATGGACTTGAGCAACAACGTAATCATTGCGTGTGCATTTCGTGAGACACTTGAAACAATCAACGAACTGTTGCTAGACGTTGGTGTAGGTAGTGACAAGATTGCACAGATCAAAGGAGGACAAACAGCAGATGCCAGACAAAAACAAATCGACGGATTCCAACGGGACGAGCGTCATATTATGTTGCTTATGTTTAGTGCAGGTGGAGCGGGACTTTCGTTACATCAATCAAACACTGGAGATTTCCCGAACAAACGTCCACGAGTTGTGTATCTGCCACCAGTGTGGAACGCAGAGGAACTCGTTCAAGTCCTTGGTCGAGCACATCGCGTTACTTCTGATAGCACAACTCGACAATACATAGTCTGGTATAAGGACACGATCGAGAGCGAGGTTGCTGAGAAAGTTAAGAAGAAGTGTAGCGCACTTAAAGAAGTTGTCGGGAAGAAAGAAGACTGGAGTATTGCATTCGCAGGCAAGGAGATTGGTGAAGGGATAGAAGATCAGATGGAGATAAATTTCAAAGGTGTGCGAGACAAGAGCGACGAAGAAGTGAATGACGACGACGACGAGAATGAAGTGGCATCAGACTTCGAGGTCATGGATTCTGAGGAAGAACTCAAGCGAGCCGAGGTTGCGGATGCTATACTTGAACATACATTATGAACAAAGATCTAGCACTAGAAGATGCGATTGAATTGATCGACGCGATCATGAAGGGTGAGATAAACCCGGAGGATGAGTGTGAGAAATGGCTGAGGGCATATGCACCTAAGCGATTACGAGATGCTACGAGCCACGACAAGGACAAGATAGCTGAACACAATGTGAGAATCATACACATTATGCAGAAGATAAATTGGCTTGAAGGACAGTGGGACAGGAACGACAACAACAACAAATGTAACAAGTTTGTTCAAGACAAGCTGACGAAACTACACACAGAACTAACCAAACTACAAACAAAAGATGAGTGATACAGACCTGACCAAAGAAGAGATTGCGGACGGCGACGACTACATTGCCGAGACAATCGCGCAACAAGCGCGAGACAAAGCTGCGGCAAAGAAACCACCAGCACGACAGCTTGAATTGTATGTGATCTTCGCGTGGAAGACACCGCAGTATAGGCTGCACGAATGGTGTCAGACTGGTGAGACGGCACCTAACGACTCTCAGTGTGTGCATTGTGATCGCACGATGGGTGACGCTGATGATCGTGTATGTGATTCAGGCATGGCTGGTGCGCTTGGTGGATGGAACGACTACAAAGGTGGTAGTGGAAACTTCGGCATTGCGATGTTGAAGTGGCAGACATTGAAAGCGCAAGGACATAACAACTGTCAGGTGTTGAACATACACAGCGGCAAGCTAGAGTTGGAGGTGTATGATGCTTAGCACAGAGGAGTTGGCGCGGATAAATGAGGCGACCAAACGGCAAGCGGCAACTGTTGAAGCGAACAAGGCGCGGTTGCTAAATCAACCACCGAACCCTAGCGGAGTGGATCACGGTGCGATCAAACGTAAGCTAGAAAAGATGGGACTGTTTGAGTTGGCGAATGATCTCAAGGTCTGTCGTCCAGCAAGTCTTGCTTCGCTTGATGAGTTTATCACAGATGACGCGGCGATGTTGCGGCTCAAGAAACAGGTTGAGTATCTGTGCGAGATGGATGACCCAGTGTTGATTCACGGTGAGAGTGGGACAGGCAAGGAGTTGATAGCTCGTGCGTTGCATGGACGAAAGTCAGCGCCGTTTATCGCAGTCAACACGACAGCACTACCACTTCATCTGATGGAGAGTGAGTTATTTGGTCATGCGAAAGGATCATTCACCGGTGCAGATGCGAACAAGATCGGGATACTTGAAGGCGCAGGTAACGGGACTGTGTTTCTGGATGAGATAGGTGACATGGAGTTGACGCTGCAATCGAAGTTGTTGCGTGTGTTGCAAGAGAAAGTAATCAGACCTGTCGGCACGAATGCTGAGCGTGAGATACATTGTCGAGTAGTGGCAGCCACGCATCAGGTGATACGACGTGAGGAAACAGTTCATGGAACTAAGTCAGTCACGTGGAAGAAAGGTTTCCGTCAGGATTTATACTGGCGTCTTGCTACACACACGCTTCACATCTCACCGCTTCGTGATCGTCCAGATGATATCCGTGAGATACTAGATGCGGTCATAGATCCTGACCAACGATTGCCTGAATCATTCCGTGACGAGATGGTAACGATGCAACTGGAAGGCAACTTCCGTGAACTCAATGCGTTGTGTCAGCGTAAGTTTCTTGCAATGAAAGTGGACGATACGCAGGGTGAACTTTATATACCCGGTGTTGTGACACACGCAGCCTACGTCCACACAAAAGAGTAACGCAACCTGTTGGCACGGTATGTGCTGTATAAGAACTGTCCACCTCCCCGAGTATGAACAAGAAAATATTTAGAAATTCTGTCGGCTGGATTGTTCTGGTATGGAATCGTGCTGACTGGGAGTTCATCGCAGTCCATGAGAACGGTTGCTGTAAGGACATACCGTGGACAGCAGTGGAAGAGAAAGATAAAAGTCTTGCGATTGATACGATCATCGGCAAGCTGACAAGACGTGAGTTCAAATACCAACAAGAACTCCAACAAGATTTGCCCAACGCTACTTCGTAGCACGGCATTAACAAACGAGCATAATGCTCATCGACAAGAACAGTTAGAAAAAGCAAAGTTATGAGTAACGAAGCCGCAGACCAAAACGTTGAGACCGAAGTTGCCGATGCCCCGGCACAAGCCATCGACCTGAGCAACGACAGCGCTGCTGAAGCGAACAAAGCCGTGGTCATCATCGACCCTGAGACTGGTAAGGACAACACTTACCTGACTGACGACGACGGCGACAACTACTTGGAGTTCGAAGGACTCCGTGTGTATGTCACCACATTCGGCGGCGCATTGAAGGGTGTGCTGTATCACTACAAACAGTTCACCTCGCTTGACAAGGCGATTGAAGTGCACGGCGCAGACAAAGTCCTCGCTGCGTTGAACGACAACCTGAATGCCGGAACCCGTAACAAGGTGAAGTCGTCCAAGATTCCGAAGTTCGACGACAGCAAGGCGCAGGAGTCCGCGATTCGCACGATGCTTACGGAACATCCTGTTCAGTTCACCATCAACGAAGCGATTCGTTACGAGCCGGGTGAGCGCGATCAGACGTCTGGTCAGATCCTCGCCGTGCTGAAGGCAGCGCAGAAGGATGGTGTCGGAACGACCAAGATCGCCGCGATCATGCAGCGTTTGATGGCCGTGATGGCGAAGGAGAACTTGCGTCGTGGTATCGACGACGGACAGGTTCACGTTGCCGACGACGACGAGCAGTAAGAAGTCACATGTTGGGGAGGACATCCACTCCCCAGCATTTTTTAAATCGAACACACTAGCAAGCACAACGCAATGGCGATTTCGTTTATTGGTTTAGCTGGATCGCAGGTCGTGACTAAACACCATGATGTTAGTGTGTTCGATTTAGAAAATGCAAACAGGAAATAGATATGAGTATTGACCCAATCAAGTTAGCGATAGGTGACAATGAAGGCCACGAAGGTCAGTGGAAGCAACGCAGGTTGAAGCGTAGCACATACACGGTGAAGAATGCAATGAAATTTCAAGCATACTTTGACCTGTCTATACGTGACAAGAAGCCTGTGTTGATACCAGCAAGACCATACAATGTGAAGCTAGACACGTTGTATAAAAAGGTATGCGATGGTTTGTTGTGGCTAGTGCAGAACATGCAACAAGGTGCAGCGCAGCAAGCGTATGCGTTGCTCAAGTCGCAGTCGCAGTTTACTAGAGTCGAGGGACATGCAGGCGGCGTGAAGATTACATGGGATGTGCACGAAGAGATACTTTCACCAGAATCAATCAAAGCTGTGACAGGTGTTGCGCCTGTTGGGATATTACAATCAGCTACGACGCAAGAGCAGATGTCGGATGCAGTAGCGGACATCAAACAAGTCGGGTTGACTGACAGAATCAGGACGCATCTGGAGAGCACAAGCGACACTGGTATATTCAACGAGCAAGGACTGAACCTGTCACCGGAAAAGGTGCGGGACATAGCGCGACTTCTCACAGACGCAGGTGTGCCACCGGCATTGGCTGTGATCGAACCGACGCAAGTAAGATTCTTCAAACCATCGTAACATGGACATGATTAACAAACTGGTTGACACACCTGCAGGTGTAGGGTTGTGCAGGATTATAATTAATGGGCAAGCTATTGTCTATTATCTTGACAAGCCATTCTTTGCGTATGATGTTGGCGATATCAAACTGTGCGACATGCAAGATGAAATGTTGTATGCACAGATTGAAGCTAAAGCAATCGAGGAACTATCGAAATGAAACCACCGTTTAAGTCAATGCTCTTTTGTAACGAAGAGTGGGAGTGGAGTGATGTGATGTTGCCTGCGATGGTGCAGCCTAAGCTAGATGGTGTGGCTGCGTATAAGGCAGGCGGTGAGATATGGACGAAGCGAGGTAAGTTGTTTCCGAACAATCGCATACGCACATACTTGCGCGAAGTTCTTGAAGAAGGAATGGACTGTGAGATATGGCATCCGCACATGACATTTCATCAGATCTCTGGGTTCTGTCGGAGGATAAAAGATACACCACCAATTGGTTGGCTTGCGATGGTGTATGATCGTAGTCGTCCGTATATGTCGGAGGCGTATGTGATAAGGTATCGCAAGCTGCTTGAGTGGTATGACGACTCGCCGCATGTGAACGAGCAACAGACAGTTCGAATCATGGACAGTGTATTGTGTCACACGCAAGAAGACATAGAAGCAACTCACTTTGAGAACACACTACAAGGACAAGAAGGTAGTATGATACGTGCGTTGCATGCGCCATACTATCACGGGCGGACTGGGATTAAAGATGGGTTCGGATTCAAGTTCGTAGGACTGGAGTATGACACGGCGATGTTCACTGGAACTACCGCGAATTCCAACAGCGTCAAAGCTGCGACGATGATAGGTGCGATAGTGTGCGAACATAAAAAGTGGGGCAGGCTACATATAGGAAGCGGGTTCGACCATACGCTGTCCAAAGATATGTATGACAACCCTGCTCGTTACACAGGCCAAGTGGTAAGATTTAAGTATAAGAAACATGGAACAGAAGAGAAGCCACGTCAACCTATCTTCGTGAGCTTCGAAGGGAAATAAGATTATGGTCATAACAGAACTGAAGGTGCGACTGGTTAGATTCCAGAATGCATGGATGGCGATACCATTGGTGAGACATGCGGAAGTGGTAGGTCACACTAAAAGTTATCTGCCTGCACAAATCGAACATCGTAAAGGCTACGGCGATTCACCGCATGAGGCACTTGGCCACTTGCTATCGTTGTTCAACAAAGACACGATCCAACTTACCCGTGCGTTTGTTGATATCAACGACGAGGCGACAATGCGACACTGTGTGTTCACTTGCAGATCTGAATACGAACTGATATGAATCCGATCGCATCGAACATCGACGAGCTGCTTGGACATTCGCTAGCAGACTTGGAGCGTATGACCACGGCGCAGATGGTATTGTTTCTCACGCCAGCATTGTTGGATCAGCCAGCGATGAACATGAAAGAGCTGGAGAAAAGCGCGAGTGAGACTAAGATCACGATACCTAAGAACATCGACATGTCCGGTGTGACGCGTAGACCTAGCGCGAAGAAAGGTCCGAGCGATTTGAAGAAGAGCGTGAAGAAACGTGGCTCGCTGGTGAGAGGGAAGAAATTCCTAGACAACAAAGACTTCGACCAGCTGTGTAAAGAAACTGGATTTGATCCTGAACTGATAGACGACCCAAACCAAGAATGAGCCTTAAACGATTCAGCAAATATACAACCTACGTCCCCGGTGAGAAACTCATCGTGCGACTAGATCCATCCACGTTTGCAATCTCTGACTGCGAGCGTGAGCTTGAGCTAGGCAACCTGTTAGGTTGGGTGGAGAAAGTATCGTCGCACAAAATGGAATACGGTTCTGCGATTCACAATGCGGCGGCGGAATTTGTCAGCAAGAAGTGCACGGTCATGCAAGCGGTGCAAGTTGCGATGGAATACTTTCGTGACTGTGGTTGTGATCCCGGCAAAGACTGGCGTAACGCTGGGCATTTGCTAATGACCACGAACGGATACCTGACGAAGTATATCAACGATCCATTTCAACCCGCAACACTGGAGTTAACAGATGCCGAAGGAAAGAAATTCAAACACATCGCCGTTGAGTTACCCTACGAAATACCGTTTCGCTCTTACCCGCACGTTGACATTATCCTCTGCGGAGTCATCGATTCATACGGCACGATGGATGGTGTCAAATGTTTCAAAGACATTAAGTCCACGGCATCATGGGACATACCTAAGTTCTTTGAGAAGTATCGCACCAGCATTCAGCTGATGATATATGCGTGGGCAATGCGACACCTAGGTTGGGTGGACTACTACCCGCCAGCGATGATCGACGGGATATTTCTGCGAGACA